>Ga0307511_10004026_pt1 | contig 15031 bp, 17 predicted proteins | sample 13_EM_MG_FD_200266 | JGI IMG/M metagenome (GOLD analysis project Ga0307511, IMG submission 200266) | Populus trichocarpa ectomycorrhiza microbial communities from riparian zone in the Pacific Northwest, United States - 13_EM | ecosystem: Host-associated > Plants > Roots > Unclassified | place... | reverse complement strand
TCCTCTTCCTCCTCCTACCCCTGCCACTAGAACTGTATGTAGGTGTGTAAATTGGGGTTGAACAAACAGCGTCGGATTGGTAACCCTCGGCCATTGATCAAGTGATGGGCGAAAAAGCGGTTTCCTTGTCTATGAGTTTCTAAATATCTTTAGAGCAACTTGCTATGCCTCATCTGAAAAGGCCGGAGTGCGGAGGATATGATTGATGCATATCCGGTGGAGGGTAGTGCCCTTGGATACTATTTAGAGCCAAGATCTAGATCCAGCGCTAAGAGTCTTCAAATAGTGAGATCAGAGTGTAGGTGTGTGTGACGCGCCCTGTCCTAGGCATGTCCTAGCCGTAGACAAGAGTAGTCTTGTGAAGTTGGGAATTTACTTCAACATCGTTCCAAAAACTCATGCTGAGCAAAAAATCACTCTGCTGTGAAGCGCAAACTAAGAGGGGTTGGGGCCTGAGGAATATACAGTACCTACATACGTATGCATATCAGCTGCGCTGCCAATAGCACGGTTGCAATCGGCATCGCTCCAAGCTACTTTGGGGAGCTGTGGGAGTACCCGCATAATCTCCCCACACAAAATCCGTGGGGAGACAGGGGTCGTCATGCTCAGATTATGCGGTATGTGAGTTTCCACAGCGTTATGGCCAAGAGCAAGCTTTGATAAGACTTTCAGATACAATTGATCGGCCGGCCATTCGCACCCCGACCAAAGTCACTGTACACCACCCATGGGGAGAAAGTGCACACCTCTTTTGTGGGCTCGAGCACATAAAATACGCATGCAGCGGTGAATATCGATACCGTAACAGTGACCAGCCTCCTCCAGACCCCTAGCTAGTTATCATATGTATATCCTCTGCTAGAATTTCCTGGATTGCTGGTGAAGTATGCTTGATAACCATGTCCGTTGATTCATGTATCCGTTCAGGCATGCCAAGTCAAAAGCTCTCGAGGAAAAACCCGATCCGGCAGCACCCCTCAATGTACCGTACGGATAACCGACGCTCACGCTCTGTTTGACAAACCTCATTGGTAGTCATAATGAACCCGTGCGGGTGTTGCATATCATGCACTATTGGTTTGGGGAACCGTCAGTACCACAAGAGATTTCTAGCACAAGATTTCTTGTACATGCACTGCATTACAAGCGTCTAGGTATACTCATGATACATATCTTTCACAATTTGTATTTTCAAAAGTTGAGGGCTCTGGATTTCAGTTTTATAGCTGATGGAATAGCTATGCTTCGAACTCCGTATAGTCAGACGTATTCTACAACAGGTCATGGAATCCACGGTGTGTTGCGCGCATCAAGTCAATAATGATTATCTCGCAGACTGTAGGTTGCTTGAAAGAGGTACCGGTAAATGACTGGTTGGAGATGAGCTGCGTGACTGGATGATCCATTCTCAGGCCCCCAATGACGTCGACCTGGATTGACCTGCATATCGAAAGTACAACCACAACTCCTCATGTCTGAGCATTCATAACACCTGAAGAACTCTATACCCGGATAATTTTCTTCCCTAGTTTTCTACTTCTTCTAGAAACCTACCCATACAAGGGGAAAACCGTTAATATAATATTGATATTGCCTACAACATTATATTGACAAGATGGATCTTTTACTGGACGGGGATGACGGCTCACCCAATGCCTTCACCCTGTTCGCACTTTCCAAGATACCGTATAGCCCAGAAAGTTTCACGCTGCTGAATGCAGAAATTGCAAAGGATCCTGCGGTAACAGGAGAAATCCTCGCTTCCGAGAAGTATCGTGGTCTCTTCCTCTCCGACTTTTCTGAAATAACCCAGCGAATTATCATCTGGCTCGGATATATACCGAAGACGCAAGCCCACGCAAAGTCTTCGGCAATCAATGAAGCTACCGTTCACAGTTTTGCATCCAACTTCATTGCTCCTTTGTTGGATTCTTCCTATGAACGATACCATACGTTACCAGGATATACAGATCTTCTCACCATTACTACCCAGCTATCATATGCCTACCGGAGGCGCGATGTAGGACCTAAAACCCACAAAATTCTGTTGCACAAGATCTCCAATTGCCCACACCTGATGCGCCGCATTCTCCCCTCCATGGATGGTGCGAGCCTGATACAAACTATTCTAAACGAAGCACAGGCAGGGGCAGAGATCCGAGCCTTTGGAGTAGCATCAACGCTGCAAGAGTGGGCAGCAATAGCTGCCGAACTCTGCAGCAACTGTCGAGGTAACCATGGCGTTGGCGAAGAGCTGACTCGTTGGAACTCGCTTTTGTGTCTCAAAAAGTCAATCAATAGTATACTAGAAGCCCAAAACGAGAACCGGGAGCGTTTGTCGCGGTTAAACTTACCCCCGAGCGGGTTCAGTGGCATGAGGGTGTTGTCGAAGGACGAGAAAAAGTCTGGAGTTGCTACAGCTGTAACTCCGACCTTTTCCCTCTCTCCCGAAGATCTTGAAAATTTTGCGCTCTTTAACCTGAAGGTCCCGACCGGGATTGGCTCTCTCGAGAGCACTGTTGCATGGCTGGAGGAGAAAGAAGCGTTTCGATTATTTCATGCCCTTGTCAAATCGTTCCCTTGTGCGTTATGCCTGCGTGGGGAGATTTCTCGGTCAACCCCTAGGGTGCCATCCACCTCATTTTCGTTAGCTACACTTCCAGACTCCTTCACTGGAATCTTGTTTGGGCAAAAGCTGGGGCCTTGGAAGATAAATCTTTCAGAAAAAGCCTTTAAAGACCTGCAAATGTCGAGTAAAGAGGGTGTGAAACATCCCCCTTTGTTAAATTTAATGTAATTGATTGCGTGCTAATTATTACTATGTGAAATAGGATACTTGGGTAGTATAGCAAGAAAGCTGCGGGAATTGGCTTCGGGCTATTGGGACCTCAGCTCATTAACAAGGCCATTGTCACCGAAAATGCTAGAAGAAGCGAAGGAGGCAGAGAGAATTCCGTTGTGGAGAGCGGTATATGGGGAAAATGGGCGAATTTTATGGCAGGTTAACGTGGCCTTTGATGAAGATGAAGGTAAAGCAAGTCAGATTGTTACAGGTAAGTCTGTGGTTCATTCTCATATTATGGCATAAGAACGGAGATTTATAATTGTATAGTTTGGAGGATCAGTGAAAGTGATGAGGTATATATAGCCACTGCACACGATAATGGTGCTTCGACGCTGAAAGAGTATAGGTACGGAAGTCTGTTCGTCACGTTTTACGGCTTCAGAGGGGCTACAGTAAGCCCCATATAACCAGGTGCCGGGTGGATCGCACTACAGTCCCTGTGATACCAACCCTGTATGAAGATGCTGAGGTTACCTGTGATAACTCGACGCAACAAATGGATGATCATGAAACTATCATGGAAGCCGAGGCAGCCCTCATCAGTAGTAAGATTTCCCATCTTTCGTAGGTCGCACGTGAAGATACTGATTTCCACAAAGATAGATTTTATTCGATGAGCGGGAAAGTGCTTGAGCGAATGCTTGCTGCCCCTAATGCTGTCGAATTTCCCTTTGATATTTCGATGGAGGAAACGGAGATCATCAAATATTCAAACACGGCTGCATTCATTCTAGGCAGGAGTGGAACTGGCAAAACGACATGTTTATTGTTCAAGCTTCTATGCCGGAATATTGCTAGGAGGGAGAGTGGAGGGGCAGTTCGACAGGCATGATACCATGTTTTTCATAAGCCTGCCAGGAGACTAATACGGGGTAGATTTTTCTCACGAGATCAAGTTTTCTCGCTGAACGGCTCAGAGATTATCTGCAGAGGCTGATTGAATCTCAGCTGAAGAGTGTTTCCCTTCCCGGAGGGTTGGATCACCGAAGAGAGTCCAGGACACAGCTGCAGGAATATACACTGACAGAAGGAAAAGACCCCTTGGAAGGTTACACGTTGGATAACATGGACAACGACATGTTTCCTCTTGTCTGTACTTTCGACCAATTGTTCAGCTTCTTGGAGAAAGTCATTTGGTAACTAAACTGCGCCCCCGAAAGGGGCCGATAATTAACAATCTAGTAGGCTCAATGACCGCAAAGATTTCAGCGCTGCGACAGGTGGCAGGATCAGTACAGGCGGCAAACGGGTCAGACGGCTTATTGACTACAATGTTTTTAGTCGCCAGTATTGGAAAAAGAACAACCAACAGAAACGAGTCACAGAGCCCGACCTTGTATTTGCGGAAATTCTGGGAATAATCAAAGGGTCCACATCAGTGCAGCGGGGATTTGAGCCTCTGTCGGAGGAGGAATATATTGGCCTGAGCCAGAAGAAGGCTCCTGTATTTTCTAGCGATGAGTCCAGAGCTTATGTTTACAGATTGTACGAAGACTATGAACGGATAAAAAACTCATTAGGAGACCGAGATGATATTGATAGGGTGTCTTATTTGATGAAGTGTTTAGAGGCAGACCAGGACCTGAAAAGGCGGGTTCAAAGCTTGTTCGATGAGGTTTACGTGGATGGTAAGTAGTATTGCAGAGAACCAGGCAGCACTGGGGCTAACAAATTATGGTTTAGAAATACAGGACAATAAGATGCTGGAGTTGGACCTTCTACTTACCCTTGTCCGGAACCCACATGGGATTCATTTTGGTATGTTACCATCCTCTTCAACAATACGGAAAATTCTGAACAAAGTCCTAGCTGGCGACACTGCCCAATGTATTTCTAGAGACAACACATTCCGTTTTGCGGATATCAAGGCTCGCTTTTATGAGCATTTCGTTGCAATGGCGGAAAAGGCTAGGAAACCTCACTGGGCAAAACCAGAGCTATTGACGCTTGCAAAAAATTATAGATCCCACCAAGGGATTCTTGCGTTGTCTGCTGATATTGTAGAGATGCTGTATAGGGGTAAGCTCTAAAGATTATTTCATAGGTCGTGATTTGGCTGATCTTCTGCAATAGGTTTCCCGGGACAAATTGACAGGCTCCCACGCGAGATTGGAACTCATCCAGGGGCAAAGCCCACTGTGTTTCGTGAGGAGAGCCAAAAACACTGCAAACAGATTGGGCCTGATGCTAATTCCGAGAGTAGTGGGTTTTGATCATACAATACTCGCCCAGGGTGGCGCCGGAATAACGGGTACGGAGGAAAGTGTCAGTTCTTTTGGAGCGGAGCAAGTCATTATAGTCAGAGATGACACTGCGAAAGAAGTCTTGCAACGGTCACTGAAGTCTGCATTGGTATTGACGGTGGTTCAAAGCAAAGGCCTTGAATTTGAGGATGTGATTCTTTATGGATTTTTCTCGGACACCCTCTGGGATAATTTGAGCCTGGGAACTCTGCAGTTGCTTGTGGGGTCCGATCGCGACAGAGCGGAGAAGCTTAAACAAAAATATGGCGTCAGTACTGGTGTTTCGGTCCGTGGTATGATATGAACTAACCATGGTGGAGCCTGACACAGGGTTTATGCTCCGAGTTGAAATATCTTTATGTAGCGGTAACCCGTGCACGGAAGAATTTATGGATCGTGGAGAGTAACCCAGATTCGGCACAAAACCTGGTATCATTATGGGCAAGCAACGATAATTATGGGGGGGAGCCTCTTGTCTCGGTTGTGCATGCGAATGACCTAGGGGTAAATAGCGTCCTACCAGCACTCGCATTATTTGGGGTCAACGTTTGCTAACATGAATGACGAGATCAAAGGCCATGGCGATTGCTCGACATACCATTAAGCCTGGCAAATCTACTAATCCGGAGGCTTGGAGAACTCAGGGTGAATTATTACTTCATCGGGGATTATATCAAGATGTGAGCTGCACGAATTCCCATTCTGTGAGGTTATACAAACCACGTATTGACTTTATAAAATTTACCATAGGCTTTACTCTGTTTCCGAAGGGCGGGACATAACCAAGGGGTAGTGTTGGCTACAGCGTATCTAAAATACGAAGAGGCCAGTGAGTTAGATGTTGAGGAGGGTAGTGAAGGGGGCAAAAGTGCAACCCCCCTATATAAGCAGGCAGCACAGTATTTCGAAAGGGCGGGTTTCATTCAAAAAGCAGCCGAGAGCTGGGGCTCCGCTGGTGAGTATATAAAAGCCGCGCGATTGCTACAAAACCATGGAGAGTATGGAAAGGCTGCAACATGGTATGAAAAAGCGGGTGAGCTTCTGGATGCAGCCAGTTCCTATCAACAAGCAGCAATGTATGACGATGCCGTAAGGGCTTATCGCAAGGGGGAGCATTTTGCGGAGCTTGTTATGTTTATGAAGACGTTAGGAATCCCTACATAAGCCTGTCTACTACTCCGAGTAGTAGTTGCATTTCTATGCTAATAGTAGGGTGCCGCCGAAACACAGATATCAGGATCACATCAGTAAGGATGTACGCGTACGATATTCGACTCTTGTCAACCTCCTTTTGCAGCGCGGTGATCTTCAACTTCCAGAAACGGTTATGCCTGAGGTCGTCGGTATATTGGGTGAAGGTACTGCGAGAGAAGAGTTCTACATCAAATATGAAAAAACCGAGGACCTGATGGCCCTATATCAGGAGCAAGCGCGCTTCTATGATGCATTCAAACTAGCTATCAGCAAAGGAAAGCTGGACGATGCGCTGCGTTTAGGGCGCCTAGAGCGAGCACTCAAGGAAGGACACGAAGGGTCTATTCCCGTTTCTGAATTTCTGATGCTTTTCAATGGTTTACTGATGGAATATACATGGTGCATTGCGAAACTCCGTCCTGGGAATAAGTCGAATATGGATGTCCTATCAATTTTCAGCGATGCTGCAACTATTCGATGTATGCAGGAGCCAAGCCAAGGGTGGGAGCGGGTTTTAGATTGCGTGAAGAATCCTGTCAGCAACTTTAGATATGGGAGCCTAGGTTCGGACGGATCTTGCGTAACGTTCTTCACGGAGTTTGGCAATGCTGTTCTTGACTTTCTAGTAAGTTATCATTGACCAAATAATCATTCTGGATTGCAAATAAAATGACGCTGACTTGCTTAGGAACTTATGAACTTTGCCGCAAATTGCCAGTTGATTCCGCAAGTTAGCTCTTTAACACAGTTGCCATTGCCAGCTATGAACCGATTTGCGATTATTGCTGGGGACCTTCTTGCTAAGAAACCGCCATCTGCAACTTTATTTGCCTGTGCTGGAGCACTTGTATTCCCTCACTTACCTGATCAGGTTATGGTGCTCAACTGGTCTCCTTTATTAAGGAGATCTACCAATCCAGGACAACAACCTCAAACCAATTGCGATGGGCATATGATACTACCAATGGAACAAGCTCAGCACGACCTTACCGCATGGTTGATCCCCATTGTTGCTCGTGCCGTACCAGAAGTTCTAAGGGGAATATGTGTTTTGTTCGACCGAGTTCAGAGCCCGTGCTTTTTTGCTTTACAAGGTAACACCTAGCATATCGATCATTGCTCCCTAGTCTAACGCGTATAGGTATTTGTCGAAATCAGCCCTCGGAGTGTAAGAATGGAAGGCATACGAGACTATCCCCGGAGGAGGCCAAAACTCATATACTGGTATGTATCATATATCTCCCTAATGGCTAGAGGTCCGTTCTCCGAAGCGAACGTGTGCTAGCATGCTAATCTGGACTGCTCTTCAAATTCATAAGTCTTTGCTGGAGGCCGTAGGGTTATTCTGTACTTCGGGGCGGCTGTACTACAATCGGGTGTTGAAGGAGAGTGATTCGAAGGAATATCAGCCGTCGAGTAAGCGAACACTAATTCTATACTACGACTAGATAGACTGACATAACGGTAGAGCGCAAGCTGTTGGAAAAATTACTTAAGGAACTAACGTTCATATCTCCATTGCTTGATGCTAGCGTGGTGCAACAGGAGGTATGGGATATGATTCGGGGAACAGACGGAAGGTGGCTTCACGTCAACGATGGACTAGCATCATTATTTTTTCATCGCTTGAAGAAAAGACCTGGGGAGTGGCAGAAGAGGGGTGGACATTCGGCCCTACTTGAAGAATCGAGTCTTGCAAGTAAATTAGGTTCGTGGATGTGACCCGTGCATGTTCTCTGGTAACCAGGGAGCTGATAATCGTGATAGGGGTTATACCACCCTTCATGCGGTATTTAGGTTGGAAGGCTCAAGAGTGGATCGGTTTTGTCCGTGACTGCGGTAACCTTCTTCCCCCCAACATAGCGCGGCTTCCGGCAACCCTGTTGGTACGTATTGGTAACCTTAGGTTGTCTGTGCAGGTGTGTAGGGATTGTGCATTAGCTAATCTTGAGAGTCAAAGGTCGAGACCGTGTTGAGAGTAATCAGTGAGATCCTTAAGTGGGATGCCTTTGGGTTGAGATCGTTTCATACAGTTTTGTCATTGTTTGAATCGATCAGCCTTGAGTTGGTAGGTGGCCTGGCACATAGACCCGAGTGGTGCAGGGTGATAACTGACAGGGTGATAAGATCAATCGAACTGTCCCAATGGATATCGTTGTGGCATCTTCGCGAGAGCAGTTCATTCAAGAGGGAAATAATACGTGTTACCCAAGCGACAGGGAACGATTGGCTCTCGAGTCTTGCCTCACCCAGGTTTTAGGGAGGCTATGCGAAATCCTCTTGTATTTTGCAGAGGAATACAAAAGGCGTCAAACAATGCCCCCTCCTCGTGAACCACTCTTTGAGGCATGTGGCTCCTGGCTTCGGAATGGCAATCGATATATGATACGGCGTAGCCTTGACCACTTGGCTCTATGTATGGTCAATATGGGCGTTGGGCGTACGCCACCCAACAGCTATGGGCAATTATGGCTGCAAATAAGTCAGGTTGGTGAAAACTTCGCCCCGTATCTGTGTATTTGTGTAACTAAGGTAGTTCAAATATTTTCCAGGTGGTTGCGGAATGGGGCTTCTTGGGCCCCCCAACACTTGTCAATTGGTTTGCCAAACCCGAGCAATTAGCCTACAACCTATTCAACGTGTATCGGAACTATAACAAGGATGAACTGGTTATTATTCCCAAGCCAAATGGTCACCGTCGTTTCCAATTTTTGGGCATCCGGATACTATCCGTACAGAAAAAGGACTTCGAGGCACCAGCAAAGACGCAAGACCCAGCCATTCTAGGCGGAGCATCGGAGGCTCAGGATGAAGGGATTGCCATCGCGAAGATCGTTCGTTGGTGGAAAAGTTGTAGCGAAAAGCTTAAAAAAAATAAGGAAAGGGCTACCCAGCGAGCAGTTTTACTGGAAAGCGGGCCGCGGGGACACGCAGAGGTATTGATCGGTGACATAATTAGCTGTGCACTGCGGCCTAGGTATTGGTACCAGAGACAAATTCTGGAGTCCAGTGGCGTGGCGTTACTTGAGGGAATATTTAAGCTGCTCAAGAATGTGGAGTTGACCCATCGAAGTGCAATGGAGGGGCTAACGGATACGCGGGGGAAATACAAACTCAGCAGCGCCGCAGTTGAGGACATTCAAGACACAATTGGGAATTTGCAAAGGCGAAAGAGGTATCTCGACAAAACTAAAGGGATGTTTTGCAAACAGGAACAAGCCCAGAGCCTCTTGGATTTGCATCCCGACAGACTGGCGCATAAAATGAACACAGCGTTAGAAATGCTGGAGGTGTATCAGCAGGAGCTGGAGAAATGGGGCAGGGAAATCGATGATTGTCTAGGCGGAGGATTAATGTATTAGTTTATTTTCTTATTGTGGGCTCCCGGCTTGCGCTGTTGGTGTTTGTATCCCAAATACCTCGCCCTGGGTCCTGAGACGAAGATTTTGTGTTTACCCTGAATGTAGGACCGTTCCAGCCCCGTGAGGGGCGCAAATATTAGTCCTCAAGCACCACTGTCAGGGAATCAATGTCGGGAATATAGCAGAGGTGTTCTGCATTCCGCATTCCGCAATTATTATCCTGTTTACAACTGCCTATTCGGGAATGTTACTGCACGTGTATCTGCGGGCGACTCAATGCGTTAAACCCGCAAATTACTTAGTCTTGCAGCAAGGATCTGATAAGTCCGGGGTTGCCTGGCGATAGCAGATTACCTAGGTGCATATCTGATTCTCTCATGCACCATAAGTTTCAGAGAAAAAAAACCTTTGAAATACCCCTCGCTTAACTGAGACTCCTGTGAGACACCCCTCGCTTAGTAGAACATGTATCACTTGGTCATGCTAACTTGAATCTCCCAAGTAATTGTTCCACTGCTGCCACCCTTTTTACACGTTCTTACTTGGCTTTAGACGCTCCTACGGCTGCTGGTTGTATGGTAGTTACTAGCCAAGGTCTGATTGGCTCTCCTATCCTTGTTCTGCTTCAGGGTAAATTTTACTCCAGTCGTATTCCAGTTATGCTGCTACGGACCATTTCTCAGTCGCTTTTTGAGATAATTAATTATTTTGCCCAATTAATGTAACGGCATAGATATAAACCATTTGCAAGTGTAAGGCATAATTAGAGACCTTACCCTCAAGTGCGGAGCCTACCGGCACCCTGAGAGGCGACTTTGGAGCGCCCTATGTATAGGGCCAAGTCTACTGTAGCTAGGTATAGAAGCTATAGCAACTATAGGGGCACGTAATTCTAAGCCTTAAGCAAGCCTTAAGCAATCCGGAGCGTGTCAAGGATGCCTACCTAATTATAGAAGTATATACGGATACAGTAGCTATAGTTAGTCGCTCCACTCGCGAGTGGTATCTTACAGGAGTCTCAGTTAAGCGAATGGTTTTTCAAATGTTTTTCCCCTTTGAAATGCCCTCTGTGCGCAGAAACATGACCACTCCTAAATCCAAATCGACTAGTTATCATACCGTTAAGTATCTAGGTACTCAGTTACCTATTCTGTGAATAGACTTTGGGCTCGAGCCTCACCTGTTAATAAACTTCGCCTAGTTACAACCTGACCAGACCTAGGGAGGGAGATCTAGCTTGATGTCTTAAAAATCACACTAGTGCGCCTCTGGTGATTTCTTGCTGAATTCAGTTAGCAAAAGTTCTGTGTCTGTAGATTGCTAATTAATTTGGGTTAAAGTTCTCTTGGTAAGTCATGTTTCTGCGCACAGAAGGGCATTTCAGAGGTTTTTCTGAAACCTATGGTGCATGAGAGAATCAGATAATTCTAGTGCGAGGGTTGATGCACAAGCTGTCTCCCAAAGATATTTCAGTAATACACGCTCATGCACATGTATGTTCGGAGGGATGCAAGCTGTGATGAATACAGCCAATGAAATCTGGTTTACTACATAACTCCTGTAGAGGCAACAGCGCATTTGAATTTTGCACATAACAACAGAGGTATAGTAAAAGGGTTGTCCAAATTTCTTGGTGCTAGATATATTCTTATATAAAAAACCCGAGCCGACTTCAGGGTAACAAATCCTGACCTTACGCTGACAGCATATAAGCGATGTGTAGCCTATATCATTCAATATAAGTACTTAAGGTACTGTAGACATATTGCTAGAAAATTGAAATTAATGCCTGAGCCAATAACCTACTTAATCATAGCACTCCGAAATTTGCTGTACCTCGCATATCATTAAGCAGGACAAGAGGGTGTCCATATCAGTTTAAATACAGCACTGAAGGGAGAGTGTATGAAATGGAAAAAAATATACAAATTTCTTCATCACTGAATAACATATTATGAGCAGATAATTTTCTAGGTGAATCTGAAAGGCTTCCTACCATTTGAAGGAACAAGGTACTGGAGTGCCTTCACCGAGAACACCAACACAGCTGGGAGCACTAACCTCTGTAAACTGCCCTCATCGAATCCACTAAATCCACATCATAGCCCCCCTGGACAACAGCAAAAACACCAGTATATATGCACACAGCGTCATTTTGCAAAACCCCGCGTTTTCGCACAAAGTCCTGAAATTAATGCTATCGCAAAATGATATTACCCCGAGACTGGCTGTGGTGGCGGATTAAGTAGGCATCGCAAGTTTGTCTTCCGAAATTGCCACCTATCTGATAATTTGGGATGGTTGATCCCCACGAGGAACTTTAGCGTAGTATAATTCAAAAACATCTTTTTATGCTATGAGGACCCAGATTTTTGGTGATCCCCACGGAGTTGGTGTGAGAAAACACCAGATCCTCTTTGGAGCAAATAAGCCTTCTACCGCAACTATTACAGTATCTCTTACATTCGAAGGTAGCCCCGCGGAGCACCATTCCACCCGCCCTCAATATTTTGGAGACAGCTTTGACACCGCTACCGTTGTAGAAGATGCCTGGGCAGGTCCACGTACACTCGGTCACATCATAAATTCACTCCTACTAGTAAGTACGTTGTAAATAGAACATAGTGTAATAGCTAGAGCCTGCGGCCATTCCTAAACATTCTCCAGCTCACAGGTTACCTCTAATATATGAATACCACACCCTTTAGCTGAATTAACATCTCGATTGCAATAACCACCACCCCTCGTTCATATCCCTATCCCTCCTTTGTACATCATGAGACTTCTCCATGCTCTTGCGTTTTCGGCCCTCTCTTTCTCCCCTGCTTTCTCTCAGGATCTTTTGTCCCGCCTTAATGAATTCTGTCTTGATGGTTCTCAGGGTTTTTTTTAGCTTCTTTCAATCCGGACCTCGTGGATTTAGCCAGTAAACGCCTAGACATTACCGTGGGCACCCGGGAATGCGATTGTGGCCCACCGACTTGCTACGACTACGAAGCGTTCCAGCGGTGGCTGCGGTGGAAATCTTGACGGCAAGCAGCCCCCTCAGAACACGAAGAGGCCCTTAAAAAAGAGACAGATTGGGGAAGGGCCCCCAGGGTATCCCAACACTAACTTCGGGATGATCTACACTTCCCTTACGGACCCTGATTATGTGAATCTGGGCCTAGGTGAACGCGTGCGGTTTACAAAGAACTATGCAGCTCCTGTGTACAGCAGCCCAGCCATTCCCCCCCCACTGCCCGGAAAAGTACCTGCCTCGGCAACTTAGCTTTCTAGTTTTTACATTATATATAATCGAGTCGGACAGCTTGATTCCAGGTGCACTCGTACGCCCACTGCAGGCCTACCACATTGCACAACTTTACAAAAGCTTGTAACAAAACCGAGGTACATATATTGATCTTCATGGAAGTATAGTATTTATTCACACCCATGATGGGAGGGTCTATCCAGATAACCATGTAACCGCACAATGTAAATTTTTTAAACCCAAAACTACGGTGCTATATTAGTAAATGACAAACTGTGTGCTGTTAACAGCCCAAACACTCAATCCTAATCCCCCCTAAAAGCAACTATATTACACAAAAACAAAACGCAAAGAAACTCAACCCCGAGAATCCCAAGCCTCTCCTCACCCCATTCCTCAGCCGATAAGCCCATAGCCTCTTTCCACCTCTTCTACTTCCTCCATTTGTTTTCCAACTCCTTTGCTTCCCTCGGCAATCTACATGTCTTCTTACAGTTCATCAACACCTCCGCATGCACCCAACTATAATCCATCCGCCCATCCTTCTGCGTCCACGCAAAAATAGGCACCAGATACTCCACCTCATGACCGGATTCACAATCCCCGCCCCAGGAATCTGAAACTCCTTATGCTTCCAGAGCCGTATCCCCAACTTGGTCAGAACACATGCCTAGTGGCCCTTGAGGTTCTTTGTATCAATGACACCGGGGGGGTTTCATCGAAGGCTGAAATTCGTGGGCCAAAGAGGTTGGCTTGAGTTCTGGGGCATTCATTCCCGTCATTTGGGCGGTTGAGGGCCTGTTAGATTTCACTCTTCCGAATCCTCACCTGCAAACGGCAAAACTCGAGTGGACTTCCAGCGGACGCATGACATGTGTACCGCGGGAGGCCCATTGAGCGATGTGCGTAGTTTACACTCTTACATTGAGCAACCTCGTTGTTAACCTCCAAGTGTATGTTTGTGTCGTCGATGGAGTTTATGAGGTCTCCTATCTGGAACAACCATTGAGCTTTCGTCCTCAATGACCTCCTCAACATACTCCGGAGATATTGCCCTTGGAGAAACGGTGTTATATGTGCCTATAGAGACTATTGCGTATGAAACCGGTGTTTGATGACGGTTATGGTGGATCAGGAGACTCGGGAGCGTGAAGCTATTGGGAAGATCATATCCGCCAATAGAGCCACTGGCATAGGGCACCACACCAAGGAATTTGGCTTTGGAAACGGTAACCTTTGTTCTTTTAGGTCCGCCTTTTTTGCCTCTTTCACCACTGTGACCCCACAGCGACCTCCGCGACCACCCCGACTTCCGCGACCTCCGCGACCACAACCACGACCACCACTAGTGCCTGCGCTGGCGCTTTCAACATACCCATTGGCAGTTTAGCTCCAATTGCCATCTCATCCTCGTCACTGTCAATGTCCGCCATCAGGTCTGCGTCATCCAAGGGTCAACTGCTATACCATCCGGGCTAGGGCCGTTTCCTGCAGGGCGGGAGGTTGGTGAACGGGGAGATCTCCCAAAATCCATTTCCTTGTATAGTGCCGTCAAACCTTGCCCTATAGAACATCTCTCTTTCTTCTCTTGCTTCTCTTTCGCCTCCCTTCTCGATACGTTATAGTATATTAACTCATATGTAGGCCTCAGACGGGCTCATCGAAGAAGGCTCGGATCTGTGCGTTATTCACAAGCCAAGCTGTACGGTCTTGTGTTTTGGCGTGGGGATTCGATGGTAATAGTCGCGAGTTGGTGGCACACATTGCTCGTCCCGTTCAGTCTGGGTTGCCGCTTGGTGACTTCCGGGGCCAAGGAAATTCTGAAAGCTGTCGTTGTACACCTGCAGGGCGTTTTGACGCAAGGTATCGGATTCGGGAGGTTAGGACCATACCAACAGGCCTAACAGGTCTGGGGTGTCAAGGTTCATGGCTAGGAGGCCTGGAAGGGGTTTAAGGGGACAATATGGCATAGGGTTGGGGGAAGCGGAGGAAAGGAGCGGAGGAAGGGGGGGGGAGAACGGTCCCCACCGAGTTTGTGCAACAACTCGACAGGTATAAATGCTGTCCCTGGGTATATAAAATCATTATGTGGCTCGCCCCTTACTTGACCAAACCAGCAAGACCACACACA
>Ga0307511_10004025_pt1 | contig 15034 bp, 10 predicted proteins | sample 13_EM_MG_FD_200266 | JGI IMG/M metagenome (GOLD analysis project Ga0307511, IMG submission 200266) | Populus trichocarpa ectomycorrhiza microbial communities from riparian zone in the Pacific Northwest, United States - 13_EM | ecosystem: Host-associated > Plants > Roots > Unclassified | place... | reverse complement strand
CATCAACAATACCCCAACAACTGCAATGTCCATATACTTCTCCGATAAAATCCTCATCACAATCTCCCAAGGCGGACGGTTAGCTCAATGGGTACCCAGCCTACCCTCTCCTCCTCGTCGTCCTTCTGAACATACCTCACCACTAACACCCACACCCCTCACAGTTCCACACCCCCCTCGACCCCACTACCCCATCCAACCCCGTCCCACACTCCCACCCCGAAATTGATCAACCGCCCTTGGACTTACTCCCTCTCTCTTATCTAACGCCAACTACGTTATTAGGCGGGGGAGGGGCAGAGAGGGAATCGATGGGGCAATTGTATGCAGTACAGATTGCGACGGCTATACGGATGAGGGACAGTAGCGAGGGGAGAACGGTGGTGGTTGGATTGGGGTTGGATACTAGGGCGGGGGTGGAGAGGGATGAGTTCTTTAAGGTGATGGAGTTGGTGGAGAAGGTTTTGTGACTTAGGGGATGGCTAGAGATAAGGTTACAATGGCCTCAGCTACCTGGTTTACTTTCCAGTTAGGCACTTACCGAAGTACACATGCGGACAGGAATATAGTCTCCTACTCAGGCATTATGTTATCACGAGCGGCAATAAGGCTCCAATAAAATCGATAGCGTCACAAGATAACCCCAGGTGAAGCATTCCCATTTGATGTAGACCAGATTTTATCCACCCATGCAGATGGCCAGCATAACTAGACTCTCAAAAGAAACAAAAGAGTGACTTTAAAGCCTAATAACTACCTGACCATCGACCGACGCTTCAAACTACCAAACCGATTTACAACTGACCAGCCCCAATGATTTGTGGCTCAGAAATTCCGTGAACCATGGTTCCCTTAGCGGTACCACAATCTTCGAGAGCCTTGACAATTTTCTTTGACTCCTCATCGGCAACTTCACCGAAAACAACGTGCTTCCCATCCAACCAGCTGGTGACGACGGTAGTGATGAAAAATTGGGAGCCGTTACTATATGAGGAGTTAGCTAAAGTGCACAGTAATATATGGCTTGACACTTACGTATTTGGTCCAGCATTGGCCATGGAGAGAAGGTATGGCTTGTCGTGCTTCAGCTTGAAATTCTCATCAGCGAATTTCTCGCCGTAGATGGACTTTCCACCAGTTCCCTATTTCCCAAGACTAAATCAGCTCACATGAACAGATATAATAGCAAATGGTGCAACGTACATTGCCTCGGGTGAAGTCACCACCTTGAAGCATGAACTGGGGAATGATACGATGGAATTTAGAGTTGGCATATCCGTATCCTTTCTCGTTGGTGCAGAGGGCACGAAAATTCTCTACGGTCCTTGGGGTAACAGTATCATAGAGTGTGAAGTTGATCCTTCCGGTGCGTGGGCCTGGTATGAAGAGACGAAATTAACATCGGGTAGCAAATAACATGGAATAATGGCCTCTCGGCGGGTGGGAAGCAGTGTCTCCTGAGAAATATTGCCTTAGGCAATTCTCCTGGCGGCATTGTTTGTCAAGCCCCTTGGTAAAGTCCCTTGGTAGTAACTAGGGACATATGTCATGGGAAGTTTTACCTTTCGACTCTGGATCTGTCCAAGAAACTGTCGGCAAATCAGCACTATGCTCATCCTGAACTACAAGGGGCTCAATATCGGCAGACATACCATCGAAATAACACCCAATAGTCATTGTGAAGATGGAACGGATATGGTACTTAGGTTGAAAAGAGGTATTCGTAATGTAGAGAGAGGGCTCGGTGTATAGTCTGGTTGCTTGGTGTTGAAGGAAAAGAGAAGCACTCGAGTGAACAAAATAACTACTTAAAGGTTCTGGGCCCAGGCTGAAAGTATGCGTTGTAAGCGAATCTCACAGCACGGGGTGGGGTGGTGAGGTGGGGCTACGAGCGGCTAGGCAAATGTTTGAAAAGCGGGGCTAAGTGTGCAAGCTAGACTAGGGCGGCCACGATCATGGTGAACCATTGACAGTTAGCAAAGCCCCAGTCTCCGCCAGCAGCCAAGTGAGGATCCCTATGTGTGCGTAAGATTCCGAATGGGCGTGGAGATCAGACGTAGAGGTGATAATCAGGATCCTGTCCCCCGCGGAACTCACTAGCAATAGCATTGCCCAGTTTGACTTCACTTTGTATCTACATACCTAGGTGCTACTCCAGCTTGGTCCAGCCGGCTCAGTCGTATCTATTCTGCTGATGATTTTACACCGGTGCACCTTAGGTACGACCACTAAGTATAGGCTGGTGAAAAGAAAGTATGCCATCATAGCAGCGCGAGTATCTAGTCTCATGCTAGCGAGTATCTCTAGTTTTCACCGTTATCATGCACAGTAGCCAACTGTGTGTATTGATGTACCAGACTAGTATTGATGTTGTGTACAATCGAATCCGGAGAACTGAGCTGTTGTCAGTTCCCGATCGACTGGTCGCCGAGATGTGCACACCGTCGGTGGGGCATGGTGATTCGGTTGTATATGACGTTTTCGTTTACCGTACCGGGACACGCGTTGCATTGCAACCACAACTCTAAATCTGCTGTCTACCGAAATTTCCATTGATACCCGGGAAAGAAAGTCATATATACCTTATTCACGGGAAATGTTGATCGGACTGTGTGGTGGTAAGTAATGGTGGTTCTCCCTTTAGCCTTCGTCTCTCCTTAATACTTACGGTCTCCTCCAGGCCTCTGTGCAGGCAAGCATGAAGTCGCCAACTACCTCGTCCAAGAACACAATTTCCAAGTCCTCACACTGAAAACCCCAGCACCTGAGCTCTCCACAAGCGCCATCCGGCTCCCTAGCTCTCAGGATGACGATTCAGCATTCATTTCTCGTAGCGGTGTCCCCTCATCAACCGTCTTCGACGACCAAGGCCGAGGCGCAATATGCTTTTTCAGCGCAGATGATTTGCTAGGCTACGTTACGAAGAGGTGGAGGGACCGATTCATCACAACAGACATTCGTGATGAGAGGGTCTTGGAGATACTCCTCCACCGACCTTTTTTCATTTTGGTGAGCGTGGATGCACCAGTGAGTGTTAGGTGGAAGAGGTATAAGAATCGGTAAGCTACCGAGGGAGCTTATTACAGATCCTGGAGCTGATGGATGCATAGATGTGAAGCTCAATCCCTTACGGCTCCTACATTGGAGGAGTTTGTACGCAAGAGTGATGCACATATGTACCATCCCACGCATGGTCTTGCCCCTCTTGTCCAGAGAGCTACTATCCGCTTGCTCAACCCAACTGAATCCATCACCACCTTACATACAAAACTCAAAGAACTTAACCTGATAAATGAGGAGCGATTGAGGCCAACATGGGACGCATATTTCATGCAGATAGCATCTCTTGCCGCCCAACGATCAAATTGCATGAAACGCCGGGTTGGAGCGGTTGTGGTTAGGGAGAAGAGAGTCATTTCGACAGGCTACAATGGTACACCCAGGGGAATTGTGAATTGTAACGAGGGAGGATGTAGGAGATGTAATGCTGGTGATGTATCAGGAATGGGGCTCAATACGTGCTTGTGTTTACATGCGGAGGAGAATGCTCTGCTGGAAGCGGGAAGAGAAAGGGTAGGGTGCGGTGCGATACTGTATTGTGATACGTAAGTCTTGAACCTTGCAGCGTTGTTGCTATGATAGAGGCTAAACTCCCTTTCACTGAATTCAGGTGCCCATGCCTTACCTGCAGCATTAAAATCGTTCAGGTGGGAATATCAGAGGTTGTATATAGCCAGAGTTACAGCATGGATACAGAGGTGACTTTCCCACCGAATTGACTTTGCCTTCATGGGAGCCATAGCTAATTGTCATATAAACAGACTGCCAGAGTGTTGTCTGAAGGAGGTGTTAGATTGCGACAGTTCTGCCCAGTAAGTACCTACCGCAAAATTTCTACCTTGAGTTCTCAATCAGGTACCTAACCCTCGTCTCCCAAAGCCACTGGACGGTCTTGTAAATCTCTGCGACCCCTCAGATTGAATCCCTCTGCCTCGGCCGCAGAAGCGCCGACATCTTCTATGCACAATCTCATGAAAACTTACAGCGTCACGCAGCATAGCATATCATATACCCAAATCTTTACAATTACCATTCTGCATAGCTGTAGATATCAATGTTCATAAAAATTACATATGTAATCTTCATGTTTAGCCCACGTGACTCAAACGACCCAGGAGTAAAGTTTATCCGGGCCAGCTCTTCCCCAGCCCAATAAATGTAAATCATCTTTCCCACATGCTCTGCATAGATAAATAAACACAAGTGTCCTACAAGCCTGCAAACTTATTTAACACTTCTATTCACCCGAGTTACCCACGGTTCGTGGGTTGTGATGATAATTATCTTCGTCATGATGTATACTGTATATGGCCGAGGGACACGGTAGCATCTTTGATGGTAACACCTAAGTAGGCCGTTTTGGCCTTGTCCGACTTAATGAGGCAACTTCCAAACAATTTGTTCCTGAGCTGACCACCGCACGTACCGTGACTGAGAAATTGTTCACGGGAGGCTCTCTATTCGATTTGTTAAAATTTATTCTATCCCTCGTTTGTTATTCGACTTCTTCGCCGTTCCTTTTTCCCTTTCCCTTCCTACAGGCAGATCAGCTAGTAATTGACTGTCTTCCTGGCCGAGGGAGGTGGCATCACGATAGAGGGACAGAAATTAAGGGACAGAAACAGGAACTGGCAGAGAATTAGAGAGAGTCTGAAGTGTCAGATACCCGAGAGACACAGGCAAGATGTTGATATTACCCACACTGTTATGGTTCTTACTGCCGCTTGTGTTTGCTCAAGATTATTACAAGGTATGTTCCATCGCCAGTTTAAACTCAGGTCCACTCCCTTCCATAAGAAATTCTATCAGAATCAAATCTAACAACCTCTCTCCCCTCCATAGATCCTCGGAGTCTCCAAATCCGCCACGGACCGCGAACTCAAAACTGCCTACCGCAAACTCTCAAAGAAATGGCATCCCGACAAAAACCCCAACAGCGAAGAAGCCCATCAAAAATTCGTCGAGCTAGCCGAAGCCTATGAAGCCCTCTCTGACGCCGACTCCCGTCGAATCTATGACCAGTACGGCGCTGATGGGTTAAAGCAACACCAGCAACGTGGCGGCGCAAACCGACAACACCATGATCCCTTCGACATGTTCTCTCGCTTCTTCGGCGGCGGGGGGCATTTCCAACAAGGCCAGCGACGAGGGCCAAACATGGAAGTGCGAATCAGCGTGCCCCTACGGGACTTCTACACTGGGAAGGACGTAGAGTTCCAAGTTGAGAAACAGACCATATGTGAAGAGTGTGAAGGGAGCGGAAGCTCTGATGGGCAAACTCATAGCTGTGAACGATGTGGTGGGCGCGGTGTCAGGATTGTCAAACATATGCTTGCCCCTGGGATATTCCAGCAAGTCCAAAGCGTCTGTGACGCCTGCGGAGGAAAGGGTCAGACGATTGCACATCCGTGTAGCGTCTGTCAAGGGCACAAAGTCATCCGCGGCCATGCAACACACACTGTTACCGTCGAAAAGGGCGCTCCTAGAGGCGCGAGAGTGGCGTTTGAAAATGAGGCTGATGAACACCCGGAGTATGTCGCTGGGGACCTCATCGTTACTCTCGACGAAAAGACACCAGATATTGATTCCCATGGAGACGATGAAGATCCTACAGATGGTATCTTCTTCAGGAGGCGTGGGGACGATTTATTCTGGAAGGAAGTCTTGTCTCTCCGAGAGGCGTTGTTGGGGGGTTGGGTGAGGAATATTACGCATCTAGATGGACACGTGGTTAGGTTGGGAAGGGAGAAGGGCAAGATGGTTCAGCCGGGGCATGTTGATGTGATAGAAGGAGAGGGGATGCCGATCTATGAGGGGCATGGATATGGAAATTTGGTAGTAGAATTTACGGTGATACTGCCTGATCTAGCAGGAGAGGGACTGTTGGGGGATTTGAGGGGAGTGTTTGAGAAGTGGCATGGGAAGGGGGAGGGGGTGAAAGATGAGTTGTAGGTATGCTTTGAGAGAGTAAGTTGAGAGGAGACAAGGAGAGGTTGTAGATACTACTTTGTGCTTAGAGTATTTTTTTTTCCCTTGATTGGGTAATATATGTCTACTTATTAGAAGGGAATTGGATGTACCGCTGCTAAGACACTCGTATACAACAGAAGATTTATGACCCTTACTTACCATGAGTGTCCTGTTTGGTTCCTCAAACCGGTCAATACCTACCTCAGCAGAGTGCCTAATGTATTCATCCAGCAAATCAAATCTTTAACTATAAGTAATCTTCACCTCCACGCCAAAAAATATATCCGATCAACAATAAGCGATTAACTTCTCTTTTGCTGGAACCTTCATACATTAGTATGATACAAAAATTATCTGGGTCTCCATATTCAACTATCTAGCGCTCCCCAGTAAGGACAACCCAGACGATTCCTTTCAAGAAGTAGGTACATTTGACAAGATCAGGGATTAAGTTCAAGGTAATTTGCATTACTGCAACAAACGGCTCCCCTTAATAATGCAATTGGGGCCCTATGCTACGATAGTTTAACAACGATGCCCCCATCATTTCAAGTATGCAAACATTGCCCCTCCTTCAGGGCGTCCCCCTATCCCCATGACAGCACACCACACCCAAGCTACACTACACACAAGCTACACTACACACAAGCTACACTACACACAAGCTACACTACACACAGGCTACACTACACACAAGCTACACTACACACAAGCTACACTACACACAAGCTACACTACACACAAGCTACACTCCCCCCATAGAAACATCTTCGGGCTCAGTATCACCACCACCCAATGTATACCGCTCTTTGTGTGTGTGACTATTGAACCTGACCATCTTCTCACATATAATGCTCTCTATTCCACTGTTTTCAGAGACAAGAGTCTTCATCAGCCTTGCACAGGCGTCCTCCAACCCGTGCTTTCGCAGAACCGGGTATGTCTCCTTCCCACCCCCTAGCACACGTATTCCGAAGATGCACGGCTCACCGGTTCCAAGCTCAGGCCACCTAATTGTAGTCTCAATGGCGCTATCCATGACCCCCAATTCCATCTGTACAGATATTACCAAACGCGGGTTCCATCCTGTAAACATCTCTCGATATTCCTTGCCTAGGGGAACCTTGGCTCTATTCGCTCGATTGTTGACCTGTAATAAGACAGCAGACAACTGGGATGCGTCGAAGCCTTGGTCTAAATCCCCAAAGTATATTGGAATAAGAAGATCCCAGTGATGTTGCCCAAAGCATAGTTGAAGGGCGCAATGTTGCCGGAGCAGGCCGTGTAGGAGATCCTGAATAGTTTCCGGACTCACAGGTTTTTGAGTCTGCGAAAAATGGTTAAAATTCATGTACCCAGTACGCAAGAGGGCCTGTAAATCGTCATCCGTATCATTCAAGATGGGAATTTCTTTCTTTCTGTCCCTCGATGGTGCCCTACGGGCCTGAAGGGTAATGAGTTCTTCCAAAATCGGCTTCCCTATAAGCCGCTCCAGAAAGTCGTGGCACAAGAAAGGACGTGAGTATGTGCATTCTTGGTCAAGACCAATGGATGGGACTGTCTCCTCCAGTAAATAATCACGAGTCAGGATACATATTAGTCTAGCGTATAATTCACCCTTAACCCCTTTATCCACCATGCCCCTACTCAAAAAGTGTTCAGAAAAGAGGGTTAAGCACTCAGGCCAGTTGCTGGCGCTGATACCACTTGCGGAAGGCCCCGGTTTTGATTGGAGTAATAACCAAGCTGCGGCATCTGCAACGACTGGTTCAGACGGCGTCACTGTTCGCACCACCCCCAAATATGTATCAATGGCTGACAACAGTCGTAGGTGTGAATTCACCGCTTCTTTTGCCAGCAAGTTGCTCTCTTCCCTATTGAGGCAAGGATCAAGACATAAACGGGATGCCAAAACAGCAAACACATGTTGGCAGTCATGAGGCTTAAACGCTCCCTGGCCACATAGAAGCTTGAAAACCACAAATCGCCTTAGTTCGGCATACTGACTTGTCGACCACACCTGCCACAGTGGGCGACCAAACATCGTCATATGAGTTGTCGTAGAGAATTGGCGTACTGGCTTTGCAAGCTCATGCCCCGTGATAAATTGCTCCCTAGCTTTAATATCCAGTTCAAGTCCTAGAAATGGACGAACGCGCTTCAGCTCCCCCCTAACAATTCTTGCTGATGGATCTTTAGGTTGGGGGGGTGCAAAACGGCCGATTTCACTATTTGTTGAAAGGAAAACTGCCCAGACAGGCCATCTCCTCAAAGAGCGCATGACACGACTCAGTGCGGCGTTTGTTTTACTATTCAGATTTGCAGTTTCATCAAATGCAAGAACGAGGGGTGGAAGACTGCTTCCGGCAATGCTACTCTTCTTCAGTAACCCTAACAATTGCTGAAGGGGGTCATGTAAGTGGATAGTGAAGTCCAGGCATTTCTCGTATTCCTAAAGCCACAGTTATTAGTATACATCGCAGCAATAAATCAGGTAGGCTTGAAGCCACAGTAATTAGTATACACAACAGCAATGAATCAGGGTCTACCTACATAATTTCTCGACCAATCCCATGATGCTTGCATAATCTCCACCATGATTTTCTCGGCCAAGTTGACAATGTCCCTGCAAAGCTTTTTTCTAAACTCTGAACGATAGTTATCATTCACAGCCGCTACACCACCATCACCCACATCACCATAATCTCCTGGATTTTCATGGGAAAGAGGTGCGAGCATACTGCTCCATTCCTGTAGCATATTTGGGTGAGAATGGTTCTGGATATACCATGCAAGAACTCAAACACCTAGAATTAGCATAGTCATACTAATGACATGGATAAAATAAGGAACATACTAGTCTGTACGATAGCTCCCAATAATGATATTGCCCGGGCGTGGATTTCTAAATTGACACTTCTAGAGAATGGGCTGGAGAGAAATTTATAAATCTCTTCGTCTCCTGGGGGGAATCCAGTATCGCCTTCCTTCCTGAGGGCAAATGACATAGTCATTACTCCTTTACCGAACTCCTCTATAAGTCGAGATTTCCCTGTGCCGGAGCTTTGTACAATGCAAAACGTTTTTGCGTAATATTCTTGCTCACCCCAGTGGTGCTCTGCATTTGACAGTTTGTCCCTGAATGCCGCCAAAGACTGACCATAGTATTTATCAGTCCAGTGCTGGCGTAATTGGGATATTGCAGTGCATTTTGTGTCTTCGTCCGGTGGTAGCAGAAGTTTCACAGCTCTGTACCAGTCCCGATCTCTTAGAAGCGTTAGATAGCGAGATCTTTCATGGACTATCTCCTCCATCATGCCCGGCCCTCGTAACTGGGTCTTTAACGCAGATACAACTCGTGGGCTGAAGGGTATTCCTTTGGTAGCTATGGCGACTTCGAGACGATCCATAATTCTGTGACCCAAGCGTCGGGCTGCACCACCTACCCCCATCGGCAGATTAAGGTCCTCAGTTGAGGGGAACTCCCGATTAAGCTCCATAATCCACTCTTGGGTGGAAAGGCTTTCCTGTAACCCTGAAATGTGACGCTGTCGCTCCTCTTGATCCATCTTGAGCTTGTGTGGACTATACCGGTATTGTAGGTGCTTAAGGATTCAGCGTGAAAATGTGTGGTGGACGAGGCAGAGTTATAAGCTCTTTGAGAATGAAGCAGGGTACCTAGGATTGTCCACTAAAGCAGCAAGTAGAAATAGGACAGAATGGAATGAAAATAGGCATAAGATGAGAAGCAGGTAGTATTTAGTACTTCAATTGCAACACAGTGTTTGGAGCGAGTTCAATGAGAGAGTATACGTATTGATATAGGTGACTGAACTGAACAAGTAAACTCAGGTGTATCGATGTAAACTAAAATAAGCTCAAGTGTTGGTTGAGTGTGTTGATCTGTGTTAATTTGTGTTGTTTGTCTGTAGGTCAAAGGAGGGATTCTCGAGAAACCAACCATTTATTTCCTGAACAATGTCTTACATTTATGTAGGGCTATCATGTAGTCGTGGCATATAGTTACCGTAGAATAATAAACTTCGAGGGTATGTAACTTGACTTGGAACTTTGAACCTCTAGCGCTGCGGCCTTTGCTGTTTAGCTTTTTGTGAAGTCAGTCCCATACAGAACTCCCCACATGAATCAGGAACAATTCGTGCTACTAACCCCGCAACCCTCCAAAGAGTAGCTGGCAATGTTGCGAAATGGTCATCCGTTACACTTCCCCACTTAAAACATCAGGAATGAAAGTAGTTTGCACCTTGGGCATGCCAGTTTGGAGCTACATCAACTGAGTATTGAGGTTTCTTATAGCGGAGTCACGTGATAGGATGTCCTTGCCCAAAATGGAAATAGACTTGTCCTAAAACGCCTAAATTTGGGTATCAAAACTTGTAGTCTGGTTCAAAACTTGCGTCAACCAGACTACCTTCGTTATATGTATTACAAAGTAAATACTTAAAAAACCCACCTATAACGAAAGCTTCTTATTTTCCCATACAAATTCTAGCAGGACTAGGACACCGAGTCTTATATCGAGGTTTCTTATAACGAGACTTGACTGTATGGAAATTACGGTATTCACCGTCTTCACCGAATCTGACTAATCGCTTCAACAAATGGGTGGGGCGACAGTTGACAGACCAGTTGCACCAGGACCAATTAGGTGACAACATTCCAAAGCTCAACAGAGAGTCGTGACTGAACAACGAATGTTCCAATCTAGCGACAAAATTAAACCAGGATCTTACTACAGGCATACAGCAGGGACGTTTAAATCAGTTGATGTACTCCGCCTTGGCGGAGAAAATTGAGATGAACCTTCTAAATGACTGTATACAGAACCTATGCGTGAGTGTTGCGTTGTGAACTTGAACAGAAAGGCTGGAACAGTGGGTTTTAAAGGTCAATTATCCGTCTTTTTGATTCCGATAGGGTAGCCCTATGGGCTATGTACATATGTATCTATGTGTTCTTTACCAGTACCTAAACTCATAGCTCTTGAATACTTATAAATACCTAGGTATATAGATATTGATCATGGGTTATATGTACTATACATATGTACTTTTCATCAATAGTCGGGATGAGCAGCGTAGGGCCGTCTGAGCAAGTACGTATTACTTCAGAACAACCAGACTAACTTCAGACATGGCCTAAATTGCCACGAGCCTACTATGTAACCTTATCGGCCGACCAGGCTACCTTATCGGGACGTCTTGTAACTCTAAATAGGATTTAGTCTAGCGGGCACCGGCCTCTCGTACTTATAAAAATGGTTAGCATCTGCATGGTTAGTCTTAGCTGGTGAGAGTGTTGGGTGTTGTGCAGATTCGCAACAAGACTATAGATTCGCCATCTATGTAGCCAGTCTAAGTCAGTCTGGTTGGGAGACACCAGCCCCCTCGTACTATCGTTCCATTACTCAAGTTTACATCCTGGTTATCATAGGTTGACAGCGACAATATCAAGCTCCTAGAGGTGCCCCGCCAGGCAGGCCAATGCCAAGCAAAATTACAAGTCCTGGGCTCGAGCTATGTCAAGACCACATGAAGGAATATCTGGGGAGTAACCTTCCGAATGGACCTGGCACGAGATCAGAATGGACCCCATGATGATCCTCAACAAGTTCAGCAGCGGAATCAGGGGCAACCAGACTAGTACGGGTTCCCCTAGACTTATTTGTATTGAAAAAGATTGCTGCGGGTTGCTATATGGGCTACTCACAGCGGTGGGACCATTTAACAGATATCAGGTGGTTTCACTTTCTAGAGTGGAGGCAAGAATAGATCGTATCCTTTGAAGCTATTCATTACTATTATTTAGATTGAACACGTAGCGGTCCCAGCGAGACTATACTGGTTTACCAGCCGACCCACACCTGCGGATCTAAAGCTCGATTCGACCGGACTGCTGGATCCGTTAGAGAGCAGTCTACCTAGATATGTAAAGCCACCTAACTATACACTGATGTCACTATTGGGACTCTGTTTGGAACTACCTAAATCAGGCATTGAATGTACTTTGTACATACTACCCAATCAACGCTCGACGAGTTGCTTGTTCAAACTCATGATTTATGGAGGAGTAGGTATTACCCTGAATTAAGTACTCGAGAAAATGTCTCGGCACCGAGGTTAAGGCGGCAGTCATCCCTGACCGTTACCTTGCTGTAGTCTGGTCATCGACGGTTTTATTATGAGTAGTCTGGTTGTTTACTGAGTATCTACGTGCACAAACTTTCGCTCCTGATACATGTGGAAGTCTAGATCAGGCTGTCACTCACACTAGTTAAGATCCTGTAGCCGGGCACGCGAGCTCTCAGGAGTGCTGGCTGACAGGTATAATAGGTGACTACATCAGATCGCGGAGATCCATGTGCCATGCCAGTACTCTATCCGGTGCCATTAAGCGGTGCAAGGTGCCGCTGTGTAAGTACCGGTAGTCACGAAGTATTGACGTTGTTCTCGTGCCCATGTTCGTGTGTGAAATAGCCAGATTGTTTCGCTGTCAACATACTTGTCCGCCGCGCGCCTATTTGTGTCATTCTCTTGTTGGCTATTTACATATGCCCACAGAGCTGCGCAACTATGCCGATCCGCGATCCACAGGGAATTAAATGTGCGACTCGGCCCGGAATAAACAAAATCAAATTACCATTTTACACACAGACCCCACCCGCCTGCAGCCCTCACTCCGAGTCCACATCCTTCTACTTAAGTAAATCTTTGGCCTCTCGTTTCGCCTTCTGCCCCCATATTGCACTGCACTGATCACACCCCTCCTTCATACTGGCTTCTTCCGCCGAATCGTGAGCGTAGCACAAACATCGCTCTATGGAATCATTAGTATCTACAACGTCTACAGCATCGAGGGATATACTTGCCGAGGAACTCACAAACCTACGGTCCCTCCTTAGGTTGAACGCGGATGGGATTGGCGATGAAGCGGATCTTATTTCACAGCTCAACCAGTTAGGAACCCCCTTTCCGAATGCACAAAGCTATCCAAAACACGTCTTTTAGGACCCCATATTCACCGAATTCACGAAAAGAAAATCAAAAGCATTGCTAATACTTGCACCTTATGGGGCTATAGAACGAGGGCTGCGATAGACCAGTTTTATGCAGTCCTTTGTGAAAGACGAGACCTTCTCGTTACCCCTGAAACTTTACCACCAGGAAGCCCGACGTCATCAATTGCGACATCTCCCCGATTATCCCTTGACTCCATACCGACATCATGGAGGTCATCGCGAACAAGTCAACTATCATTATCGATGGGAGGAGGAGCAGAGTTACCGAAGAAGCTTGGGCTGGTGAATGAGCTAAGGGTGGCGGAGAGTATAGAGAATGGCCTTGGGATTGTCGAAGACTGGCATTTAGAGATGGATTCGTTGTTGGAAGATGAGCCAGCGGCAAGTGACAATGGAGAAGGCCGGGTTGATTTCAGTGATGATGCAGAGGATGGGAACATGGGTGTTCAAGATGAGACATTCAAGCGGCTATCGGACCTTCTTGCCAGTCTACAATCACAAGCAGAGGCTGCCATCTCCAACCCTACAACATCATTCAGCGATGATGGGGCAGTTATCGACGGGATTGACAATACGGAGGAGTACCGATTCCCAATGTTGCCAAAACCAAAAGCCCGGAAGAGAATCTCCCTACGTGAGAGTGATGTTCAAAGCTTCTCGTCACCTAAATCAGATCAACTCCTCCGTGCTTCCCTCCGTGCTTCCTCTCGTCGCACGAATTCTCTCCCCTGCGTCCCCCACCGGACTTCGTCTATATCGTCTATATCGTCAATGCCTGACCGTCCTCGGATAATTACCACGGATATATGCGGCCCAGGCACCGGAGAGCATACACCATTATCCCCTATCATCCGCAGCAACACCGACCCCATTGACCCTATCAGCAATGGAAACCATTCTATCCATCGCCGAGTTAACTCCGTCTCCCTCCTTTCACTCCCATCAAAACGATACTCTCGGAGTCTCATGTCTTCTCCCCCACCTTCAGGACTTTCAACAGCAATACACTCTGGATGCTCTTCTCCACGAAGTATGTCTGTGTCTAGGAGGGGCTCATACCTCATTAAGGATATGGGGATTGAGGGCCTCCTGGGTGAGTTGATAGAGATGGGGAACCGAGCGAATCAGACAGTGCTGGAACACCAAGGATTCATGACGTGGGTGTGGGCATTACTGGCAGGAGGAGGGGCATTGTGGCTTGCTGTGGGCTGGGCGCTGAAGTGGAATTGCCAATGTCAGTGCCCCACAGGGTCTCCAGGCCTTTCACAGTAATCTTCACACTAGATATCTCGTAGGGCTGTTTCTTATTGGTTGTCCTATTATTGCACTTTTTTTTTTCTTTGTCGGGGTGGGGAATACGGATTTGGTTTCCTTTTGTTCCAAGTTTGAGGTATATATGGGCGGAACTCATAACTTGTTTTTTTGAGTTTTTTTTGAATTTTCTTTGCTTCAATTTCTTGCTTCTTCAATTCTGCTGATTCTAGATTGATTAAGCGCGGTACATATATCCCTCACCTTTGAATTTTCTTTTCGGTTTGCATTGCAGTTACCCCGTTCTTCTATTATTACCCGTTACCAGATTGCTCATCTCGATGAGGGTGTTTCATTCTACCCAGCTGGCGTTATGTGAGTTGCTTGTGGTTTTCCGCTCACTTTAGGTTTATTCAATCTGCATTACCTCACCCCCTTCCACATCTCCTTCTATCATTACCATTACCGCTCCCACATTAGTCCCGCTCCCACATTGCTGCTCTCTTGCGCTTGCATTTTCATATTACCATCCTCGATCTCCTATCATCTATTTATCAATCTGAAAAGTATATAGATCTTGCCCAAAGTAGACCACGCTCACTTATTTCCCTTATTATTGTTTCCTTTTTTTTTTCCCTATCTCTCTGCGTGTCATGCTTTCTGGTTTTTGGATATCCGGGTTTTTTTGCGATGTTTGGCGAACTGTGGGAAGTG
>Ga0307511_10004023_pt1 | contig 15038 bp, 16 predicted proteins | sample 13_EM_MG_FD_200266 | JGI IMG/M metagenome (GOLD analysis project Ga0307511, IMG submission 200266) | Populus trichocarpa ectomycorrhiza microbial communities from riparian zone in the Pacific Northwest, United States - 13_EM | ecosystem: Host-associated > Plants > Roots > Unclassified | place... | reverse complement strand
GGCCCACTGAAAGCGGTGGTGCATGGTACGAATACCCACCGATAGGAGAATGCGCGTGTGAATGATGATGGTGATGAAGGGCAAACACCGAGCCCCCCAAAGTTGTCGACCCACCACTGGGAAGACTCGGAACTTGGACATGTGCTAGACGGCCCATATCGCCTCTTACCACGCGCTCATCTTGGATCGGGGCCAAGATCGGTGGAGGCGAATCGTACCTGGGCAAACTGTGTTGTGGGATGGCCATACCAGGATTGGTGTGGGGGTGGTGAGAGTGATGGCTGTACGCAGCTGCTGAGCCGGGAACGCCCATATGCGCAGATGAACCTGACATGTAGCCATTTGACAGGCCTGGGTGTTCGTCCAAGGATGGATAAGATGTCCCTGTGGTGTCGTGACCCCCGTCATCGCGGTATGTCGAATAGTTTGGAGTAGAAGGCTCGGATGCTTGGGAGTGGGGGGAGACGGAGACAGAATGGGAAGAGTCCGGCGAGGGCGAACTGTAGTTGGCTGGATATGATTGGGGGTGAGACAAGTGAGAAATGGAGAGACGGGATGAGAGTGACGACACATGTGTCGAGGAAGGTGGGGGGTGGTCGTGGATGTTGTCCATAGACGACTGGTGGAGAGCAGACTGTAAACGGGATGCAGAAGGCTTCTCATCATACGACGAGTACTGGTATGAGTGGTCCTGTATAGCAGCTGTGGCACTGGAGGGGTGATAGCTGTAACCCGAGGAGTGGGAAGGCTCAGTGTAGCTGGGTGGACTGTCATGGAAGTGTGGTTGTATCGGGGAATGTTGTGGTGGGGCGTGTCCGTTTAGCATGGGCTGAGTATGTTGGGATAGGGTAGGGTAAGCGTTTTCATGGGGAGTAGGGGATCGGCTGTTGGACTGAAGGGAGTCCGAGTACATGGAGAACGCTGGGACAAGCGGAGGAGGCGAGTCTGGGGGAGGGGGGATGGCGTGTTCGAGTGGCGGAGGGGTGTTGTCGTTTGAGGAGCGGTCTGAGACGGCGAGGAGGCCGGCTGAACGGCTGCTGCGGGAAGTGGCACCGACGGCACGGGCGATCACCGCGCGTGTTGCAGAGCTTGAGCTCCGTCTCGATCCCGGGGAGAGGTGGATGCGGTAACTGGACGGACACATGGCTCAGCAAGGGAACAGGGGGTGGCAAGGGTAACAAAGGCAGAGGGGCGCGCGTGAATGCGAATGAATAGGGGGAATACTCACTGCTGCTGGAGGTTGTCCTGTCTGGAGCACCGTGTTTCGCATCCAGGAAAGGGGCACTTGTGGTTGCGCTCACCGGTGTGTACGCGGAGATGGCGCGCAAGGTGACCACTGGTTGTGAAACCACGGTCGCATGTCTGGCAGACATGTTTTTTCTTGGCGGCGGACTGGGATGAGTTTGGTGGCGAGGGATGGGGAAGCGACCCTGGAGCAGTCGGGGACTGGGGCGAGGAGCTGCTGTCGGAATGGTGGCGGGGCATTTCGAGGAGGGAGTTGAGGGATGCGAGCCTTTGACTGGAGGCTTATTTGAATGCAAAGCGAGTCGAGAAATGTCAAATGGCAGTGAGACGGCAGCAAAAAATAATATACGTAATACCCAGCGGGAGAAAAAAAATAAACCGTATTCCCAATCAAGGCAAAGAGGGGGGGTCTTACGAACTCAATAGATTCGTTTCGATCGTCCAATTCCAGTATAGGGCAAAGTTTTGGCTTTCCCGATTCCTGGATCTGTGCACTCGGCAGTTGCCGGCCTCCTCCGCACATTTGTCGGCACGGATGCTTTTGGCCGTCCGAAACCGGATGGGCCCCCAATCCAACGACTACAGAGCAGAGTCCATTCAGTTGGTAGTCACTGGTAGTAGTATTCTCTGACAGCGCTGCCAAAGTTGACAGCTCAGTTCACCAACGGCCGACCTCCGTCGCGTCCACGGACCTCCTGGATCGACAAAAGGGCCCCTTCGCTCTCGTAGCAAGCAATCTGGGCGGTCTGAAGGAACTCTTCCCACCGCTCAATTTGCCACTAGCCCAGGCACCTCTGCGACCTCCTTTTTCGGGACCGCACGGTGCTCAGAACCAGACACAAACAAACACAGAACAACCACTGGCCTATCATATGCATCAGATCTCTGACTTCTGATCGGGGGCCCGCCACCAAACCGCCCGCCGCAGCAAAATATCTTTCTTCTACTTTGCTTCCTCTCCCCATGGATACACGCCTATACTTCTACCGCCCCAACTGGCCTCTCCCTCCCCGGAATTACTAGTCCGCCGCGGCCCCCCTCCTTCTTCCGGCCTCCCCTGCCCACCCCCTTCTGCGTCACGTACTCGCACTTATCGCCACCCCGCCGTCATAAACATCTTGTCACCGGCGCAGATCGCCGTCATCAGTGTGTGCTTCCATGTCACTCCGCCATCGTCGCTGCATCCAAGAAAAAAAAAATTCATCAAGTACCTCTCACTCACAAAGCTGACATAACCATCTCGCCTGTCTGAGTGGCAAATTCAGTTAGTGCCAGTCGTCGTGATGCATCAAACGAAACTCTCCCACAGCCCGACAGCTGTTCACACACGTACACCTCCCCCTCTCGATCAACCAATCCTACCATATCAATGTAATAGCGATCATATGTGCACAAGCCCTCCGCGCTTGAACTTTATCACTTCCTGGCCATCCTCCGATTGCTATCACTTACACCAACTACACGGTCTCATGGGTGCTGGTGCGATCGTCGTCGTGTCGTTGTCGTGCTCTTCTTGCTGCCCAGTCTAGACCCGGCCTACCGCGTGCACCACCCCCCCACATTCATCTCTTCCTCCGTCCTCGCCCCCTCCTGCCAGCTGAATCGAAATACATACTTGCCACGATTAGCCTAGTCTGCTGCACTCGCCACACGCCCAACAACACCCCCCACCGGTGCCACCGGCGCGAACAGATCGTCTGATATGTAATGATAAAGTAGAAAGAGGAAGGAAATGAACAAGGACACGGATGACGATCATGTATGTATCGATGCCCCCGTTGAAGGCAATTCGCGTGTCCGCGTCTGATCGAACAGGGGGCATGAAAATGACACGCTTGCACCCCCATTCCCGTTCTTTCTTAAAATCGCCATGATAATAGTCCCACCTCTCCTCCTTCTCTACCCACACGTCCAGATCTGCGTCATGGGATATATGAGGACATGCACAGGATGGCCACACCTACCTCCATAACGCACGCAGTGACTCCAGTCTTGGCAATTGGCGTGGGCACCGATGCGGTGTCGGTATCTATCTGGTATATCGTCTATCCTATTTTCTCCTGCTCCCATTTTCACTCACGTAGTGCGTCGCCACGCCAATCTCCAATACATTTTCCAAGACAGTGCGCACAACTGCGCACCACTCTCCAGTTCTTCGGCCCTCTCTTAACTTTCTTGGTATGTGGCAGAAGCTGTACGAGAGAGGGTACGTGAACTGAGCTTAGTAGCTCGTCTAGTGCTATATTATACGAGAGTGCATGGATGATGAGTCGCATGATAGATTGCGAACTCGTCAACAAGTTTGTGAGTCCGCGAGGGGGTTCGCAATTGCCTGCTTCGTCTGTGGTTCTTTCTTACTTGCGCGACAATTATCTTTGGGAAAGAAGGTCAAGTCACAACGACATACTCTTCAATGGACAAAGTTGATCCAGCTTACGACCTCTGGTACGTACATACACTTGGACACTGGATCCATCAGAACAACCCTGAGAAAGTCAAACTACCGTTAGCTTAGGATCAAAGTCCCAGGGGCACGATCAGCACTCAGTGCTTACGGCATGCGCTCGGTTCACAAAAAAAGTCTTCTTCGTCGTGGAGGGCTAGCCTTCGAGGCTCGACGAGCAGCCATTTCTTTGCCTGGATTTCTTCGGCTTTGGTGGCGTTAGCCTCGAAGTCAGGCGGGGTACATACTATGCTAATCAGCCGCGCACCTGTCACTGTCAGCTAATTCTGTGTTCGCGTTGCTCGCAACCGCTTGGGTGCGACGGTACGATAAGGTGCGTGTCCGACAACGTGTGTGCCTTGAAATTTACTTTGGAAATGCACTCTGACGAATCGGCCGGTACTGTCCCGAACACCAGAGCCTCAAGCTTGACATGCCGAGCACTTAGATACGACCAGTTAGTTACTTCAAACCGGCTCTTGCGTTGGTTACTGAACTTAAAGTGAGTACTCTTGAAATGGTATTCATAGCACACGTGTACGTCGCCTGCTTGGATGCCTAGCCCTATTCTCATTGAAGGCTCGTCCAGCAAACGCCGATGCGCACGGAAGCCGGAGAATGACTCCAGATCAGTGTACGTATCAAGGATACACCTAAGGAGTTTGCGTCCCGATGCGCCACGAGGACAAGAGGACACTAAACTAACTTTGCTGTAAGGTATTCGTCGTGTGAGTGTGATGTGCACCTAAACTACTTTATATCGGAAAGAAGCCACGATGGGTGGTGCCACAGGGTGCTGCGTGGTAAGCACGTGTGCAGGTGAGGGTCGTATGCGTACCTTGGAACTATCCCTGCATCCCCTCCCCGGATGCCGGTTCCAGATCCGCCTATGCCATGGGCCATGCACTACCGGCAATGTTGGCAGTGGCTCCACTCCACCAACTGCTTGGGATACAATATGCCTTTGTACGTCCACTTTTCCGCGCTAAGTGATCAAGGTCGTCCTTCGAAGCTGCGATCATATCAATGAAGAGGTCCCCTGTGCCCACGATCTGATTTGAATCTTCGGGGTATTCCTTTCCTTTTGAAAATAAAAATAAAAAGTGATCATCGCATCAGATTCGTGTCTGAATTTGACTAGGTTCAGATGCAGTCCGTGTCCCACCTGGCCCATCACGGCCCATCGTCGTCGCATCATAAAGATCACGCCGATCCGACTCTTCCGGCCTCACTATGACCTGATCAACGTTCCAACAATCAGTCTGGCAAATCTGTTGATCATGTGAACATGCATAGCACAACTGATGGGTGGCGTCTTAGTGATACAGCCGGATTCATACTTGTGGGTGCCGAACAAAGAATGGGCGAACATATGTGTATGTAAACCGGTATATGAATGTTCCATTACAGATCCACTTTGACTGGCGATTTCGATAATGATAAATTGATGGTCTTGCGGCTGATTCTGCCACAAATAATGAATGGAGGAGAAAAAGGGAAAGGAGCGGACAAAAAGAACGGGGTGGAGATTGTTGGGTACAGTAATAATCTCCGCAAGGTTTACCACCGACTGACCGTCGTCGAATGGAATAGGCGTCGGTAGAAGGTTTGATTAACATACATACAGACTTATCTTTGGACCTACGTGATAAATCTGTATGCATTTTGTTATTGTGCTGGCAGCTGGCAGCAGTTGTATGAACTGCCCACATGTCTGACAAGTGTCTCGGAACTTGAGTACATACATAATTGTAATTTGTCCCGACTTACCTATTGTTACAGCAGTAACGCCATGCATTGAATTTCAGGTACTACGTCTGGACCATCGCGGGATTCTTCTTTTCCCAAGGCTAAACTTTGCGCCCTTTGACGATACAATAGAGTTTCGTTCTAGAGGCTGTGGCAGAATTACAATGCACACTGATTAGTTACACACACATACAAACCTTGTGCGTGTACATACATAGACGAGACGGAGGATTACTTACACCGGAATTGAATTGGTAAGAAAAAAGCGCTGAGGTCAGGTTTGGTGTGATTAGTACAGCGTGGGTAATCCCAGATTTCGAATTGAGCTTTTTAGCTCTGGCTTGTCACGGCATTGCTCACGGGACCGTTGGCCACCGCCGTGGCCGTACGCTTCGTTAAGGGGAAAAGGAGACTCGGCTTGAAAAGTGTATTGTCAAGCAACTTGTCAAAAGTGGCGTCAATGATGCAGGAAGGGGTCACTGACCCCTCCCAATTCATTGCATCGTTGCTAGCCTGACCGCTCTATATTTGCTTGGGCTCGTCCAAGTTTTCTACTAGTTCAACGTTCAATATTCAATGTCCACGTTTAGGGCTTATGTAATCTTATAATGCGTACGTGGCTTCTAACGTCAGGTTCAGGGACGAACAGTCATCCTCTTGGACTGAGTGATCGGATGTGAGACATTTTGACTGCCGCTCCTGGTACTGCATTTAAGTATCCTCTAGGTGCAAGAGCTCGGTGTGCATGCCAATCTGAAGTTGCTGACCTATCGTCGTCAAAACGGCCATAACAAAACAAACCAGCCATCGGCATTACTTACTAGTCTCCACTGATCATGATGCGAATAATGTCCTCCAATCAGAGGCCTTGGTGATAAGATGGAAGTATATATGAGGATAAGTCGTAGAGTTGTCGACATGCGCCTGTCAAAACTTGGCAGTCCTCGTGACTTGTTGTCGTCTTGTCAAATTTAGCCAATATGAACCTCTTATATGTTTCGGTCTCGCCACTCGACATCAACTTGTCGTAGAGATAACGGTGCGTATCTTTAGTCTACCCCGTTAAGTGCATCCAAGGCACTGGCACCTTCAAGTCCGATATTAGGTCCCCCTATAATAACTCTAGTCAAGGCCCAAGACCGTCCTAGCACTCTAAACGTGGGCAAAGGGAGATGCCGAGGACTCTGAACGTTTTATGAGGTCTCACTGATTGCCACACATGAATGGTGTAGTTGTCCCAGCGTCCAGGTATCGGCCCTCGAGAAAAGATCGGGGGAAAGCCAAGCGCTGCGGATTGCTTGTCACCTGTTGAACTTTCTCTTCAGCGATTCTGTTGTGCAAGACATATATATCTATGTCGAACCAGACAGCTGGCGCAGTGGCAGACACGTCCGATGAACATACAAGCGCCGTTGTCGTGACGCCCAACTTCCATAGCATCGGGGGGACCGTATCCATGTCCACCTACTAGGGCTCTTCGGATGCGTTCAATCAAGGCCATGGATCAGAAGCTTCCATGTTTCCTCATTGATATCTGAAATGCAAGCAAGTAGTCTAGGCAAATTTTGTCCGTATACACTGCATGCAGCTGCTTTACTCATCACTGCAAATAGCTTCCGAGTATCTGGCGCAGGCCTCACGCCGAGTTGCACCAGGCACTTGACATTGAAAGTTGTGGCGCTCCTACGCGGCGCGTTGCGAAGAAGTTTGATAGGTGAGTCTATAGCATCCATATTTTTTTTACGAATCGGATGTTATTGTAGTAAGCTGTGGGGAAAACAGGAAAAGATGACCTTGGGTTGTGTCAGCCATACTGTGGCTTGCACTGCTCGATCAGGTTTGACTACCATCACCGCTGCCTTGGCAAGGTAGACAGGCACGATGGAAACATATATATTATCATCTCATATGTATGCCGCGACAGGCCGACGTCGAACGTTTGAACGTTCGTGGAGGCTTTCTGTTAGGAACACGGAAACCAAAGTCCACCCCGGCATGGAAGATTTCGCACAGCTACATGCTGCACCATGACATGAAAGTACATACTAACACCGCACTCAGTTATCGAGACGCGTTCCGCTCCGAACACATGGGACGCCTGACGCCCCGAAGATCCGAAATGCAAATAATGACCAATGAAATGAAAACACAGGAGCACTATCCCTTCTCTGTAGACATGAAGTGCGTTTTTTCTCCCCCCAAGCTGTCATCCTCTATGTACGTGGCTACGTGCTTCATTGACGGCTGACGCTATCCACACATGACGCGATTTTTATCGCACCATCGTGGAGGATGTATTGGCATTCATGAACGTTGCTCTAGCAATCCACCAAATTTGGCGCCAACTTGAAAATCACAGTCCGGCGACGACTTTCCGCACATAACCTGTGCTTCCATCACTGCGGTGCAGGATGAACAAAGATCAAGTGAGTCTGTGACGCATGCACGTGTGGTGCCGTTGGCCTCGTGGAGGGTACGAAGCTTCATTCCAGGCAGTTTCCGGTTAATGATGGAAGATACTTGTTGTCGGCCTTGTCTTTGATGTTATGGTGTGTTCAGTTCGCCTCCTCTTGCGGAAATGTTCTCCCTCGGTACATCGGCCCTTCTTGGGCGTGTGATTCAAATACTTTTACACAGATCATTTACTATGGTGTCTGCGAGGTCACGGATTCTTCGCCATCAGATACAAGTACTATGCATCTATGCACCGGTTTCTGTTCGGTGCCGGACGAGGGTTTTGGACTGCTGTGGGGAGACAACAGGTACGTGCGTGGCGATGATAAGAAACATTGTCTAACGCCCGCTCACGAAGTTCGCCAGTTACGGTTAGCTACGCACTGCAAGCGTGAGTTTTTGGCAGCCCGAACTTTAATCCTGTGCCTCCTGACTGATCTTTTGGGTAATGCATTAACACCCCCCTTCGCACTAAACGCGTCGCACCTGGGAAGATGGGGATAAACTAGCCAGTAGAACTCGTTCGAGCGGCGCACGTATCATCATCCTCCGCCACTTTCCAAGCGCCTGTTTGACTCGATCCATAAAATAAGTTTGCCTAATGAAGTAAGTTTACAATGTATACCGCAGTTTCCCGTCGGAGGGGCCTGGGAGAGGCTGCTGCAGCATGGTTAAGCGCTCAGCATTCAGATTGCAAACGCTATCTGTATGCTATGTACAGCACCCTTCGAGTAAGTGACGATGATGATGATGGATCGTCGTTATGCACGCGAAACAGTCACGAAGCTCGACCCTGCAGGGCCCTGTCACTGGTCCAGTTTGCGCACTTTGATTACGCGTCGGCGCCGGTTGATGGATGTCAGATCCCGATGCCAGACCCATTGTAGGGATTGAGTAACAGCTTCGGTCGACGCACAATCATATGGAGCATCCTCAGCTGACAATACTTACGATCATTGTATACACTTACAAAGGGTCTAGGTCGTTTGCTATGTAATGCATCCCCCCAACTTGAAAGATAGGTCGGAATCAATTCTGCAACTGAATTAACCCTGTAGTTAGTAAAGTTCATCATTTCGTCGATGCAGCAAAGCGAGATATGCATTGAATCGGTACATGGATAAGATGAAGTTTACAGGAGGATGATACCCGAGCACGGGCATCCGGGCGGACGTGTGCTGGCACAATGCCGTTCAGCCGACGGACGAATAGGTAGCGCTGTGGGATTATGGCATAGCCATCTGAGCTACCCATGGGTGCTTCTCATACACTTCCGAATTTTCATGGGGGACACGCCAAGGGTAATAGCGACATGGCTCAGAACAAGCCAGATGTTGGTGCGTGGGCTTCATAGATCAATATATTGTATGTATTGGCAGCAGCCGAGAACAGGCTGTCGCATGGATTAAGTTAGTTGTCAGTCGTTAGATCGACAGGCGGGGGAAAGGGGGGTTATCTGGACATTCATGTCTGCGAGAAACTGAATTCAATCCTTTCATGGCAAACGGCAATTTGGGAAATTGGATACGTTGTACTTTTCACGGACGATAGGTCTCATGGTCACCATCGATCCAAGAATTCGATCAGCGCAAGCCACTCTATTCAGTTCCAAGTTAGAATATCGGCGGGGCACGCAGCCAGCTGGCAACACTCGAGGCATCAAACGATTTCTGTTGACGTGTCACTGTAAGTGGCAGGTTCCTGTGAAATGAAACAGAGACGAATGACTGACGTTGGCAATTCCAGAAGGGAGCAATAGCCGTAAGTTTAATAGTTTGATGACCAGCCGTGAGGCCCAGCTTTGAGGCATGATAGTTGTCTGCAAGTACTGACCAAAGTATTGTATACTTGCAGCATCGATGACCCTCAGAGTACCATATGGCACTGTTCATAAAGCATACATTTCAGAACAGGTTACAAGGGAAACTCGGAATGAGCACAGTATAACGGAAGGGAGATGGAGGGGGGTCAGAGATTATGGTATCATTGTATCAGCTCCCAATCGGCTTCACCACCCGAAAGCCGTTGGTCCAAGCGTGCGGGCTTCATGTTTTGCATTACAATGCCCAGTCTCGACCCCATCCTCCAGACCTACCACATACAATCCAACCCACTCACGATCTCGCTACAGCATAACAACATGAAGATAGGCCGTTTCTAGAACAGACGGACAGGTTTGCCCATCGTGCTCTTGATATGAAGTGACTTGACGTTTTGCCAGTTCTTCTTGAGAAGGGAGACCAAGAAGTTAATACCTGAGAAATGTGAGACCATGATGGAGAGATGAGAGAGGGAAAACACCAACTTAACATGACATTGGCCAGAACTTGGTCATCTGACATTTGAACGTGTCCAACTGCGACACCCAAGCAGAGAACCTTCTTAAGCTGGAACTTGATTGTCGAACGGACTTCGATGAGCTTGTTGGTGAGATCCTCGGAGTGGGAAACTGGCGTGGGGAATTTGCCGGCTAACGTGGTTGGTTGTGAATAACGCCGATAAGCTACAAGGGTCGTGGATTACCTTTTGAGAGACCGGGACCGAGGAGACGAGGGATCTGTTTGATAAGAGTTTCAGAGGACAAGAAGGCATCATATTTCTTGGCGAGCTTCTTGACGAGCTTCTTGTTTTTGTTGAGCCTTGCCAAGGTGTTACAGGCAATCAGAGGAATATTTACAGGGACCTACTTCTTCAAGTCATCAACGGACATATACTCAAGGTCGATTGCCTTGGCACGGTCGATGTCAGCAGCATCGGCGAGAATGCAGATGGACATGCGGGGACGAGGCACGTTGGGAAGTCTATCGAGTGTTAAATGGTCAACGGGGGTGCTACCACCGATGCTAAGTTTTTGCTCACTTAACGGTTCCCGAAAAACGCTTGTCTCTCTGGGGATCATAGTTTTTGAGGCCAATCTGGAGTTCAATTGTCTCCACAAAGTTGCGCTTCTTCTCGCCATTGGCCTCGGCGAGAATTTCCTTTACAGAGCTCCGCACGCTTGACACTGAAAGCTTTCCGCTGAAAGTGTGTCAGCGACAAGATACACCGGCGTGGACTGAGCCTCATACCTCATGCTTTTGTTGTTGAAAGTCTTGATGACACGAAAAATAAGGTTCAGAGTGGCGACTAAAAGATATACAGCGTGACATGAATAATCTATGTCACACACGCTCCTTGTCACGTGATACCCTGTCACAAATGCAACGTCACCTAGTCGTGCTTACCTGAGAACCTCAAGCTTCGTCAAGGCGTGGTCGAGCTGATGCTCCCCGACTTGTTATCAGCTGTGATATCTCTTGTTCATAACACTAACCTGTATCCTTGCACTTAGTGTATTATCTACACAGTGGTACTTCTAAAGGTAGGCCACTTCCCCCATTCTCTGGAGCGCTCATCGGCAGCTGGCTCTCGCAGAGTAATATGTCCCAGCCATGGCCCACTCCTGAAGGGCATAATCCCCCGCCACAGTAAGTCCCATTTACCCCCAAAGCCCTGTTACCGACTTCAGGATCGATCTCTTTTAGTTCCGTTACTCCCGAATCCGAACTTGGCACTCTGTCACCGCGCACAGCGCTTCTCTCGCCTTTGAATGAAGGCATCGAACTACCTAGGCAATATACCCGTGGTCCAAGTCAAAAGTTTCGCAGGCAGCGCGAGCGCGCCCATTCTGCACTGTCACCTCGTGACCTCCTCCGTTTACTTATCAACGAGGAATATGAGAACCGACAATCTCGAAAGGTACTCTACACAGTATTTGACCGACTTGAACAGGAAAGCCGGCGAGCGCTTGATGTAGAGCGGCGGATCGAGGAGACGGTGGCTCGTGCTAAGTCGATCAACGAAGCGCGGATTGCCGCACAACAAGACGCTGCGTGTGCGCAGGAGGAGCTGCGGTTGTACAAGCTGCAGTTAGAAAATGCGCAAAGCGAAATTTCGCGTGCGCAAGGCATCGTAAGAGCCATCGAGGCTCAGCGTGACGACGCCGAGGCCGTTGCTGCAGCCGCACGCTCCAAAGCACGAAGACTAAACGAGGAGAGGCTCATCGAGCTCGCGCGAGAGGAGGGCCGAAGACTGGGCTTTGAGGAAGGTATCCGTCGTGGTCGTCGCATGGGCTATCGAGAAGGTCATGCTATCGGTATCGACAATGTACGTGAAGAAATGAGCGGTATCGCTGCCAGTACGGTCGATAGATTGTTGGCAGCCCGTGACGACCTCGAAGAGGAAAGTGAACCACGTGAGCCGCCGCCCCCTGTCGCGGCTCCTCCTGAGGTTCATAGACCACAGACTCCCAGCTTGGAACAGCGTGGTGGGCACACACGTGGTCACCGTAGTTCAGATTCGGACAGCCAGGGCACTCTGCGACGCATGCCTGCACCAATCGCGGTCTCAGCTGTACCTGTACTACCGCCTGGCATTACTACATCGTTCGCATCAACTACTAGTCACCCGTCACGTCCCGCCTCCGCGTACGGCCGTCCAATGTCTGCTCGAAATGGTGCGCCAACTGCAAATCATGCCGAGATCCACGTCCTACCAGATGGATATATACCCACTGCGGACGCTCATTCTAACATTAATCTTCCACCTCCTCACGAACTGCATCGAATACCGTCGCCATCTCCGTCACAACGGACGCTAGGACCACCATCAGAACATGAGGGCATCAAGACGCGGGATTTTGCTTATGAGCCATTTCGACCTCCAACACATCGTCGCTCTTCCACTGATTCAATAGCCTCGACCCGGTTGTCTGCCTCGACGATATCCCAACTCGGGGACCTTGTAGGATTACCGAACACTGGCCAGCGGCGGCGCGAACGCGACCGTGATCGTCTGCAAGGCTTGAGCGTCATCCATGAGGATGCAAGTATGCGCTCAGAGCGATCAGCAGAATATCCGCCCATGGCTGGGCCGTCTCAGAGCGGGGTTCATCGCAGGGGTTCAGACAGTGACGCGACTTTACGCCGACAAGAGAGTCAGCGGAGTCGAAGGTCAAATCAACAACTCGCAGACCAGCTTCGCTACTCTGACCCCGCCGAGGTTGAAGAGTGGAGACGCCAAGGGTCTATTGGCCAGGTACGTGAAGCTTCCCAGTTCAGTGAGTAGGTCACGGTTACGGTTTTTGATTGTCGATGTGTGGTTGTTTGTGCAGGTGCGGTCCCAAGCCTCCAGCAGTACACTTCATGGGTACCAGCCATCACAAATAACAACACCGGCCCCGCTTCTGCCTTCCCCTGATCCCCATGGACGGGGTCAGTCAGCATCTCGACCCCACTCTCAGGGGCGCCACGACAGATCCCACTACAGTTCAGATAGCTCTGTGCCCGAGATAAATGTCGAGCCCCCAGTAAGAACACATTCTCTTATATTTCGTATCCTCCCTTTTTTGAGCTATTGCTTTTATTGGTGTGGGGTGACATGGCTGACTTTACCTTGTTCGTTTTTGGTTCCTCGCGGTACAAAATGAAATACTTTGCTATTCTTGGCAAATAGTCTGGTCCCCCTTCTGATGCGCCGTCGCGCGGAACGATCACTGGTGCTGCTGCTCCTGGACTCCTAAGTCCGGATCATGCCAATATGCCGCTCCCCATTCCCCCTCCTACGGGACCTACACACAGGTCATCATCACCAGTTCCCTTGGTACCGACAGTCCCAAATTCACCAGTCTTCTCCAACCCGGGCTTGATACCAGGGTACGGACAGGGTCGGAATTTTAATGTTTTGCACGATGGACAGTTTCCCATTGGGTATGCTCCACCGAGCATAAGTGCGGGCAGCGCTCCCTCAGGAGGCGCACAGGATCCGGTGGTTCCTTCGAATCTGCACCCAGGTTCCCAGCGCTACTCGTCATTCTATGCGCCTCAACAGTCGCAGCCTCATCCTGTCGCCGAACGTGAATGGGAAAGAGACATGGATAGGAATAGAGACAGGAGGAGCCAGCATGGCGAACGCCAGAAAGAGAGGTCCTCACGTGGGCGGAAGACGAGTCTTACATATCCAACATCGCCAACACCCGCTGGCCTGATGTACCCCGCGCCGCCGATCTCTCGCGATCCCACTTTACGACCTTCAAGTCCCTCGCAGTCAACGCTGGACGAGCGCCGCCGCAGCGCAGCGGGTATGACACCTGCAATGCGTGCGCAAACGCCAGTGGATCTCGCTTCCTCTACCCAGCGGTACAGTATTCCTCCCGAAGCTGTTGGTACTGCAGGGTCGGCGAGTACGCGGTACAACATCCCGGCTGAAGTGCCGGGTGTTGCCGGGTCTAACCCACGATACGGTGTGCCGGGACGCACATCGACGGCGTCGTCGCATGGGTCGAATCCGCGGTACAGTGTGCCTGGACGTACTTCGTCCCAGGGCTCGCAATCACGAGGTGGTGGTGGGTACGTTCGGTACGATCCGCAGGACAATGATCCGGCATGGTTGTCGAGTCGTGAATCGCTCGATGCTGTTACGGACGCGAATACGGCTGCGAACGCGGGGCCGGGGCGGGGAAGGATGCACCCTGGGTCTCCGGCTCATGACTATGACAGGTTGCGTTGAACAGGAGAGTGTATTTGCGACATTTGCGCGTTGTGACTTTTTTTGCGCAGTATATTATTTAGTTTGTGTGCATATGATTTATGATTTGGTTACATACATACATCTATGCAGAGAACGACAGGATAGAGAAACTAAATGATGAAACAATGAAGGAATGGAAGAAAGCAGGACGAGACACCCGAGTGGCGGACAGTCAATGAGTTCATAATCTCTTATTTCACGTTGGTTTGTAATGCACCTGTGAATGTACACGTAGTTGCTGAGCACTGTCATTCAACCCCAGTGAAAACTGTGTCGGATTTGCTGAGACGTGAGCGGGTATGATCGGTTTTGCGAATATTTCGTCTGTCAAAATCGGATGGGAAATGATTTCGACGATCAGAGGCAATCTCCCTACTCTCGTATTGAGTCGCATTCCCACGCAGCCGACGCGCCGCTCCTCTGAAGGTTCTCACGCCTCCCCTGAGCCTACTTGCTTCTCTCAGCCGTTGTTCTCCTCTCTTCCCCCCTCATCTCCTTTACTTTCGCAGGTATTTCCTACTCGGGCCTGCAGGCGAGCTCGCTACGCTGGGATCGCGAACGGATTAGCCACCTTCCAAGA
>Ga0307511_10004022_pt1 | contig 15040 bp, 14 predicted proteins | sample 13_EM_MG_FD_200266 | JGI IMG/M metagenome (GOLD analysis project Ga0307511, IMG submission 200266) | Populus trichocarpa ectomycorrhiza microbial communities from riparian zone in the Pacific Northwest, United States - 13_EM | ecosystem: Host-associated > Plants > Roots > Unclassified | place... | reverse complement strand
CACCCACCCACCACACACCATTCCTTTGGCACGACTACCAACCACCATGCATGAGATGGGGATGGGAAAGAAGATATTCGTATTCCACTTTTCGCACTGCCTTAGTCTATTCTATTCTCGCACCAAGCTGCCAATGTACATGTACCCATACATAGACCCTTTAATCACTCCCCTCCTCCCCCCAAATGACCACTTCAGACAAGGCTCGCTCTGAAGCTGCGCAGGTAATTAGCCAAGGCTCTCGGTGCAGAGTCAGTAATTACCCACCAAATAAATTGACATTTATAGGATAGGATAGGAAAAAACCGCCTGCGCAGCGAATACCCGTGGGAAGTAGTAGGTATTGGGAGAACTAGGTATCCGTCATGGACAGATAGAAGTGAGAACAATATGCAAGCAACTGGATTAATAATAAAAACAGTCAGTCAGGAGTTTAGCAATATAATGAGGATATATAGATAGATAGATAACCTCATTATTGTCAGCGCTTATTCTGATATCGATTCTAACTAGCTAGCTGGATAGATGGGATGTACGTATATATTATATATATACTCTCTCTTGGTGCCGTTAGTCAGGATATCCTACGGTATCACTTGTGACTAGGTCCCAAATGGCCTTGGATGAAGCGACGCCAGGTTTCTGGGGTGGCCCGCCACTAGGCTCACATGTGAGTAATGAATATTTAAAAAATGAAAAAAAATCTTAGTGCCACCGCCAGAGATTTGGGGTTATAGCGTCTATGGGTGGAGAAGTGTCAGTCCATAATAAACCGAAAAGAATAGGAGTCAACAACGTATATACTAGGTTTGAGGCAGGGGCGAGGTGGTATATGCGGCCTACTTTGTACGAAGCGATTCGGTATCTTTAAGCAAGCGCATGTGGAAAAAATTGGGCTTAAAAGTGATCTCAGTGGTATCACTTCAAAGCCAGTACAGTACGTCTGAGAATGTCGGCAAAATCTCAACAACCGCTGTACCTCGGGAGACAGCCATTGAGGATGCCAATAAAGGCTCAACAATGAATATACCTCGGGAGGCAGAATACCGAAGCGGCTTGTTCTCTTACATAATGACTAGGTACAATACTCAGGGGGAAGATGTAGACAGAACTTCAACACAGCTTCAACTATCAATCATCCATATACTCCAAGAGACAGAATACCGAAGCGGCTTGTTCTTTTATATAATGACTGGGTACGAGGCTGACGAGACAGTCATTGAAGACGTCGACAAAACTTCAACAACATGAAACACCGCGGGTCAATGCCATTGAGACAGATTTAGATGATGGTGTTGACTGGTAGAAGTCGATGTAGATGCGGGGGAATGGGATAAGGTAGTCGCTGGGTATGAGGATTTCTTTAGGGTTATTGACTTGGAGGATGACTTCGATGGCGAAGATGACACTGATGAAGAGGGCGACTCTGATCAAGATGACTGATGGGGAAGATGACTGGGGAGGATGACTGATGGGGAAGATGACTCTCCTAAAGAAAACAACTCGAAAAAGATGACACTAGTGAAGAATGTGAAGAGACTGACTCTAGCAAATGACAAAGATGACGGCTGAGAACTGCAGACCCAACTTACGTTTACATAGCATCAGATACATGGGCCACAACACCAAGTGATGAACCAAATATACCCAAGTATAGTTACTATATCAACTCAAGCTCTCAGATCGGAACTTTAATCCTCAGAGTTTGTACCAGGGATAGCTTTATAGCTCCCGCCCAGCCCTGCAAAATCGAACCGCCCTCTTTAATATTTAAAATTAAGAAATACTTGAGGCTCTCCATTTTTATCAATCAAGTCTGCGAGGAACGAAACACCCTACTCTGGAATGACATACAGATCTGTATCTGTCGCGACACATGCGTTTTTCATAAAGTACCTGGTCCATTCCTTACTAGATCGAGACTGGTCCATTGATGATTAGCCCTACCAATCAATTAGCCACTACACTAGTTAAAAGGTATCTAACTAAGTATACATCAACGCCCTTATTGCGGTTCTAACAGCGTCTCAAGCTGGCCCAGTACGAATTGGTTTATTGACCCCATACCCACCCCACCTATTTGTACATACACATACATATATTAGCTCTAAAACATTTTTAGAATTTTAAGAAATATTATTACAAAACTTATTTACCTTCTTTTCCATAATATTCTTGCCTATCAATAGTAGATGTAGTTACTATATGTTGAAAATAAGCTTCTAGTAAGTAAATTGTTAACCCAAATACCATCTCTTCCAGAACAATACTGTTTTTTTTGTGATCAAATTTGACCCTATAACAATTTCCAATTTTAATACCCACAAAAAGGTATCTATATTTGCTACTTACTTGGTTGGATGCTTTTATCAAAGTTTGATAGCCTCAATGGAAAGAAATGGAGCTTAACTAGTATGTATACAGAACATCAATCTCGATTACTTCTGTTTGGACGGGTTTGAATTGAAATATAGATAAGTAGGTATGTGTATATATATATGTATGTGTGTATGTAAGAACACTTCAAATAATTTCAACGTCTTTTTTTCTCTTTTTTTGCATGAGATATATAGGGTATGTACGAGCTCGGTTGGTATGTTCTGGTCGTTCCATCAAAGTTTGGCTTCCGTAAATGGCACTACTCTCTACCTACTGAATACACTCAAACCTAGCTATACTGGAACTCGCTATACCGGATCCCTTGCTATACCGGACGGATTGCGCCAAAATTTGCCAATCCGGGCAATTTAGGAGAGGCAGCTTCTTGCTTTACCGGATACCGTACCGGATGGACAGGAGGGGGCTGCAGGGATTGATACAGGGATTAATTACATAGAAATATTTATTGCTATAACGGAAGAGTAACCGCAGCGTAATAACCCAACAAGACAAGAATGCAACAACAGAAGTTAAAAAGACCCCAGTGGTGAAAACCAATCTGTAATAGAGCTCTGAATATGAGATGCATGCATATTACGAGTAAGAGCTTGCTCAAGAGTCTGCAGTTGCTGCTCAGGCTTTGCTCCACCAGGAAGTTCGGAAACCAATAGAGCTTCTAGATGCTGAACTAGCTCTATAAGATGTGAATGTGCTTGTGCAGTAGTTATCAGGGGTATCGGAGGAGGCGAATACAGATCTTCTTCATTGTCCGTACTTTTAAGATCATCCATAATCTCTTCAATATCAACAACCTCCGGAGATATTTAGATTAGCCTCATCCTCATAAAAGTCAAGAAACTCTTCCGCTAAAATATTAACTTGTTGTGAGTTTGTGCTCTCAGTAAGCAGTAAGGTAATCGACATGCTGGTCGAATCTCGAAGGGATTGTAGGTACTGAGTGTAGGCTTCATAAGAAGGAAAAGATTCCTTATTCTGTGATGCAATAACTCCTGTACATTGGCATTGTCGGTGATAGCTGTAAATCAGTTGTTGAGCAATCTCCAGAAGCGATTGAGCTCTATCCTGAATTCTACCCCGCAACGGCCCCCAGGCCATTAGCTATACCGGATATTAGCTATACCGGACAGCTAGGTTTGAGTGTATTAGTGTAACCGCTATTCTGTCACTATTTTCTAGCGTAAATATTAGCAGATGTACTTATGGTAGCATTCCACAAAAAACGCCTAACCGAATGTCTGCCGTGCCCCCTCGGCCCGACTGATTTATTCGCAAGCTTTGTGTCTGTAAGTAGGTAATTGAACTTCTTCACCGCGGAGAATTTGCCTCTGTTTATATGTTTCTATCTCTCGTTCCTTATTTTTTAAACCCCGCTCCCCCATATTTTCCACTCCATATTTTTCCCGACCCCACTTAGTTCTCATTGGCCCAGCCCAAGTAGCTCCATTGGCTCGGTCAAGTTCATTTTATATGGTTGATGGTTGTAGCGAATGAGACCAGGACTGGAACATATCTTTACATGGAGAATGGGCAGTTCTGGGGTGTGCAAAGAGATCACGATACCTTCATACCTGGCATGCTTATACTCTATACCATGGCTAACACTTTGCACTCAAGGGTTATTCAGACTAGGGAGATATCATGCATATAGATAACGTTATATGGATACAAAGTAAGAAAACCAGACACGGATATTTGGATATATAGACATACCCACTTAGATACTTACCACCCTTAATAATTAGTATCAAGAAAATGAAAGGTCAGATCTAGTCTAGACCAGTTCACAAATCAACCTAAACCCTCCCCCGACTGTAGAGAGGGTTTCATAACTTCGATCCGCGGTTCTCCTTCCTCATCTTCACCAAAGCCATCTTTCTTTCTTCGTCATTAGGAAAAAAATATTCCTCCTCGCCAACGATTACCTTGTCCCACTCTGCCACGTCCTCATTCGCCTTTACTAAATCCCAGTTGTCGCCATCATCTAAATCCGCCTCAACGGCTGTCCCCTGAGGTATCATGATTTTTACTGGGATTTCGTCATCATCATCTCCTCTCCTAGGATTGACTAGATATAGTTTTTTGAAACTGTACCATTGGGGTAGCTTTTCAAGCTCGATGTTGCCCGCGTCTGCTTCCTTAAAGATGCCGAAACGCTTGGTACGAAGTCGTTGACACTGGACCGCGTATGCCATCTCCCCCACTGCATCAAAACTACGTTGTTGACTTTCTTTTAATTTATCGTGAACCGACGCCTCGAGATCTGGCAATATCCCATCGATAGACCGTCCAGTACTGTCGATGGTGTGCTCATAGCTCGAACTAGCTTTGCAATGGGGATCGGTAACGGTATATGCTGCGACAATGAGGTATATATAGTCGTTGTAAACTTTTACCCTTCTATCAATCCAGTTTTTCGTCGCTTCATCAGTACGTATAGCCTCCCAATACTCATGCGGGTTATCGAGTGCTCGCTGGCATGCGGTTTTCCCATGAATCTCTATCTGGTGGTCGGTTGATACGGCTAAAGCTCCATCTAGTCCTAAGACCTTAGCTAATACCCCACGCAGCGTGAAGGCCCTTTCGGAGGTGATCATTTGGTGGAAGGTGGTGTGCGGGAGAGAGGTGACAGGCCAGTCGGTGCATGTGGTGGGGTTGTGATAGTTGAGGTTGGGTTGATGGAGGTTGGTGATTAGCCGACCTATAGTAACATCTGACGCGGGAATAAACCCGTGCTCAAAGAGGAACACCTTCTTTCCCATGGTGGTCGTATGGAGGAACGTTTTTAGCAAGTAGTTTGTGTAGTTTCGATAGATCTAGGGAATGCGGATCTGTAAAGGATGAGAAGAGCGTAAAGGGAAGACGCAGGAGCGTAAAAGGGGAGCAATATACTTCAGTTCAGCTATGTGGCCATAGGTACCCTGCATCTCCAGCCACCTAGCTGTACACATGTACGTAAACCTGTGGGTATGTATTTTGTGAGCTGGGTAGATATAAAAGCTGTACATGAATCTGATTGGATATTGATAATCTGAATACGCCCATGGATGTACATTTGTTTTACACCAGAACTGTCCAAATACCCAAAACTTGTCATAGATATGATTGCCTCAGTGAATATTGCGTGTTGTACAGAGTAGAGTTGGAGATATGATTGCCATGTACTTACATACTGTATAGTCGGGCTGGAAAGTGACATTTTGACAAATATAGACTAGCGCTGTGTGATCACTGTACAACCTGACTGTAAGTATGTACAGCCTTGTAGGTATGGGATGGACGTCCTGGACAAGAGTGAAACATCAGGCCGCCAATCTGTCCACAAGTAGTAACGCAGAAGGGAAAGATCAAAAGATACTGCCCAGGGCCTCACAAGTTTTGCCAGTATCTGCCTTTGGAGATTCCATGACAAGGGATAACTCTAAATCTATTCCTGCACTCCAGACAGGCCTCTGAGCAGAGTGGAAGTCAGCTGCAGATGGCGAGGACATAACTCTTTTTCCTTTTCCTCGGCTCGGGAGGCTGGAACATTTGTTCCGAATTTAAGGGGAAGAAGCACCGTCGTAAGCCTCGGCTGGCTGTGGGTGATAAAAGAAAAGAAAAAAAAATACACAGAAGATCAAGTCTTGATCTACGGTAGCGCTCGGTTCATATATATATCAAGCTATATATTCAGATCCATAACTTGATGTTGTTGGCCAAGGTATATCTATGCCATGTAAACGTAGCCCTCCTCCGAGACTTCACCAGCCACGTTTCAAGTCGGCACGTCGGCATGAGGAAAAAAGAATTCCTCCTCCCCAATGACTACCTTACCCCACTCTTTCGTATGCTCATCCGCCTTTGCGAAATCCCAGTTCTCATCATCAAATTCTGCCTCAATGTCTACCTCCTGGGGTACACTGGTTGTTGAGTTGTTGTTGGCACCTTCCCAACCAGGCGGCGGCCTGTAGCGTTTAAAGGTGTACCACACGAGTTTCTCTTCAAGCTCAATTTTATCTGCATCTGTTTGCTTCAAAATACCGAGTCGCTTCGTGCGAAGTCGCTGGCACTCTCCCACTGCCTCAAAGCTACGTTGTTGACTCCCTTTTGATTTGTTGTGAACCGATGCCTCGCCACCCATGGCTACCGCAACCCCCCGCTCAGTTCCATGCGCGGCTGTCCGGTAGCACCAAGAGTGTGGATATAGCTGGAACTATATACATAGCTTGGATCGATAACGGTATAAGTTGCTACAATGAGGTAGATGTCCTCTTTGTAAACTTTGACCGTTTTATTAATCCAGTTGCGTGTCGCTTCATTGGTACGGATGGCCTCCCAATACTCCCGCGGGTTATCAAGTGTTCGCTGGCAGGCAGTTTTCCCATGAATATCGATTTGGTGATCGGTTGATTCGGTTGAAACCCCACCTAGGATCTTCGCCATTTCCCCACGCAGCTTCAATGCCTTGTCTGAAGTGATCATTTGGTGGAAGTTTGTGTGCGGGGGTTTGGTGACAGGCCAGTCGGTGCATGCGGGGGGGGTGTGATAGTTGAGGTTTGGCTGACGGAGGTTGGTGATTAGTCGACCAGCTATAACAGCTGGTGCGGGAATAAGGCCGTGCTCAAAGAGGAACAGTTTCTTTCCCATGGTGGTCGTGCGCAGGAATGTTTTGGTGAGGCGAGATGTCTTTCCGGTGAAGCTGGAGTGCGGATCAAAACTTGAGCAAAGTACTACTTACAAGGCTGTTCATTGGTGTCCGTCAAAATCACAGCGAAAACTAGCAAAAGTGTGCTTTTTAGGAAATGGTTCTTGACCCCAATTACCTGCCATACTTTCCATGCTTCAAATATGAGTCCTTTATCAGAAACTATGGGCCTGATCACATTTCATGTAGTGAGTGCACAAACTTTGAGTCGTGGTTGCCATCTCTATACAAGTTCTGCCAAGACCACACAAAAATTTCCAAACCCGGAATGTCACCCAGTTTGCGCCATTAGTACTCTGCTTATACTGGGAGGTATATTCTAATTTTCTATTATGTGATAGCTTTTGATACAATAAATCAATCCTCAAAGTACCAGGTCAATTGCTTTCCTTCTGAGTGAGTGATTATGGTTGAAAACGAGCTAGTTTTGCCCTAAAATCACAAGCACAGTCTATCCTTGCTATAACGAAGTGTTCCGGTATAGCTAGAGAAAATTTGTTGGTTCGGCACCCTGAAGCCTCTGGTCCATCCGGTAGAGCAGGGATCCACTACAGCGAGGTCCGTTATTGCAAGGGTAGACTGTATCCAGAGACTTCTAGAGCCCCACCGTACGAGTAGCAGACGGCAACTTTAACTCCGGAGAATAAGCAAACTTCAGCTCAGGGTAACCCGCATACCCTACCCTCAACCCCGCAATTTTGAACAGATCTCAAACAGCAGGTGGAAGCAATGATTCTGCCAATAAAAGCCCTTGTATGACCCTTCTACCCCCATTCCCCAAAAACCACTCCATCTGAGAAGGTAGATCTTCATACACCTGCTCACTAGGGTTGTACTGTACTTCAAGCATAGGTTTGGTACATACAGAGAAAAAAGTCCGTAATATTAAGTCTTTTAAGCAGGCAGGGGGTTTCTATATCCCTGGCTTACCAGACATAACAGTCGGGCTATCGCAGATGGAAAATACTACCGATACGGTGGACTCTGATGGAGATATGTAGCAGAAGGAGCTGATCCTTGTCCAAGTAGTATTAGTGCTAGAAATGTCTCAGTACAGACAAGGGGACTTATTCACTAGTTTTCCCGGTATTAGGAGGTTGTGTACAGAGTATGTATGTACAGTGCGTGGGGGAAAGTATCCGCGAACCCCCTGCATAATCTGAGCGTGAGACATACATACAGCTGTGCTAAGAAAACGACCAGCCAATTGCTGCATAAAAAGGAGGGTCGCGGATACTTTCCCCCAGGCATTGTATGTATGTACTGGTAGATATATTGTTCATTCCTTTATTGTGCATGCTGATGTTGCTCACGCAAAAAATTTCCACATGCACGTACAGACTAGATATGCGCGCTAAACCAAAAATAGTTGCGCTTAACCTACAATATGCGCTACGAGAGCGGCTTGTGCCCAACCAGACTAAATATGCGGGCTAAATGAAAACCCTTCAGACTACTTCACAACATCAAACGCGCTACTGTGCTACCTAATTTCTTACTAACCTACTGAGAAATTCCAAAACACCACTTGATGCATAGTCTGGTTACTTGATGCACTACCCTATACGGAGGCTTACAACAAAAGTCTTTGCACCTTCCTATTTGGGAATTTTAGGCTTGGCAGCATATGCAGGAGTCATGCGGGCATAAATAGGCAATATGCATGGATCATGCACCACATGCACTCTAGCATTCCTTACCTCTAAGGTGGGTTTAGGGTTGCGGATAATAACAGTATAATTCACATTCGGTATGTAGTGATGAATGGTACCTTCGCTATTGCCTATAGCCTACCTTAAATAGTTACTTCGCGCGTGGAGCGTGTAAATAGTTCCCAACAATGTCGCATATGGTATTGCCAAGGCTGCCGCGTTCGGAATGCATATGTCAGGTTTATGCGCATTTCCCCTGCATACAGCAGAAATATGATTGCATTGACCCACATATGCTGCCAAGCCTCAAATTCCCAAATAGGAAGGTGCCAAGACTTTTGTTGTAAGCCTCTGTAATGTACTGTACTTTGTATCAAGCAAAGTCAGACTCCATTGTCGTTCTCACTTAGTACGGCTACTAGTCCGTCATGAACGTTATTAACTCGTATCGATATTGAAGATAAGAGATATGGATATGAACTGTTTTGATATTGCGTTTTTACCACACAATATCCATACGGGACTGATCATGCCTTGATCAACGCTGGAGCGTATGATGAAAGTTCGGTATCGGATTTCAGTCACCAAATTCTACATTCTATGACGTGGCGCTTGCAGAGCTAGGCGGACACAGTACTAGTGCTATGAGCTCCTGATGAAGTGTCAAATGACTTCGTGATGTGAGGCGATCCCCGCATGTCACCCTGCGGACATGTTTGCCAACGATAATGGCATGTAGCATGTGACATTCGGTAATTGAGCTGGCAGCACAAGTGGCAACATTCAGACATGGATGTCTGGACAGCACATCATATATATGCGGATGAAGCGTCATTTTTTGCTCCCCTTGCCATTTAGTAGGGCGGAACCCCATCTCCGTATTTATTCACTTCAGAGCGACTACATAATTCGCCAATACCTATGCTACCTACCGAGACTCTGTATACGTAAATCTACAGATATCAGACATTTTCGTTTCATACTAGGCTTATATATTGATCATCCAAAATACAAATACTCAAGGACTTAGAGAGAGAGCCAATATATACAGTACTGTAAGGTGCCTTACTAGTGAACCACTTTCTCATACCAATCTCGATCGAAATTTTAATTTATTTTGGATACTCGTGCACCGCTAACCCCGCCTGCTCCTAATTCATCCATCTCACTCGCCCAGGTACTTATAATTTTTGTGCCTGCTGGGAAGAACATAATCTAACACGTATTTGTATTCGCCTTTGATTTGGTAGGATATTGTTTCAAGCATACGCACCTACCTACCTACCTACACCTACATATATCCATCCAACTGCCCCTCCTTTAGTACTTGCAACCCAATCCCCGTCTCAGATACTGTGGTTACCAGTATTCCTTAAACTCTATTCTCTAATGTACAAGGCCTCACGCGCCTCTGGTTCCTCCTCGAGCTCACTGTCAGCGACCTCATATCCAATTCTTCGCGAACCCAATGCAGTCCGCCTAGGGCGTTTGGTGATCGACATTTACGATCCGATGTTGGACTATGTCGACATCTTCTCCGAGAAAGACTTGCTTGACCTGGAACATACGCCTTCCGCCATCATTCAGAACGAATCGGTGCATCCACTCTCGATCGTCGAGCGATCCAAGAAGAAATCCATCGGAATGATACTTGGGGAGTTTTTTGGTTCGAAGAAGACAAAGAGCACAGGCACCAAGGTGGAAGTAGAATGTACAAAGGCCATGTACTTCGAGCTCTCCCAAGCTCCCCAACGCTTCAAGCAGGGATGCCAGGACGGCAACGTGCAAAAGTGGCTGAATGAGGCAATTATTAGTCAGAGAAATCAAGTTTACATGATCGTTGGATATCATTCACTTGTTGACCCCACCATCAAGGAGAATGCAACCAAGGATACGGATACGAATGCAGCAGCGCAGCCATCCGCTATCGTTGGTCTCGCGAGTGAGGTTACTCGGATCTCCAGTAGTGCCTTGTTACCAAAGAATGCGACGCCAGAGATCACTAGTCACCATAGCGTAAGCTTGCATCTACAGCAAAATATTCCGCACGTTGGAGAGCGAATTTGGGCTATTAAGTGTTGTAAGATCACACTTGGAAGATTCTGGAAGAAAACCTTGGCCATAGAAAACGCCAGCCTTGGAATAAGTCACTGGGAGATGATGTGGCCAATGGTGAGAGGCCAAGAAGGGCTGGATCGGGACTGCGTTATCTCTGCGGACGTGGAAGAGCTTCCAGAGGAAATAGAGGAGATTGAGAAGATGTTTGGGGAAGATGGAGAGGAGTTCGATGTTTTTGAAGACTCAGATGAAGGTGGGGAGCATAAATTTGTAATGAGGCTCGAGCTAGAAGAGGATTAATATTTGTATCCCACCACACCTGTCATAAGGAAAGCGAGGCTACTACATATCGAGCATCTGATTGTTACCATTTCCTGCTGCATTAAATGGAAATTTAGCAACTCTGTAGTTCTCTCCTGACGTTCTCGGGGTATGATTGCTCTGCTAGTTTATTTTAGAATAATTTAGTAGTTTCTAGCCTGCTAACAAGTGCTCTGCATATATATTAATAGAGTGAACGTGACTTATGGGGTTCATGATTTCTGCCAGATCTGCACATGTTAGGCTTTCCCCCACAATAGCTCTCCCGCCAATATTTGCGAAAATGACTGACTCGGCCACAGTCCATTCATGCACTACACCCCAACATGGTACTGTACTTTGTTTGTGTCCAAAATTGATCATTATGTGCGCGCCTACCTCTCCAACAGCTCCCGCCAATAAGTTATGTTGGATGCGGGTAACTGATATACTACTGTACTGGGTACGTTGTGATGCATGTCTAAATATTGCCAACCCAAGCTCTGAAATTTGAGCTTTGTGTGTGGCGATAAATCGGTGTAATTAGCTCCCCCATGATTGTGTTGTACTGTAGTCCCCGAAAACTCACAATCGATATCTTGCTGACAAGTACCTCCTCCCAGTTGTAAACAACTCATACTCTCCCACGTCGAACTAGTAATCAATTGGACACCGTTGGGTTGCATTCTACGCTGTATTTTCTGTGTAATATAACTTATTTAGACTCTAACTGCTAGCCATGTTCAATGGCATATGTAGATCCAGAATACCAGCCCCCGGGGCAAGGTACATGTAAAGATGCTTAACTGTGAGGTAGTCTGGTTGGGTTGTAAGGCAAAAAAGAGTGTACTTCGAAAGGCTTAGGGCGTGACCTTTTGGCACATATGGGATCACATCTCTTAAATAAATTCCTAGTCAGGGTGTGTGTCTATGTCCCCTAGCCCCGGTTTGCAGTTGAAAATCTGCGGTAGTAACTAAATCTGAACTCTGTTGACCTAGAGTATAGAACCAAATAGGGCAACGACTACTATGATAGGTTTAGTTCAGCATTGTTATAAGTATGACCTTACCGCTATCGGCAAAACCATTAGGGCTATGGGAAATGATGTAAGTTTAGATTACATAGCTACGGCAATCAAAAACGTGCTTATAAATTAATTCCGAGGCAATTATACCGTACAAATCATACCTCGGTGGCCGCTATTGTGTTAATTTATCAACGGTATTTACACAGGTACAAGGGAAAGAGGTTGCTAGCACTATGGACTGACACAGGATTTCTTCAAGTTTTTTTTTCTTCTTTTTTCAGTCTATACGCCCGGTCAGCCCTAGACTATAGGCGCCTTGGGGCCTTTGACGGAACCTTCATTGGGAGTGGTCGACCCCCGAAAACTACATACATACTGTATGAGGAAGAAAGAAACCAACCGTGATAATAGACCTTATATAAGCCAACACAAACGTCCTCTGTCACCAGTCACTGCATTCCACTCTTCTCCTTCCTCTGTCAAAGTGGTAGACCCCAATCGAGAGCCAGCGTCCCCTCAACTTCAGGTGGCTCCCAAGTGCCAACTTCCTATCAAAAAAATACCACAAAGGAGCTGGTAGCTTTACCCAATCTCCGCATACCTCCCAGGAGCCAGCGTGCCCCCAATATCCCCTTCACTCCTACATCCTGTATAGTATCTGCCATGGGTCTCTGACAGGGGACCCCATGAATCACCATTACCTTAACTAGCGGTCCGTTATCGTCAGGTGATGTGCTCTGAGGTGTTTTGGCTGATCGGGGTCGCTTGCCAGCCGGTTTTGTTACTGGACATGGAGCAGCCGGTTTCTTGGTAGTTGGGGGTGCCGCTACCTGAGCCTCGTCCTCATCCTCATTCCCGGATAGGTCCTCATACGCTTACCAATCAGTGTCAGAGTCGTCTGACCTATCCTCCATCACTGCATCCTCGCTGTCTTCAGCTCTCAACTTCCCTTTCCTCTCTCTCTTCTTCTCCGTCTGTGTGCCTCTTCCAGTTGTATCATATTCACCTCCGCTGATGTGGGGCCGATTTCTACTAGCTGAAGCTATTTCACTACGAAATTTGTATGTCGTCAGTCACTGGTGATCTTCACCAGTAAGTGTATATGTTCTGGGCCGCTCGCGGGCGGCATACTCTCTATGCCTGTCGCGGGCAATTAATATAATTACTCAATTTAGTAAATGTCAATTGACCAAAACGTTCTGCTACACTCAAAATTCCCAATGATATTGTTTTTGACCGACCCTATTCACATCACGTACCCTTCCTTTTGGTCAGTGGGAGATCTTGATGCACCTTATGGAACTTGAGGTCAGTGAAGCTTGGAACAATCCTAACATCTTTTGTCTAGATCTTGTCGCACGATTTCTTTTTACACTAGAAAATCCTCATTGTTTTTTACTGTAATCACAGGATCTGGGTAACGAGCAAGGCGGTGGTTTCTTAATCGCAGGTACTTATACGCGGACCTCTGCCATACCTTCAATTCCTTGATTTTAAACTAAGTTAAAGCTGGCTCTGGACTTACACAATAGGTAGATATTGTTTTACATCGTTGTCGATAGGTAGGATAGTACAATGCTACAACAGTCGTCATATTTATTAGCCAAACCCAATAACAAATGGCTAAAGGCAAACGCTATTGCAAATCACAGCCTGAACGCCATCAATCGTTAACCAAGTATGGCGTATTTGCTAACCTTTACCCAACTAAAAGCTTCTAACCAGCTGCCAACCTTATGTGTCTGGAGAATAATATTCCGGATGTTCTGACTGCTTGGTAAACTATAATTAGATTAGCCAATGCTCTATCTCGAGTTTCTGGTTGAAAAAATTCTACTCTCATCATTGCTGCCGATACTGAATTTATTTATATATGAAAATATCAATAGACTATGACTGTAAGCTCTAGCTGAACGAACACAAATTGGACTGCTAGAGCTAAATCCGATCGACTTGTAAATAGATGAACCTATTGTAGTCGCTGGGATGGGTATACTGTTATTAATTCTTTTTTTTATTAGTAAACCAGTACTCGTAAACTTTTATCAATTCAAGTGCGTTATACACCAAATCGAGGAGTTTTTTAAATTGCCAGTGGGCTTATGGGCCTGGAGAATGATATTCCAAATACTCCATATGCTAGGCAAACCACAATTACATTAGCCAATGCTGTAAGAATGATTAATTTATTGAATGTGAAAGTAAAAGGGATCATGTCGGTGGTAACCTCTTAGTTCTAGCTGTTAAGAGGGGAACTTGACTTGGAAATATATCGATCTATTGCCCAGCTCCAGTTAAGTATAACCTTATTAATTCTTTTTTATATTTTGTAAATCAGTACTGGTAAACCTTTATCAATTCAAGTGCGTTATACACCAAATCAAGGAATTATTCAAATTGCCCGTGAGCGGCACAATGGGTATACTGCCTGCTGAACTTATATGCCATCATAACCCTATCTGCTCTAATAAACACCACTAAGACCTATTTGGGACTAGCCTCGATCAAGACTTCACTAATCAATCTAGCTGTTTGGGCGTCTGGAGAATCAAGTCTAAATATGGGTGTGATGTAGTACTTACCAAGTATGGTGCTTCAACCACTGACTATTTGGAGGCACCATTTATTTAATGCAGGCTTATAAGTCTCTAAGTACGGTAGTGCAACTAGACTAGATCTATATATGTATGTAGATAGTATATTACCAGTAAGTTATCTAGTAACTCCCCTACCCTCAATCCGATTTGTATGTTCAGGGGAGGACCGGAAGGGGCATGGTGGCCACATATACAGGCAGTGGGTGTGGCGGCGGGAGAGGGGTTACTTCGGTTATATTGATCTTATAGGCTCGGGAGGTAGGACATTTACATAGCCCATTTTCCTGTGGGTGTACAGAACCTTTAAAGGGGAGGGAACGG
>Ga0307511_10004021_pt1 | contig 15044 bp, 23 predicted proteins | sample 13_EM_MG_FD_200266 | JGI IMG/M metagenome (GOLD analysis project Ga0307511, IMG submission 200266) | Populus trichocarpa ectomycorrhiza microbial communities from riparian zone in the Pacific Northwest, United States - 13_EM | ecosystem: Host-associated > Plants > Roots > Unclassified | place... | reverse complement strand
AAACTATGGGTTTGTGGCTTATCAACATATGTCGAGGGTTCCGAACAAGTATTTTGTTATCTTGGTCCTCTTTTCTCTTCCTTGGACCTCGGGATTCTAGGTATGGTCTGGGTGAGGGGGGGGGGGGTATTGGATATTTCAGACGACATTCCAGAAATGATTCAATGATCGAGATTGTGTGCGGCGAATAGGAACACACACGCGAGCGCTCTCTTCCCTGGTGACATGATGGGTTCGGCCTTTAGTTCGTATGAATTTCGGATAGTTGGAAAAGGGGGAACACCGGAGCACAAGCGCGCCGGGGAAGCACATCGAGATGGATCACGGTGCAGGCTCGGGTATATATGATATACGTGCCCACCCTCCCGTTGAATTCCTACAAGGGTCAGCGTCACTTACGAAAAGGTTATAAATCACCGGCGTGAGGTTCCTTTTCACAGCGAACGGATGGAACACGGAGAGGGGCAAATCACAAGCGTAAAACCGAGGGATGGACGCCCCTGGGAGAATCTCCCACGGTGATAAACCGCTCCATATTGGGAGGTAGAGAGGGCAGATTCACAACAAACGACCGGTCACAAGTCCAGCTCGTGGGGATGAATAAGCCGGCGGTGGAGGAAGAGGGTTTGTAGAATCATTTTAATTGGTGGACAGGAAGTATGTATACATAGACGAGCAACAGAGATTATCATTCGGGTGTATTCCTTTTTGTTTCTTTCCTTCATCCCAAGCGGTGTCAGACTTGATGGGAACCCGCCGGGAGTGGGGGAAACGGAGAATGGTATGATGGCCTTGGATAAAAGGTAGTTCTCGAGACCCGGCCTTTAGAGTTCTTCGTTGGCCAGCCAGCGTTTGACGAGAGTGTATACCTCGACCTGTTTATCCATCATGGACTATGTGCGGTCGGTTACCAGACGCCAGGTCAATAAATGCCTCTCCGGGTATGGAGGCACTTTCCACTTACGATATGGCCTGCTCCTCGCACGTAGGCGAAAGCCAAGAGAGGTGAGATCCGCTTCCAGCCAGCCGTTTTGCTTTCGACAAACCAGTCTTCCCTTCTCGCCTCGTTGAACTCCTGGCGGCCGGTCCACTCCAATTCATCGAGCCATCGCTCGGTGCCGCGCCAGTTACATACTGCATCTTGATTGCCATTGAAATACAAGGTTCTAACTCCGCGCTCGAGCAGTGCCTCGACATAATGGCCGGTGTCAAAGGACCACATGTCGAGATTGGCCGCAAACAGCTCGGCGACCTCGCAGGACAGGATCGAGAAGTTTCGAGCCCCAGGGTCAACCCCGAGTCGGTCCTGGACGTCAGGTCTGTTCAAGAAATGAACAAGGTGACTAGAATTGGACATCTGGCGTCAGTTTCCTTCCGCACACATGACTTCCTGCGGGTAAACTTGGCCTATTCCTTGCTTAATGGCGGGGTGGCAATTACCATCCAATATGTCGCAGTTGCGCTGGGTCAAATTGTAGATATCACGACCTGCCGGTGGAGCGCTCTTCAGTAGGGCCACAGGGGTCAATTGAAAATGGCCAACTTACCGGACTCAATCAGTGGGTCCAGGATCCGATAACAGAATTCGATCGCAACTGCGCAGCCTATGGGATCGTAGACCTTCCTACAAGACTCTCGGACACTCCGCTGGCAACGCGGTACCTACAGAGACCTCAGCCAAAAGCGCAAGGGGTGGCGCAAGAGGTGACAAACTATCTGCTTCATCTTGACACATTTATTGTACGCAGGCCGTCAGTCACGATAAGGTTGGAAACGATCAGTGGGCTAACCTGATCTCCACGAACGGGGGTACAGAGGCGTTGGTGCACCCGGCGTCGTAAAATGACAAAATCATGTGTTCCATGTCCGTGAACGCGTTACCTGGAAAACGTACCACTTAATCGCACCTTCGCGTCTCTGGGTAACAGTACGAGTGGTTACCGATGGCCACAGAATCAACCTCAATGGGGTTCAACCCGGCAGCAACCAACGCTGGATTCTGATCCAAAACCGCAGAAGCAAACAACGGTATGTATCGTCCCTGGGCGCCACCCCAGTGGTGTGAGAAACGAGGGCACAGGGCATCAAGACGGTGTCAAACCCTACCGCGTACGATCCACCAAAAAAGTGGAATTTATTCTTCTGGAAAGCGTAGAAGTATTCGACAAAAGATTGAGAGGAAGACGGCCACGTCCTTCGCGGCCAACTCCGAGAGACCCTAGGAGACCAGACTGTGATGAGTATGGAGAAATGAAATGACACCGAACACTGAAAACTAAGAGCATCACGCACAGTCCTTTCTCCGAAGTCTGCATACGAGAATCCGACGCCCACAGGTTGGTCGATGAAGATGATGTTGGAACTCCTGACCCACGTGTAGGGATTCTTTTCTAATTTCCCTTCGTCCGACATCATACACGGACCTACAGTAACGAAAGATCAGACGAACTTTCCAGGTTCACGGACATGGCACGAAACGCACCCACAGCCCTGTAATTAAACAGGCCGTTCTCCGATGCCCCACCTGGGCCTAGGGCCGGTCGGAGGTCACAATAAGGCTCTGACGTGAGTAATAATCTTGTGGATTGGCAGGAGACCAACGGACCTCCACTGATCCAAATCACTACAGGGTCATTGGTGGGATCATTCAAACTCTCAACGAATGTGAAATACAGGTGCCTAGCCCCAGTGTCAATATACCCAGAGTAGGCCCTGGTGACCGCACGTCGCTTGCATGAGCGTCCGGCGGCGATGGTGAACAGACGAAATGAAGCGCACTTGATACCTTCTCCACAAAATAGATCCGACTTCTTGACACGAACCGAATACAACGGAAACGCAGGATGGGCCAGATGAGTGAAAGAATCGTTCGAGACAAGCTCGAGGTGCTTGAGAGGCTCAAAGGTCCCAAACCGAGGTTGGAACATAACCGGGTCGTGTGATCCGTCCTCCCAGTTGAGATTGATAGCAGCAAGCACATTCTGATCACCGTACAGAGCGTTTTGGGTTTGAAAACCCGTAGTATGGAAGACGTTTTTGGCATGTTCCGGTCCGTGTCGAAGACCGCCCGGGTCTGGGCTGGAAACAACCGGGGTCCTGAGAAGGGCGATGATGCACCAAAGCGTCGATTTAGCTAATCGCATTTCGTTCGAACCTTATTCCAAGTTTGCGGCGGCGATTACTGAGGGAAGATAGCGGTAGGAAACCAAGGTATACCAAAGAGGACGCGTGGCGTATATGAAACGGTTGATCGCACCGATAGATAGCCGCCAGCTGGCACGTTGGCCATCCGCATGGTCGAGCTTGGTGTGTTCGACCGAGAGTGGATACGCAGTGGATTGCCAGCCGGGATCCTCGCTACAAGCACACGAGGTGGGAAAGGATGCCGAACGTCGCCGTACAAGGTCAGCGGGGACCACACCAAATGGGCCGATATGGATACCAACCTCACCCCATGATCCCCTTGTATTCCCTCACGTGTTCTAGGCTGTAACGCAGCCTCACCCTCGATCGTAGGTCTCGATTTGTCGAAGGTTCCCAAAGACGAGGGACGTGGCCTGGTTTCCAACTCGGGACAGGTTCCCCGGAACACCTTGCTACAGGCCATTAGGCCATTAGTCGCTTCCGGCGTCAGGCAATCATTCAGTCTGTTAGGAGCGCGCGTCGTAAACAGCCGGTGCAATGTCTCACATCAGTCACAAGGGGTTGGCCGATGGCCGGTCCAGCGCTCATGAGGTTTCCCGCTTCGCGAGGGAAAACAACCCTTCTTGTGAGAACGGACTGCAGGTGTGTTTGTACTCCGAATTCACTTTACACACACTTTTTACGTCGCTTCGTTATCGGGTCACAAGGTCCGTGAGTTGTAGACTACGGTCGTGGCCTGACCCCGTCCAACACGCAACTCCGGGATGCTAGCGAACTCACTCTTCCACAACGAAAATCAACCAAGACCCATACTCGATCGGTGAAAGCTGCCGTCAGTGTGACCGGTGGTCAGACAGGCCACCGAGCCTGCGGCAACCAGCTAACTTACCCGCCGGTGAAATTTTCGTCCCTCGATCTTAACCGGCCCAGATTTTAATCTAACACTAACCAATTGGAGAGGATCCGGAGATAAAAGGGTAAGAGCGGAATACAAGTTATTCTGAAACCCCCAACTCGGACTTTCCTGACCGAGCGAAAAATTTACAGAACTTCACACCTCACTTCCCAGGCCAACCCGCATGAAGTGGGTCAGCTGAATGTGCTGCCGTGGGGCGTCATTCCAATTGAGTGCTTGGTGTTCAGGGTGGCCCGGTGATGAAACCCCATGGCGCAAATAAACCGGTGTGGAACGACACAATCATCAAGAAACTTTAAACATTTTTACCTCAACAATTGCCTCCAGTCTGAGAACCGTCTTTGAGTATCCCATTCCAAACGATCACCGAAGTCGAAGCAGGACGTCTCTCATATCAGGAACGAGGTTTGGTAAAACAAACCGAGAAGGCTGACGTACCGATAGCAGCCAAAGGAAAGGAAGATAACGGAACGCTGAGCTGGAAATCCTAGGAGAAACTGCTCCCGGGAAGTGTGGCCGGAATCAGTCGTCCAGTTGCCACAACCGCTGATCAACGTACGCTTGAATAGAGAGTGGCAAACCTACCGTCCTAATTGAACGGTTAACGCGCCTCACGTAAGAGGAATGAGGTGTTTTGGAGGCTCGTGTGTGCCTTGATAAGCGGGCGTCGGCTCCTATCCCAGCAGACAAACAACGGCCGGCAGAAAGGTTTAGAGGCCCAAGCCCATGTTTGCCCAACTCGACGTGTTTGGGCATCCGGCCTTTGCCCTCTGATAAGTAACCGGGTTTTACCGTGTCCCATGGATCCTTTATTTGATCACCAAGATCGAGCGCCTGATGATCGCCAATGTACGCCGCATCAGCCACCCCAGATGGACCGGCTGATGAAATGTGTGCAGTTGATTCAAATCTGGGAGGGCTCGAGAAGGCCGGGAGCGGAGCTTCAAAAAAAGGGTACTAATTCGCTTACTATTACAGGTGTGATGTGTATGTACACAGTGGAATCTACCTATGCGGGGGGGATCGGTCGTGGTGCGCTGAATTGCCATCCGAAAGCGACGAACAAAAAGCAAAACATTTTGACGAGGTGGTCATTGCGAGTGCGGTCGTGGAACGAAGAGTGTCGTGTGTGTTGGGGGAGCGGAAAATTGCGGTGATATCACAGAACCTCATGGGGTTTTGTCGACGATAGCGACCCAGTCATCACCGCAGCTACCGCGGCCGAACGCGACAAGAACGACCTTATTCAGCGGCAAGGGAATCTTGTTGGTCATGATGTAGTGCTGGATGTTATCCGCGACGCTCTTGCCGAGAGCTTGGAGGGTGAAGCGGAGCAATCTGCCCTTGACCGCAACGCAGTACCGAGCCGAGGGGTATCCATCCCACTGATCGGCAAGTTAGTTGCAGGACGAGAGAAAGCTGCAAGGGGGGAGATTACTGACTGCAATGTGCATGAGACTGGTGCTCCCGCTCGGTGAATTCAACAGATTGTCGCAGTGGTCAATCTGCCTCGTTTCGGCGAGCAGTGAGTCGAGGGGTATGCCGAGTCGCGACTGGTAGCGGAAGTGGATGACCTCATGCATTGGCGAGACTCTGCATGATTGGGTTATCCGTACGCAACCGGGCGATGGGGGGGACAGACGACCGGAGAACGGAGGAGAAACGCTGTCTCTGTTCCGCCGTGGTCGCGTCAAGTCCTCATCGAGGGCAGAGCTGAGAGAAGAAGAGACTGAGCCGAGTGACTTCACACGCTCGTCAGCCACTGGTACCGGACCAAACACGAGCCAAATACTTGCCTGATTTGGCGGGAACTCGTTGTGCATGGACGAGGGGGAGCCACTGCCAGATGACTTGAAGGAAAAAGAGGATGAGGAGCCATCCCAGCAGGATAGAGAGAGATCGCAGCGCACCCAAGACTCGGAAGGGGACGAGTGCTGGGAGTACCCAGAGGAGGGGGTGTTTGGGTTCGACAGGGTGTACAAAGACGGCCTGCCGGCGAGGAGGATGTTAGCTTGCATGTGGGATAAAGCCGAGGTGGGGTGACGGCAAGATGGGGAGGGGGGATGATATCCATCACTTATATAGTAGGGGATGTGAAATAGGGCTCGAAGAAGATCAAGAAGACGTGTACGAGATGGAGGTAGAGATCAAACACGAGGCCCAAGTTGGAAAACGGAAATAGGGATGCGAACGGGCGAACGGGAGACTCACTGGGGACTTGTGGGAGGAGGATGTGGCGTTCCGGGAGGATGAAGGGGTGGAATGGAGAGAGAGCCTGGAGTTATATACGAACATTGCGAGGATCAAAATGTTTATTGTGCGGGCGATATCGACCAAGAAAGCGAACATGAGGCTGTCAGGGACTCGACACCTTTTACAGTTCAGGACGAGAAACGACAATGACCGGCTACTCAATTCAGCGATCGCCCAATCGTAAAATTCGCCGTCGTGGGCAGGAAAACTCGGGTGGCCGCCTCTTCCGGCATTTATAGTCCACTCCCCGTTCCTCGGCTCTTTCATTTCACACTTTGCCCTTCAAAGTTGGTCCCCGGTAACAAGGCCACTAAACTGCCGCAACTCCGGATCCTGTTGTCATCCATTCATCCCCACTCGCGCTCCAGCCGTCACTCTCCTCCGTCATATTGCTCCAACGGGAACAAATATTCAATCAGCCGAAAACATAAACAAAATTGCAAACACAGCCGAGCTACAGACCAACAGCCCGGCTAGATGGATCAAGAAAAAAAAAGGGGAGATGGTGTCCCGGGACGACTTGCCGCCCCGTCATGATTTCCCTCTCGCACTCTCAGCCACGAAGGAAAATGGATCTAACGGTCCGTCTACAAAACGACACAACTCGACTTCTTCTTGCTGCCCTTGCTCCTGCTAAGGAGAGCAGCGCGAGTCGCGTACTGGAACACCTCCCGAACTCCCTCCCCAGTTCGAGCAGAGCACTCGAGGTACTGTTTGGCGCCAATCTTCTGTGCCACGGCCATGCCCTGCGCGTCTCCGAGTTAGAACGTATCCTGCACTGAGTATCGCTGTCACGCACCTCCTCAGGAGTCACTGGTCTCTGGTTCGTCTTCCTCAGCTCATCGATCACCCGCGGGTCGCGTCGGAGATCCTTCTTGCAGGCGACGAGGATTATCGGGAGGCCGGGGCAGAAGTGCATAACCTCCGAAATCCACTGTACAATCACGTCAGCCAATAGGGTCACCAATTTGGGCGAGCCGCACGTACCTTCTCCTGGACGTTGTCCAGCGAGTCAGGGGAGTCAATGGCGAAACAGATCAAGATGACATGCGAGTCAGGGTAACTGAGCGGGCGGAGGCGGTCGTAGTCCTCCTGGCCAGCCGTATCCCACAACGCGAGCTCAACATGCTTTCCGTCCACTTCGACATCGGCCACATAGTTCTCGAACACGGTGGGGACATAAACCTAAACGGCGGCGCTTCAGACGGGGATGCCAAAACTCTAACGCTGTCCGCGCGGTCTCCACAGAACGCGGGGTATATGCACGTTCTGAGAGTCCGCCTGATCAAACTAGAACGTACCTCAGGGAAAGTCCCTTTCGAGAAGACGATCAACAAGCAAGTCTAGATTTCGGCGCACAATCAAATTCCGTCAGTATGCCATTCATGGGACACGACCGGGCCTGGTCCCAGTCGAGACAGGGGGTAAACGCTGACCTTTCCACAAGCACCATCACCAACAATGACCAGCTTCCTACGGATTTCGGACATAATATATCGATTAAGGGAGGAGATATATCCTTCGTGTGTTGAGAAAAAGACGTTAGAGAAGAAAAGTTGCGCGTAGACGACGTTGGTGGCGAGTGTGGACGGCGACGACTTGTGAAGCCAAACTCTGAGTGGTCGTGAGGTTGGTGAAACGTGGTGCTTGTGAGCACAGGGTCGTACCACCGGAGTCTGAAATCATTCAGTCGGAGTGTGAACTCCCCCCCACCACAGCATTGCCCCATCACAGCAATCACTGCTACCACCCCGTCCACAGGGGATGCTCGCATGGGCTACTGCTAACCATTCGCATCCCGGTTGCGCCCAAGAAGATATTCTTATCTTTGTCCTGTCTGTTGCCTTTCAGTGGGTCTAGAACGCGGGGTATCCAGTTAGCCTAACTTCTCTGTGGACCGTTCGTCTGATCGCCGTGGTGATCCGCCAAGGCCGTTTATCTTGTCCGGTCCCCACGGTCCTCGCAACGGAATTTTTGGATTGTTCTCACCGCCACAATTACAGCTACCTACTTGGATTGTTTATAAAGGCTTGGGAGGGACCATGTCCCTTACCTCCCCCTTCTCGGTGCTCAATCCGTCCCCACATTGTCGGTTGCTGTCATGTCCGCCAGGAAATCCAGAAGATCCAGCAGAAACCCCAGAATCACATCTGGAGAATCCTCAATGGACTCGCGCAAAGACGTTAGGCTAATCATCCAAGATAACCTCATTCAGTTCGTGAGTGCCGTTTCCTTCTCGCAGGCCCCAGCCATTTGACCGGGAGCTCTAGATGGGGCGCCGCTTCCCGGAGTTCTGTACGCTGAGAGCCGCTTGTCGGGTCAGCGTGAGAGCCTCACCGTTCGCCACTGGCGACGGCAGGGTTGCTTCATACCAAGCAGCCATTGATTCTGTCGGGGCACGACACTACATACATTGGCCGTTCATGGTGGAAGTCCTCAACAAGTGGTTAGAGACGAACCAAGATTTCGTTCGAGATCCACTCGGTTACGTTGCTTCCAGTTCCTCACCTACCGCCGGAAAGGATCGCTCCTTCATCTCAACCCAAGACACTGCCAGCCAAACCACCGTCCTGACTTCTGATCCCCAAAGTTCACCCACGGTGGCAGGCAGCCCAACTCTATCTCCCCCATGCCATACTGAGGTTTCTGAACACACTGTTGATTCGCCTTCGGCGACCGGAACGGAGCCTGACAGCTGGGCCAATCCCCCTCCATCCTGTGGTCCTATACCAATTCGGAAGATTGCACCATTCTCCTGGATCGACGCCTTCCGTTTCCCATTATCCCTAGGGAATCTCGGTACCCTAACCATCAAAACAAGTTGGTTCAGCCTCTTCTTCCTCTCCAGCTCTTATGAGCGATGGTGGGGTACGCTTAGAAAGTATTTCGCGTTCAGGAGCGGATGATGCCCCTGACTGATTCAAGCAGAACAAAGGACGATGCTTTGACTTCCCACACAAGTTACTATACCCCCGATTCCTTGTAGCTCTAGTTCCGTTTTTGAGCACCTGCTTTTTGTCCTTGTAACTTACATACCCCGGTTGTTAACGTTTTTGTGTCGAAATGGAAATATCGCAGTTATGTTCAACGTGATTGGTCGGTGCGACCCCGGAAGGTCGGATCCGGGACAGAACGATGCGCGCCTCTCTCTCACACATCCTCCTCCCATAATCTTGAGAAACCGGAACGATGTCGACTTCGCTATTGTTACGTTCAACTCTACCACGGCACATCGCGAGGCAGCCGACTCTAGTTGGCGCTGCGTGGCTTCGTAAGGTCCAGGCGAGCACGACGGCCGCTACTGCTGCTCAGGAGGAAGGAGAATTTAAGTATGTTCCCGGTGGCCGTGAGTCCCTTCGCTCTTATTCTTCTTCTCGTGAATTGTCCGGGGCGGATCGCTGATCCTTTGACGTCAATGCCTGGCTTTTGGTTCGTTTGTGGGTTGAGCAGCGATTTACAAGGGAACCGTGAACGATCCTACGACCTTCCCTCCGCCGAACAAGAGCCACGGATCGTACCATTGGGCATTTGAGAGGCTCCTCGCTGCTTCACTAGTTCCTATCACTGGCGCCGCATTCGTTACCAGCGGTTCGGCCTACCCTCTTCTGGATGGCATCCTCGGTGTCTCCTTGGTCATGCATAGTCACATTGGCGTATGTACCTCTTTTACTTGCGTCGCGGACCGTGGACTGACGAAATCTACTCTGCCTATCGTTTGCTACCACATCCGTCGCGACTTTTTCTTCTTGTGAACCGTTTCGGTGGGAAAGTTTGATTCGCTCCTGGTGGACTACGTACATCCACGCAAGTTCCCTAAACTCGGCCCGACCCTCACCTGGGTCCTGAGGGCCACAACCGTCGGTGTTTTGGTTGGCGTTTACCAGTTCAACACTGAAGATATCGGTCCGTACATCCGTTCATCCCCCCCCCTACAAAAGATGCTGATCCAAACTTGTTCGGCTTCCAGGTCTTACGGAGCTGGTGGCCAAAGCATGGCACGCTTGACCTGTCTTGTCTCCGTTTCATCGACGTAGCCATGGTCCGACTCTCTCACGTTGTTCGTCCATACACACAAGCAATAAAAACAGGAAAAATGGAGCATTCCAGCGCTCTACCAAGAGTGCCAAGGTTGTGATACACAAGTACAGCGAAGTGTGGTGTAGCCTCGTATCTCGTACAATCCAAATCGGCCATATTGATCGCTTCAATCATCCGCCCCGACAATTAGATCTACTTCCCCAGTCAAGCCTTCGAACCAGTTATCCATATCCACGTCCCTCTCCAGCAGCGCCATAGCTTCTTCCACGTTCTTATCCACGTCGTACTGCGAGTTATACTTAAAGAGGCCCATAGAGCTCCCCGTTCCCTTCCTACTCAGTGCGCGCCCTCCCCCAGAACCGTCTCCCTCTGGACCGTTCTGCGTGCTTGTAAAGAGGGGAGCGAACGCTTCCGGGTCCAGTGTGAAGTTGGGGTTCGAATAGTCAAGGACGAGGTGGGGAGGCGAACCAGGTGGAAGGTGCCGCTTCTTCCTCGGCGGGGAGCTTGAGGAAGTCGAAGAAGCAGGTGAAGAAAAACACAGCTTTGGTGACCCGTGAGGTATCAGATCCTCGCCACCGTCGTCGGTCCGTGTAGTCTCAATGGTCCTGGGTTCTTTCAGAGGTGATGGCTTCCTGGAGGGTGGTCGAGGCCGAGGCATGACTTTATGGCTCGAGGCCAACAGTGGTGCCAGGCTCTGCTCTCTTCTCTTTGGAGTGACGTGGCCAGTGGCCTCCATGTCGTCCGCATCCTCGAAACCCTCCGCAGCACCAAGCGGTCTTAGTGGGGTTCCCTTCGCTCCATCCGTTGAGGGTCCAGGTTCGAATACACGCTGTTTCTTCACTGGGGTCACGAAGCTTATGGGAACGTTTCGCCCGAGTGGTGGTGGCGAATCGGGTCGCGTGGTGGGAAGAGCTGGAGTCGCAGTCTTCTGTCGTTTTGCAGGAGGGGGAGCATCATCTGTTCGATCGGGGGGCTCACCCCCAGCGGTTGGCGGCGAGAGGTGTCCGAACCGTCTCTTTGCTGCAGCTCGCTGTGCTTCTTGGGATTCCGGGGTTGTTAGCCCAAGCAGGGGCATTCTTCTGAGGGGTGAGAAGGGGGGTAGAGCATCCATCGAGATAGACGGATCGTCCAACACTCCAGGTCGTTTCTTGGGAGTAGAAGTAACGGCTTGTGAGAATGATGGAGGAATCAATGCCTAGCACAACCCAGCATCTTGAGTCGCGCGCGCCTGGACCCAAACACGAGAGTCAACTCACCGGCTTGGAGGCATCTTGTTTCCCTTCGGATGGGGGCTTTCGACTCGAATTGGAGGTAGCAGCAGGTCGGATTTTGACAGCGGGAGATTTGGGACCCTCAAGATCGGTTTGTGGTGGAAGATCGGATTTAGGGACGGGCCTGGAGGGTCCCTGCTTCGTCTTGCCTTTGGCTTTGGCTTCATTGTTGGCCTTCAGGGTGGAGGGTTTGATGATTGGAAAATTTATGGGGGAGACGCGTTTCTTGGCTGAGGATGGCTGCGAACTTCTTGCGGTGGCCGGATTGGATGATTTTGGCTCATGAACGATATCATCCTCATGGAAGGACCGGTCAACTTGTGCCTTCCAGCTGGTGACCTTATCCCGCAAGTTAACCCGTTTAGATGAGGTGCCAGAAGTAGAGGGATGACCTCGTTGTTCAACGACCTCGGTATCTGTCCTTCTTAGTTTTGACTTGACCTTCTCGCGAGCCTTTTCCCATTCCGCCCACTCCTCCTCGGTTTCGGCAAGGATCCAGGGGACACCCTCCTCAGGATCCCTGCGCTCAATTCGCGTGGCGGACTTCTTAAATCTGGAACGTGTGCATGTCATGTCCACCAGCCGATAAACTTGCGCCCAACCTCCGTGAGAGGTCTGACCGCCGACTGCGTTATAGGCGGCGCGGACGTTGTCGTACACGGCTTGGCGACGTGAATTGAAACCCGGAGATGGCGGACGGGAAGGGGGAGCGAGTTCGGCCGGGAGGGAAGCGAGTGCGAGGTGGAGGTGTGAGAGCGATTTGGCGAGGGTGTTCGATTTCCCACCGGTGGAGAAGACTGGGGTGTAGAGAGTCTGACCGTGGTGATTGTACATTGTAGTGACTGCCTGGGCCAGGTCAAAGGGTGAGCATTCGAAACCGTGGCGGGTGACTGGATACAAAAGGATCAGATGCGGTCCACGCGAGAGTGACGACCACGTGGTTCATAACAAGAATCTCAACATCCCTCTCAGCCGGAGGCCCAGTCCACCCACTGACGACGAGCGAGCCAAACGACGCGCACACCGCAGGCCACCGAACAATGAGCAGGAGGGAATCGCGTGTCTCTATTAACATTCGACAGAACGACGCTCTCCTCGAGTTCGAGAACTGTAAGCTTATGAAACCAGCTGGCCGCAACACGTTCTGACCTCCCCCGCTCAGTCAAGAAACGATTCCTGCTCGCCAACAAGCACATCACAAAGTAACCCTCCAAACCTCTCCCGCCACTCAAGGTGTCTAATCGGAAACCCTCTACTAGATTAAACTCTACACTTAGCGTGAAAATCGACGAGCTCAATGCACATATCTCCGCACTTAACGTCGAGAATCTCCGTCTTCGTTCAACGGAGATCGCTCTCTCTGCCCAGCTCAGACGGGAAAAAGACAAGTCCAGGTCAATAATGGCCGACGCTGAAACAGCTGTATGTCCTTCCGTTCTCGCCCACATCCGCCTCATATCCCGTATCAACTTGCCGCCGGGCACATACTCAATTCAATCTCCCGTTATCGATCCACACAGGTTATGGCGCTCATGAGCCAATTGGGCTCTCTACGCGAATCCCACAAGGTCCCCACCGGCAAACGGGGCCCTAAATCGTCTCCTGTTCCGACCATACGGTCCCGGCCACAATCAAACAGCCAGCCCCCAGCCTTGCCTCGTATCGCTCGCCCACCTGGATTTCCGGAGATTGTTGAGGAAGATGAGGTCGAGGCCGACCCCCCGACCTTATCCGCTCGAAGAAGGTCTTCGTCAAGACTGCCAATCCCTGCGAGGTCGACTGTGCCCGCTGTGCCAGTCGAGGTAGAAGAACCTCAACCGAAGCAAAAGAAGAAGCCTGCCTCTCGACGGCAGAGCGGTCTGATAGCTTCCGGAAAGCCTACCGAAGCACCGCTCAGCCCCCCGCCTGAACCAGCCGTCGCACAGAATCCCGTGCCCCTGGTTGAGGATGACGTCTTCCCGGTGTTGAACGAGCAGGAAGAAGAGCTAGAGGCGGAATTGGAGGTGCCCAAGAAGAGGAAGAGGTCAAAGAGGAAGGAGAGGGAGGAAGATAACGTGCTACTGGTTTTGGAAGGTACCACATCTCGCCTGAGAGACGTCACAAACTCCCCCCAGAAGACCAATTTCTTACCTCCGCTGGATACTATCGGCATGTTTTTCTATTCTGATTTCATATGCGTGCAAGTGGACTGACGATTATCGCGTGTATAGATGTTGACCGCCCTGGGGATCGAGATTCGGCGTCTGAAATGCCAACATCTGCGACGTCGTTGAGGACGAACTCGACGAGGGCGTTCCTGTCTACAGCACCTACCACACCCTGTCCATCTACTCCCGCAACTGGGTATCTGCCCTCCCCCCGAGTGTCAAGTTCGCCGCCCCCTGAGGTTGATACCACCGCCAGGGAACCTGATCCGGCCAGTAACGTAACCGGCCGCACCGGAAGGGTGAGGAAGAGCGTAAATTATGCGGAACCGAAGCTTAATACGTGAGCGTGTACGCCTTGCTCTCCCCACGCATTACATCTGATTTTATTTCCAGGAAGATGAGGAAGCCCGACCCCCCACCTGGCCCAAACCCTACCCCCACGCTCAAGCGGGCATCAGGTTCTGTTCGCGAGCGCGAAGATTCGCCTTTTGAATCCAGGCCCCCATCCTCCTCCTCCTCCAATCCAAGCGAGACGTCATCTGCCACGCGCAAGGTGAAACGGAAAGCGGTATCTCCACTCCCAGATGAACCGGAAGTTCTTGATGTTGCGTCAGACGATGATGACGGAATGCAAGCTGACGCGGAGTTCGGTGGACTCCGCGGTGACACGCCCTGGGTCAGCACCACTGAGAAGAGGCGTCGAAGCGCGATGGTTGCCAAGAGCCGCGGCAGCATCGAGGAGGCCAGGAGACACAGCACGGCCTCGTAGCGCCGCGAGGTCGAGCCTTGCGCCGAAGAGATTAGATTCCAAGTTCAAACTTCATGCCCTCTATGATATCCCTCTATCCCCCCTTATCCAGGTTTGCATCGGATCCTTTACGACGGAGATTACGACGAATTACGCCGCACATTATTGTTCCTTATTGTAATCGCCTGTCCTTCTTGCTTTCCAACACCACGATACCGACTGCGTCGGGTATATGACATACACATAGTCCTACGTAGAATGTACAATAGTTGACAACCAATACGAGGAATGGCGTTCTCGATTATGTGCTTGGCGTGCTTGACCGAGATGGAGGAGCGGTGCAATAATGGAGAATGGAGCGACTGTGGAGCAACTGCATTCCTTCCGAGTCATAGATCCCATATCCACCTGGCGATTGGCACCGATCGGAGGTTCGAGTCTGGGTTCCGCGGGCATACCGTTGAGCCTACTAGAAGGGGGCGAAGGGGGCGAGGGGGGCGAGGGAACGGGGGGGAGTCGCGACCATG
>Ga0307511_10004020_pt1 | contig 15045 bp, 13 predicted proteins | sample 13_EM_MG_FD_200266 | JGI IMG/M metagenome (GOLD analysis project Ga0307511, IMG submission 200266) | Populus trichocarpa ectomycorrhiza microbial communities from riparian zone in the Pacific Northwest, United States - 13_EM | ecosystem: Host-associated > Plants > Roots > Unclassified | place... | reverse complement strand
TACCTAGAGAGAGAACCAAAAGTATCACATCGGTTAGCTAAGGAACCCAGGATCCAGCAGGTGCCAAAGATAACCAACCAAAAAGAATACCAACAAAAAAAAAAAAATCCAACAGCTGACGCAATTTGCAGCTGAAACATAAGAGAACCACCAACGGCTACTGAAACACACAAGGGCCATTAATAGGAGGCTTGCAACCTCAACAGCAAAAGCAAAATAAACTCAGCCAACATCCAGTCGGGAGTAGTTTGCGGCATGGAAGTGGAATATTGTGTAGAATAAGATTTGAAATCTCCTGAAGACTCTATCAACCCTCAAGCACTTTCCTTCAAATATCCGCTTGTTCCTTTCTTCCCATATAAGGTAGACACCACTGCCCAAGGAAACTCTTCGCATCCGAGCTTCAAGATTGCTTTTCCTAAACCTCAGACCACGCAGAGCACTATACAAAGTCGTCATGCTCCTACCAATCTGCAACCAGGACTTAATCTTGCCCCACAAGCAGGATGTCCATTCACATGCAAAAAAAAAATGGTCATGCGACTCCCCCTCATACTGGCAGAACACACAAAAGGGATCACTAGGAAGAAAAGGTAACATATCTCGAGTTCGAAGCTTCCACTGAACTGCCAGCCACAAGATGAAGCAGTGCTTTGGGAGAGACCACTTTTCCCATACAACTCTTTCCCATGAGACTGACGAGCCAGATGGTCGAAAGAAGTTATAAGCATGAGACATAAATTTATCCATTCCAGAATTCCAGCCACTCATCAATGCAATACTCCTAGATTGACTTCCACAGTGCCGGATGGTGCAGTCTTTAAGGAAGATAATAGACTTCCATTAGGGAGAGGAAGAATGGTGGGCAGAAGCAGTCCAAATAGTTCCATTGCGCAAGTAGAAATGGTGCACCCAACGCATCCAGACAGAATCAGATTTGAGATGGATATTCCAAAGCTGTTTTGCAAGAAAACTCATGTTGCGAGTTTTGATATCGAACAATCAAATGCCTCTTTCTGCCTTAGGTAGGCAAATAGATTTCCAAGCAACCAAAGCAGAAGTGCTCTTCCTAACATCCCCAGTCTAGAGGAAGTTCCTGCATATGCTAGTGATTTGTTTGATAACAATCTCTGGCAGCGGGAAGATGTTCAACCAAAACTGCACCTTCCCATATAAAATAGATCTCAAGAGCTCTAGCCTTCCAGCAAAAGTGAGGTGCTTGCCAATCCAGCCTTAAACAGACAATTCCAAGGAATGTATGAGAGGGGAAAACTGATTAGCAAGAAGCCTATGAGGGCTCAGGGGGACTCCAAGATAAGTGAAAGGAAAGCATCCTTTACGAAAGCCTGTAGTATGAAGAATACTTAGCTTCTGACTAGGACTAACACCTCGAAAGAAAATTGAAGACTTACTCGGATTAATATCCAACCCTACAGTCTTGCCAAAGATTGTGAGCTGCTGGGAAATACCATTAACTGAAGAGTAATCCCCACGATAAAGCAGCAAGACATCATCCGCAAAAGCGAGGTGGCTAATGCCGTGGATACCACATTTTGGATGGAATCGAAAGCCAGGCTGCCTGCAAGCAATTATAAGCATCCTAGATAAGTATTCCATGCAATAGATAAATAGATAGGGGGACAAAGGGTCTCCTTGCCACACCCCACTTTTCTCAGGGAAGAACCCATACAAATCACCATTTACAGCAATAGAGAAGGAGGTTGTGGAAACACATTGCATGATAAGGTGAACAAATCTCTTAGGGAAGCCAAACTGTCATAATAAATCCCCTATAAAGTTCCACTGGACTGAGTCAAAAGCCTTCCGAAAATCAACTTTCGTTAGACAGCAGGGGGAGGACCGTTTCCTGTTATACTGCCGAAGAAGTTCTTGAACTAAGTTAATATTATCACTCATTAATCTGCCACCTAAAAAAGCATTCTGCATGGGGCTGATGATGCCGGACAGAACATGAGCAAGGCAACCAGCAAGAATTTTGGCAATAACCTTATAGATCATATTGCAACATGAGATCGGCCTGAAGTCACTTGTAGAAGATACATTTGCCGATTTGGGGACCAAAGCAATGACTAAGTGATTAATCTGTTTGAGAAGTCTGCCAGAGATGAAAAAGTCTTGCACAACAACATAAAAATCTCTCCCCACAACACCCCAGGCTTGCTTGAAGAAAAGAGAGGAGTAGCCATCGGGACTAGGAGCTTTCTCATTCTCAATACTGAACACAGCCTTCTGAATGTCCTTATTGGAAACTGGAGAAAGGAGAAACTCATGAGAACTTGGATCTATGCAAGGCCCACATTGGATAACAACACTATCCAGGGGGATAGTAGCTTTTGAAGTACCAAGCAAACACTGGTAGTATTGCACAAATTCAGCTCCCACTTCTTCCAAAGAGGTGCTAAGATTACCATGGCTACACTGAATGGCTAGAATAAAATTTCTCCGGTGGTTCTGACTCGTGAGGGCATGAAAAAACTTGGAGCCCTTGTCACTCTCTTTGAGAAAATTACGTTTGACTTTCTGGCTAAAGAACATGTTTTCTGCAGATTTCAGCCTCAATAACTTCAATCGAAGGAGTTTGTCCTGCTCTAATAGAAGAGAGTTGTCTCTGTCATGGTAAAGTGCAATTTGATGAAGATCTAACTCAGTATCAAGTCTTGATACACGTTCAAAAATATAGCTGAAGTGGAGCTTATTGAGTTCCTTCAATGGCCCCTTTAGAGATTTGAGCTTCCTGCAAAGAGTACACATGAGAGTGCCATAGACAGAAATATACCAATTTCTAGAGACAATCTCCATAAAGGTTCCTAAAATCTTTGATCAAACAAGATGAGGCTAAAGAAATTACTTAACGCAGATCCATTATGTAGAAGCATAATTGACTCCACTCCGGATTGACTAAAAAGAAGACATGGGTCAACAGAAGTTCACACTGATTTAGTCAGTGGATTTTGACTCAATGCTAATGACCCTGTACAGTCAAGCAACCAATTAAATAGGTCCTTAAAATTATAAACATCAATTAAACTGTTGGCTTTAGATTAAACCACCTCTTCCTACGAGCATTCACTTCACTATCAATGTTGCTTGTCATTGTCATGTAGAAATAAAACCTACCACTAACAAATGGAATGGAACTGTTTCGGGCAGACAAACTGTACTTGGTCTTAAATTAATATGCTGTTTTTTGCGAAGTATATTTTCACATCCAAGCTTGATGATAAAAAAAGAAAGAAAAAAAAAAGAGTAGCAATGAAATACTTTCCCATGCTTCTATTCTGCTCCTCTTTGTTGTTAATCATAGAAAGTTCCACTGCAATTGATACCATAAATACAACTCAGCTTGTTAGAGAAGGTGATACCATTGTTTCAGCAGGCGGAACCTATGAATTAGGTTTTTTCAGCCCAGGTAAATCGAAAAACCGGTACTTGGGGATATGGTACAGCAAAATATCTGTGCAGACTGCAGTTTGGGTTGCCAACAGAGAAACTCCACTTAATGACTCATCAGGAGTAATTTTAAGGCTTACCAACCAAGGAATCCTTGTTCTTCTCAATCGGAGTGGGAGCTTGATATGGTCTTCTAACATATCGAGACCTGCGAAGAATCCAGTTGCACAGCTTTTGGATTCAGGAAATCTTGTTGTGAAAGAGGAGGGTGATGATAACTTGGAAAATTCCTTGTGGCAGAGTTTTGAACATCCAGGTGATACGTTCATGCCAGACATGAAGCAAGGACGGAATAGAATAACAGGCATGGACTGGTACATGACATCATGGAAGTCACCTGATGATCCTTCCAGAGGTAATATTACATATATACTTGTTCCTTATGGATATCCTGAGATTCTTGTGATGGAGGATTCGAGGGTGAAGTATCGGTCTGGTCCATGGAATGGTATGCGGTTCAGCGGGACGCCTCATTTAAAACCAAATCCCGTATACACATTTGGATTTGTTTTTAACGACAAGGAGATATTTTACAGATATCATCTTCTTAATAGCTCTAAACTTTGGAGGGTCGTGGCAAGTCAGAATGGTGATATCACGAACTTTGTTTGGGTTGATAAAACACAAAGTTGGCTGCTTTATGGCACAGCAAATACAGATAATTGTGAACGCTATTCACTATGCGGTGCGAATGGCATCTGTAGTATAAGCAACTCTCCAGTGTGTGATTGCTTGAATGGATTTGTTCCAAAAATTAAAAAAGACTGGGATGCAATGGATTGGTCAAGTGGCTGTGTTAGAAAGATTCCTCTAAATTGCTCTGGAGATGAGTTTCGAAAGCTGTCTGGTGCCAAGTTGCCTGAGACAAAAACATCATGGTTCAACAAGAGTATGAATCTTGAGGAGTGCAAGAGCACATGCTTGAAGAATTGCAGCTGCACCGCATATTCAAATTTGGACATCAGGGATGGAGGAAGTGGGTGCTTGCTCTGGTTTGGTGACCTGATTGATAGTAGAATTTTCATTGAAAATGAGCAAGACATTTATATACGGATGGCTGCATCAGAACAAGGTATGAATTTATCCTCAGACTAGAAAAGGCAGTATCTATTACTTATCGATTATAGGAACTTGTAGTATGTTATAAATTAAGATTATCTTCCAAAATCATGTTTAAATATTAAGCTAAGCAAAAGCTAAGATGGGAAATCAACTGCTTGAGAAGAATATGTCCCGCTGAGAGTGTTCTGTAAACAAGTATACTTGTGTTACCCTGTGTAAATAGCATGATAACTTAGCATTCATAGCTCATTATCGAATTTGGCATAGAAGATCTTGAAATATAATAAAATCAACGCCTAGACATATCACTTGGTAATATGATGGAGGATTACCTGACCAGAGCTAATGTAAATTTTCCAGCCATGCTACCTAATTAACGAAGACTAGGCCTTTTTTTGGCATTTAATTAGTCTTTTGATTCCCCATCTCTCTGCGATTCTGTAGATGATGGTGGTGATGCTGCAAAGGTTAATGCTAAATCCAATGTGAAGAGAAGGATCATGGTAAGCACTGCGTTGTCTACAGGAGTTCTGGTACTTATCGTAGCAGTGGTCTTGTATGTTTGGAAAAGGAAGCAGCAGAAAAACAGTAAGTTATTCACACCATATGAAAGTCTAAGTTCTTCTATCCCTCTCCTTCAATTTCGAAAAACACATTTTAGTTCGTTTTCCAATTTGATTTTAGCAAGCTATGGTACATCCACAAAATATTAAGAGCTCATTATCTTTTACGTCTTAAGTAAATTTGAGTTTAACAGAAATTAGTGATCCCTTGTTTCTTTTCTATTTCTACCAATTCTGCTTGCAGGAAACATATCAGGTGGTTTGGGAAGAAGTTCAAATTACAAGCACAAGAAAGAAGCTCTGGAATTACCGGTGTTTGATTTTGATACCATGGCTTTTGCAACCAGAAACTTTTCAGACGAAAATAAACTGGGAGAAGGGGGCTTTGGACTTGTTTATAAGGTACTAATCTGAAAAATGGCAATGCTGTTTTTCGGCATTAACTAGTTCTCCGGTATTAATTTCTTTGGAAATATTCAACCACTGGATAGACCATTTTTCAAGTGCAAAACAACAACCATTTGGCAACTGTTCCAACAGACCACAGTAGTATTCTCAAAATTTTCAAGACAATGTACGACTTAATTTGCTTGTGATATTCACTGATCATTTTCAGGGGACTTTGAAAGATGGACGAGAAATGGCTGTGAAGAGGCTCTCTAAGAATTCAAGACAAGGACTTGACGAGTTCAAAAATGAAGTCAAGAATATTGTGAAGCTTCAGCACCGGAATCTCGTGAAGCTTCTAGGATGTTGCATTGAAGGAGAGGAAAAGATGTTGATCTACGAGTTTTTGCCTAACAAAAGCTTGGACTTCTTTATTTTCGGTTAGGATTTCTCAACCTGCAAAAATATAGCTCAATTATTATACTCGATTGTTTTCATTATCCAAACACCAGAACCAACTCTATGTAGTATTATAGATCAATTAGAACACAACTTTGAGGAGAAAGTGCGAACCAAAAGCACCAAAAACAAACATTTGTTGAGTTTCATTCAAGCCCCTTAGGAAAATGGCTTGGTGAGGAAGAATTTTATCCACTTTCTCGGAGAGAAATTAAGCGAGTGTTCATTATGCATCATGTTTTTTTCTTATTCTTGTATATACATTTATGAATTGATAAAAACCAGAATGGATTGGCTTTGGTAAAAACAATTGGGCAGATGAAGCAAAAAGCTTACTTCTAGATTGGCCTCAGCGCTTCCACATTATCAATGGGATTGCTTGTGGACTCCTTTACCTTCATCAAGATTCAAGATTAAGAGTAATTCATAGAGATCTGAAAGCCAGCAATGTTTTATTAGATAACGAGATGAATCCAAAAATTTCAGACTTTGGCCTGGCTAGATGTTTTGGAGGAAATGAAACTGAAGCCAACACAAACAAAGTGGCTGGTACATAGTAAGTCTATCAAGCATCTCTAATTTATTTCTATTGCCCACAAATGCAATCTAACACTAACATTCTGTGTACGTACAGTGGCTACATATCCCCAGAGTACGCAAATTATGGACTCTACTCGCTAAAATCTGATGTCTTCAGCTTTGGTGTATTGGTGCTAGAGATAGTAAGTGGGTACAGGAACAGAGGATTCTGCCACCCAGACCACCAACTCAACCTTCTTGGGCATGTAAGTGTCATAATTGTTGCATTTTCTTGTTTTCTGAAACCACATTTCTTTGTTTCAAATGACGTGGTTAAATTTCAAAAATCAGGCTTGGAGACTGTTTAAAGAAGGCAGGCATGTGGAGCTGGTTGGGGGATTAATATTTGAAACTTGCAAATTATCTGAAGTTCTACGGTCGATTCACATAGGTCTATTATGTGTGCAAGAAAATGCAAAAGATAGGCCGAACATGTCACAGGTGGTTTTGATGCTGGGTAATGAAGATGAATTGCCTCAGCCTAAACATCCAGGTTTTTTTACTGGAAGGGATCTTATTGAAGCAAGCCATTCATTAAGTCAGAACAAACCATGTTCTGCAAACGGATGCTCGGTCTCCCTGTTAGAGGCACGGTAGATTTGTATCTGCCATGTATTTGCAGAAACTTTTAGTTGCTTCTAGCTTCTTCTTCTTTTTATCAGCATAAAAATAATGTACTTTGTTCAAGCACAACTTTATGCATCAGCAATGAAGCTCAAAATTGTCAGACATTTGGATTAAGTGCACAGGAAAGTAATTGAAGAAAGAGCAAAAAAATTATAATACTCCTACTAGCGTACTAGGCATGTACGTTAACATCTAGAAAGCAAGGAGGGAGATCTCAAATGGAGTAAAAAACCAAAAATTATGCTTGCATATATCTAAAGAGAAAAATCACATGCCACCACTGGAAATGACAACAATAAGAGGCAAACACAAATTTCAAGAATTGGAGCTTGAAGGTATTTACCTTTATAGTGGCACATTTGTAGTCTGTAGAGTTAGCTTCAATTCCTTTCTGGGTTCGCATTAAGGAGCGTGTGTGCTGTGCCCATTTGAGAGGCTAAAATGGATGCCTTGGTACTTAGTATTTGCATTGCAAAATCTCTGCACGCCGTGACACCGTTTCTCGTTGAGGATTTTCGTCGAACACTTGCTGAATCAAAATAGTGATCAGACGCTTTCAATGGGTTGGGTGGACAAAATGTTAAGACCAAGAACAAGGTCCAAAAGGCAAGTATAAGCGCTTAACGAGTGGTGCAAGACCTGGAAAGAGCCTGCAGTGAGAGGTTAGCAATTGCATCATTAAAAATTCATCGAATGGGTTTGTAGTGTCTGTTACCGATGAGGTTTTTAATTTGCCATGCTGTTTTTCTTATATACAATAACTAATAAATAGAACCATGTATTATTATTTTTTCTATCATTTGATGAACTTAAATATCAAATAGAAATACATATTTACTCATTTAAACATACTTATTCAAAATAATTAATTTTAAACTAGAATTATTCATTAAATTTATTTCAAAATAAAATAAAAATTATGGATGTATATTCAATTTAAATTCTGAATTATTCTCAATTTATGAGAATAAAATTATAAACTATATTTATTTGTTGTGTCATTAATATATCCAAATACCGAATAAAAAATAATTCACAAGCTATTGTACATCTAGCTACCTAAACATGACTATTCAATTTAACTTAATATTTATAGAATATTTTATAAGATAATTTTAAAAAATACAATAAAATGAAAATCCTAAATGAGAATTCAGTTAAATTTTTAATTAGGCCTAATTTCTTCTTACAATAAAAATATATCATATTTCTATGCCATGATTGAGATCTCTCGCAATTATGATAAAAGTTAAATGGTGTGGAGAAATCACTGTAGATCAAGAGACGTTTTTTTTTCGTCCCTAGTGAGTGGATGGCGCCTACGCCATTAAAAAGGAGCGTGTGACGCTTTCCGATGGCCAAATCTGGCTATCCACCATCTCACTAGATGCACAGTCGTGCCCTCTTCTACATGGTGTGGCACGCATAGACAGATAATGGTTGGATTGCCGCTGGTAATCGATTGTTTGCGTTTCTTTCTTTCTTTTCTCTCTCTTGACAACCAAAGTGCACAAACATCCTCTTTGTCTGTTGTTTGTCAGATCTGACATGATTTGTCACACCTACGATGCTTGGGTCTGGCAACCATGCCGACCCAAACCCGTGCCTGAGTCACCACACTTGCGCGTCTAGGTCTGAAAACCATGTTAGACCCACAGCTCTAGGGTCTCGCGGCCATGTCTGACCCAAGAGCATTGGGTTTGACGGTCATGTCAGACCTAGACGACCCATGATATGGCCCATCAAACCCAAGCCTAAGTGTAACCCAAGAGCCTAACCTAATCTATGTATTTAAAGAGAAATTCTTTGCTAGAGAATTTGTTTTCCCTTTTTCTTTTTTCCCTCCCCTACTGTAACATTTTCTCTTAAATATACCAAGAATTAAGCTCTATCTAAACTTAAGCTTTTAGGTTTTGAGAAGGTTGAAGAAGTAAGTAAATGGTTTACTCTTTTGTTGTTTTTTATTAGGGATTTGATAGTTGGTGGATTAAAGAAGTGTTTTAGGGTTTTTATGATGGTTAATGTATTGATTTGATATATGGATGATTTTAGAGGTGTAATTGATGTTTTAAGGTGTTAGTTGACTTAAAATGAACTGTTTAGATGATTGGAATTACATGTTTTGAAGAAAATTGTTTGTTTTTAGGATATGCAGATTTGAAAACTAATAAATTGGGATTCTGAAAATCCTAATCAACCAGTTAATTGGTTGGTCTAAACCGGCCAACCAGCTAGTTTGATGTTGTTGGTTGGCTGGTTGGTCTAAATCGATCGATCATTTGGTAATCGAGTCTGTTAGATTCGATTAGTATGGGGAATGTTTAAGATCAATTGAATAAATTAATTTAGCTTTATAATTATGTTTTTATCTCTAAACTTAGAGTTTCAATCTTTTAAGTTGTTTGGTTTGCTTTGAGTCTATTTTTTAGTGTTTTTTCTAGGCTTTGTGGACGCTTCTAACTGGTAGATTGACTAGTTACATGAGAATGGACTTCCTGTTGAGCTATAATTGATTAATCAATGCCGCAGTTTTCCTGGCAACCAAATTTCCAGAGTAGGGACAGCGGCATTTATACGGTGGAAAATTTTACTGTGTTTAATTTACAACTACTATATAATTATATAATATAATATAGTTAATGATATTTTAGCAAGAAATTTAACAACTCTTCAAAGGTCGAGAAGAAAGACAGAGACTACTAATTTATTTATTAAAGAAAGACATTAATTAATTTATTTTTCGTTACAGAAATGGACGTTAAAATAAACCGACCACGCATCACAGAGGAAACGTTTGGCCTTTGCAAGAAAGCATTGACGAGAGACAAATGGATATGTACACAGGGATTCAAATCGTCAGCATCGAGTAGTCTTATTTTACTATTCTCATTCAAACGATGGAGGGTCAATTTCAGAGACAATAAGAGAAAAATATTGAAAATCATACAAAATGAGGAATTCCCAGGACTCTAATTCATCACTTGCTCACCAAAATCAATTTAAAAGAAAGAAACAAGTTTACTCAAGCATTACCTTAACAAAGTTCATTGTCGGAAAAATAATGAGAGCATCTGTGGACAGCATTTCTAAACTTCTTTATATCACCATTTTGTTGCTGATCATAACGATATCCACTGCAGTTGACATCATAAATACAACTCAATCTATCAGAGATGGAGGCAGTATGGTCTCTGCTGATGGAAGCTTTAAAATGGGATTTTTCAGCCCAGGAAGCTCCAAAAACCGATACTTGGGAATATGGTACAACAAAGTATCTGTCATGACTGTAGTTTGGGTTGCCAACAGGGAAATCCCCCTCACCAATTCATCAGGTGTGTTAAAGATTACAGGCGAGGGGATTCTAGAACTTCTCAATCAAAATGGGAGCATCATTTGGTCTACAAACTCATCAAGGTCTGCAAGAAATCCAGTTGCACAGCTTTTGGATTCAGGAAATCTTGTTGTCAAAGAAGACGGTGATGATGACCTGGAAAACTCCTTGTGGCAAAGTTTTGATTATCCGTGTGATACACTCCTGCCAGGGATGAAGATGGGGAGGGATTTAATAACAGGCTTTGATCGGTACTTGTCATCATGGAAGTCACCTGATGATCCATCTAGAGGTAACTTTACTTTTAGAAATGATCCTAGTGGACATCCTGAGCAAATTCTGACAGAGAATTCAATTGTGCGGTATCGGTCTGGACCCTGGAATGGTCTACGTTTCAGTGGGGTCCCTCAATTACGGCCAAACACTCTATACAAATTTGAGTTTGTTTTTAATGACAAGGAAATCTATTACAGATACCAGCTTCTTAACAACTCGATTCTTTCAAGGCTAGTGCTAACTCAAAATGGCAATTTCCAGCGTTTTACCTGGACCGATCAAACAGATGTTTGGGCGTTTTATCTGGCACTATTTGATGATTATTGTAGCCGATATGCATTGTGCGGTGCATATGGGACCTGTGAGATTACCAGCTCCCCTGTATGTGGTTGCTTGAAAGGGTTTCTACCAAAAGTTCCAAAAGTTTGGGACATGATGGATTGGTCAGATGGTTGTGCTAGAAGGACTGCATTAAATTGCTCAGGAGATGGGTTTCAAAAGTACTCTGGTGTAAAGTTGCCAGATATAAGAAAATCCTGGCTTAACAAGAACATGAATCTTGAGGAGTGCAAGAGCATGTGTATGAAGAACTGCTCATGTACAGCTTATGCAAATTTGGACATCAGGGAAGGAGGAAGTGGCTGCTTGCTCTGGTTCAGTGAGCTGATTGATATGAGACAATTGAATGAAAATGGGCAAGACATTTATATAAGGATGGCTGCATCAGAACTAGGTACGAAGCTATCTCATACCTAAAAAGACTCTAATACTGAGATTCTTAATACATTGAAAGCTAATACATATAAAGTAGATTAGCTACAAAATGACTGTGTAAGCATGCAAGAGATGCAAATTTTCTTGCTTTCTTTTTCATCCTTTGAAGCAGGGAATTGACAGGTATTATACATTGAAGAGAGACTGTGTAAGCACACAAAAACAAGTAACCTCATAGTGTATATGAGAATTGGATACAAAAAATATGAATAGCTAAGCATATAATCTGGCAACATGATGAATTGATTTACTTTACCAAAAGCAGTAAATGTAATTGTAACTTCTAACAGAATAAGATTGATTGGAATCATGCAGCTTCCTTAGAGGTCCATCCTGATAACTAAAATATCCATCGACATTGTTTACTATGAATTTGGTTGATAACTGAAGCAGACAGGTCCAGCTAGTGGGATTTATCCGAATTAAACTGACCAACTAAAAAATATTGATTAGTTGAATTTTCCTATTGTTGATTTATAACTCCCAGTTTTTCTGCTCAACTGCCTGTGTCAGATCATGATGTTGATGTGAGGATTGACTCCAAATCCAATAAAACAAAACGAATGAGGATCATAGTAATGTCTGTGGTAACTTCAGGAATGCTGCTACTTGGTCTAGTCATGGTCTTGTTTTTATGGAAAAAGAAGCAGAAGAAAGGCAGTAAGTTGTTCAATCTACAGAAATTAACTATTTTCCTTTCCCACTGTTATTTTTCTACACTGAACTGTGATCTGTAGTAATCCGAGGGACAAATCACAATCACTATTATACTCGAATGACAATGAAATGCAAGTTCATCAAAAAATACAGATCGATTGTTTCTTTCCTTTACATTCCTGCTCTATTTTGTAAACAGGTATTCTCAAAAGAAGTGCAGACGATAGCTGCAAGAAGGAATATCCAGAACTTCAGCTGTTTGATTTTGGTACAATTTCTTGTAGCACCAACAACTTCTCTCATACCAATAAACTAGGACAAGGGGGTTTCGGACCTGTTTATAAGGTAATAATACAATAAGCCATCATGCAATTTCTTCATGGCCACTATGATTCATATATGAAACTCCTGGCCACCATTGTAGTTATCTGGTAATAATTATCTCAAACCTATTCAATAGATTGAACTTACCCTTTATGGATGAAAAAGTGATTCCTTACCTAGTGTTCCAATTTTTTTGAGTTCAAATAAACGCAAGTAACATGCAGCACTAAGCAAATATTCTCAAATTTTACATACAAACTGACCTCGCTAATTGCAAGGAATGATAATTTTCAGGGACTACTGAAAGATGGACAAGAAATAGCAGTGAAGAGGCTCTCGAAGAGTTCTAGACAAGGACTTGATGAGTTCAAGAATGAAGTCATACATATTGCAAAACTTCAACACAGGAATCTAGTTAAGCTTCTGGGATGCTGCATTCAAGCAGATGAGAGGATGTTGGTTTACGAGTTTATGCCTAAAAAAAGCTTAGACTTCCTTATTTTTGGTTTGAAACTCTCCATACCATTAAAAAGTTAATTAGAGACTGTCTCTTTAATGCATTGACTTGAGTAAAAAATTGACAGATCGAACACAGAGCACACTTCTAGACTGGCCAAAGCGGTATCACATTATCAATGGGATTGCCCGTGGACTTCTTTACCTTCACCAAGATTCAAGACTAAGAATAATTCACAGAGATCTGAAGGCAAGCAATATCTTATTAGATAACAACATGAATCCAAAAATTTCAGACTTTGGCCTTGCTAGAAGTTTTGGAGAAAACCAAACTGAAGACAACACAAACAGGGTGGTGGGAACATAGTAAGTACCTCCAACAGTTGCTGTTTATGCCCCTAACTTGCCAATGCAATTCAACATTCAATGTTTGCCTGCAGTGGCTACATGTCACCAGAGTATGCAATTGATGGGCTCTACTCAATAAAATCAGACGTGTTCAGCTTTGGTGTATTGGTGATAGAGATAGTGAGTGGGAGCAGGAATAGAGGATTCTATCATCCAGACCATAACCTCAACCTTCTTGGCCATGTAAGTTTAAGAAAAAGTCCAAACAATTTGTTCATTCTAAATACCGAATCTCCTTTCAATAACATGATTATTGCTATCAGGCATGGGGGCTATTTACAGAAGGCAGGTCTTGTGAACTAATTACTGAACCAATAGAAGAATCATGCAATTTACCTGAAGTTCTACGGTCAATTCATGTGGGTCTATTATGCGTGCAATGCCATCCAAACGACAGGCCAAGCATGTTATCTGTGGTTTTAATGTTGTGTGGTGAAGCTAAATTGCCTCAGCCAAAACAACCAGGATTTTTTACTGACAGGGCTTTGGTTGAAGCGAATTCTTCATCGAGAAAGAACACATCATGTTCAGTCAATGATTCCACGATAACCCTTTTAGAGGCAAGATAGAATTTTTATTTTTCCCCGATATATTTCTTGCTATGCTCATAGAAACTATAGTGCTTCTCAGTATAATTCGTATACGTGCGAAAATGAAAGTTTAAGAATCTTGTTGTATACTGGACTTGAAAAAAGCATTGAAAGCAGCTGAATTGGAGTAAAGATAAATGACTTGCGCATGGTACATGTAATAGAAGCAGAAACACAGAAACCATATGCCACTACTGGATGAAATCTAAGGAAATAGAGAGCATGGAGTTGTTAATTACCTTCATTTCCATTCTTTGTCTGCATTGAGAACGTACTTGCGTATCCATTCTCAGAGACTAGTTTGATTATATTGGTAATGCAAGCAAAATATCAACCAAGAGAAGGCAGAGTTTTTCGTTGAGGACATTTGCCAAACAGTTGGTGACATATGAGAGCTTGTATCCTGGAAAACCAAAGGCTTTCATGGGTTGTTGTAAGGAGAAATTGAAGATTGCTTGCAGCCTTTCCCGGTGATCGGAAAACTGGGACTGGAAGGCGATGTCCTGTTCTTGCCTCGTCGTCTCTCTCTCTCTCGGCTTTTGAGCCTTCAATGACATGGGCTAAGGGGTTGGACTTTAAATTTAGTGATTTGGGTCTTCATTTATTTGGACTTGAGCTTTTTCGTTGGGCTGAGCTTTTGGATTTGGATCAATAAATTTTAAAATTATTTTCCTTTTACCACATTAAATTTAATGGCAAACATACAAACGGAATTAAATGATTTCATTCGAGTTTGTAAATCAATTCCTATATTGCTTCAATTTAGTCTCCTTTTCATGTTTGATATAAAATAATAATAAAAATAATAATTACAGAACCTCCTATAGTTCAAAAGAATAAGCAATAGAAAGTCAAATCCACACTGCACAAAAGAATTTAGAGGTCTGCAATTTTTTACTCTGATCAAAACCCAGCTGAGGTGCATCACAAAAACACACAATCAACAAACAAAACCCCCTCCCTCTCTTTCTAGTTTTAAATGGCAAGAGATAAAGAGAAGCGAATTTCTCCTTGATGCATGGTCGTAGGATTGTAGGAGCATTTTACATTGTGTGGTTCCAAGCTTGTGTAGTTTGCTGGC
>Ga0307511_10004019_pt1 | contig 15046 bp, 11 predicted proteins | sample 13_EM_MG_FD_200266 | JGI IMG/M metagenome (GOLD analysis project Ga0307511, IMG submission 200266) | Populus trichocarpa ectomycorrhiza microbial communities from riparian zone in the Pacific Northwest, United States - 13_EM | ecosystem: Host-associated > Plants > Roots > Unclassified | place... | reverse complement strand
TATGACTCATGTATGACTCTAAGGTTATGACTCACTTAATGAGTCAGAGATGGATTTCAAATCATGTATGACTCACTACTATGGCACAGCCACAATAGTGAGTCACAGCTAGTCTTGGCATGTAATATTTAAGGGCTCAAGGTCTGCATCCAGAGAGGGGATCAGACCTGGAGAAGACAGACACAGAATAGTTAGATACAACAAATATAAGAGTTCCACTGGTTACTTCTAGTCTCATGAGGACTCTTACTCAGAACTTAGTAATCCAATACTAGAAACCAAACTCTTAGCCTTTAAAGTAATTTGTAGTCCTGGAATATTACTTCAGGGTAATATTCCACCCTAAATACTTTAGGTCCCCATTTACAGGTAGTGCTTCCAGGAGCGTTCCTAATTCGTGGAGCATCTAGGCAATGCATTTATCCTAGTGGGAATGTTAGAGGGTCGGAAGAGCCATCTGATTGGAGCTCATATGATTGAGTACCTTGTGAAAATATATCTGCCATAACAGAATCATGTTCTAGTTCTGATTTTCAATGGCTTGCCTCTATGTGAGGTAATTCGGTTATCGCTTTGGGAGCAATAGGTGTAAATTGTAAAGGGTTATAGAGTTGGCCAGACCCTGAAGCTTTTGAAGTCTGGTTTTCTGAAGCAGACATATTTTTGGTATACATTTTAGCACTTTAGCTAAACAAAAATACTGGGACTACAAAAAAATGTCACGGGAGCTCTATTAACTATATAGGGGATAGTCCAACTATAAGATAGAGGAGCTGTACGTTCTATTGCCACAACGGAATTAATTTAGAACTTCGAATAATCCTTCAGCATGTAAAGTCCCTTCTAGACTTATCCGCACCTTCAGGTTTAAATTCCGTAAGAGAAGACGCAACTGTCCAGTAAATGCGAAATCACTAGGGTAGCACTGCGAGGTCAAAACCACAGATAAAGTCAGAACTCAGGAATGTCAACCTAGAACTTTGTAGGCTTTGTGTAGAATCGATTGCTTAACAGCTATGGTGGGTGCTATCCTCACCTTCGACAATTCTCTCACTATTTGTATTCCGTGGTAATGTATATTATGATAACTCGCAGGCTTCTGATTGCTCATTTCCGAAGGTTGTCACATCAGCTTTTCTTCATGCAGTCGCCTTCTGCACTTAGCCTGCCAGCGTTTCAACTACTGCAGAGTCATACTACATACTTGACTCAACTAAGAATACTTTTCCCATCTGTATCTCTAGGAGATTATACTACCTATTCTTGGTCACTACTTAAGCGAGATAACCATTGTCTTATTCTGATACCAGATTAACTTTTAGATAGTAAACTTAAAGTCATTCTGTTTACAACTTAGAGTTCTTAATTAACAGATCCAGCATCATCCATCCGAGTCGTCTAGTGTCTATTGAGAGTGTGACTCGTATATACGTGGACCAGCTTCAACTGCTAATAACACTATACATATGACTCTATTGATCTTCATTAATGTCTCATTTGAAAGCTTTTTCTGCGCAGAATCTAATAGACTAGCTCCGTTAGCCACTTTTGTCAACTGGACATATACTGGAAATTACAGAAGTCGTTTTAACAACTTCAACAGCCCATAACTTGCCCAATATAACTCTAATCATAAAACGGATTCCAGAAATGCATGCAGCTTGCAAAATAACCCCTCAAGCCAACTTGCACTAAAAGTTTCCGAGAACTTTTTATTTTCGCTCAGATTTCCATTGCCACTTATAGGGTCACCGTACGCAATTTAGTCTAAATTACGCCCTAGTGGCTTTATTTTTTAATTTCTCTCCAAGGAGATTTCATGGTAACCCAAAATAGCTAGGAGTGATGAATGCGGCTAGTATGATATGTCGGTAGGACCGTAAAAATATGCGGATCGCAACCATGGCTGCGGTTTCCCGATTGGGCTTAGTCTAGTCCCGCAACAAGCTTCCGATGTTGCTTACAAGAGGGGTGTTAATCTAAACTCCATTTGGTAAGTTGCTCACTTAGTAGGTTCAGGGTAATCAATCCTAGTTCCGCGTAACTTAGTAAGTTCAGGGTAACTGCTACCTTACACTTTTCGACTTAGAAATATTTTCTTCAGTCGTATAGTAAGAAACTTTGTCTGACTGTACCTGGATCACTAGTAGTCGGAATCATCGGAATAAGAGGAAACTTGAACTGTTGCTGAAGCCACATATTCTTAAGTAGTTCCTATATTCTTGAAATCAGCTCGCAATATTTCTATAGTCGGGCTGTGCTGCTGATAGAAGTATTACTACTACGAGTAATATTTTCTAGTAACGGGCAATACTTATTATTAAGTATTCTTCAGACACATATAACATATCCTTGGGTCGTTCTGCATAGAACAAGTACCCTTAGGTGAGCCAGTAGTCACCTCATGACATTGTCTCTCAGATTCTGGAAGTTGTTTTAAGAGGGTTGGTGGTAAGCAATGATGAATGGATTCTGATTAGTCGCGGTATGTACACTGTTATTATAACGGTACTCTGCAAAGGGTAGCAGGTCAAGCTGATCATCCTGGTCCCACATTAAGTTCGTACGTAGGTAGTGTTACCAAATTTGGTTGACTGGTTCTGTTTGACCGTCAATTTAACGATGGTATGCTGATGATTTGTTCAACCCCACTTTTACCAACCTCATAACCTTACTCCAGAACAAACTCATGAATACTGTATCTTGATCTGAAGCAACCCTCTTTGGTAGTCCATGCAGTCTCCAAACTTCCCTGACAAAGATCAGCACCAGCTCTTTTGCCTTCCTATTCCTGATTGCAATGAAATGTTTCATCTTCATGAACCTGTCTACTATAACCTAGCACTGGTTATAGCCTTTGACCTTAAGCAGATCTGTAATAAAATCCATAGAGATCTGTTTCCAAGGTCGTGAGTGAAATTAGCGTGGTACCAGCTTGCCGTATTTCTTGTGCCTGGCAGTCTTGTTCTGTTGGCAGGGATGGCAGGTTTGTACATAGTTTCGTACCTTTTCTTCCATGTCTCGCCAGTAGTAGTTCTGCTTCATAAGGTATAGAGTCTTGTCTCATCCAAAGTGCCTTGCGCCTTTTGAATCATGGTATTGGCATGTAACCTTCAACTTGTGAGCATTGCTACCTGGAATATATATGCGGCGTTTCTAGGTCACCATTTCATCCTCTATACTGTAGTGTTGGAGGCCTGGATAATCTTACGTTGTCTTCAAGTCATTCCTAATACCCAACCAATGTTGATCCAGAAGCCCCACTGCTAGAATCTCCTTTGACCAACTAGATTCTTTGACTTGTGAAGCCTTCACTGCCATAACGTGGCAGGTTATGAGGGCCTCTTCGTTGCCACCAAGTTGGAATTGTCTTGCTTTAAACATGCGAATCATTAGGTCCTGTCTCTCTCCCTCTCCTTCCAGCTTGGGATCCACCCGACGAGATAGTGCATCTGCCTTGCCATTCCTCTCACCTGGACAGTAAGCAATGTTAAAGTTAAACTGACTCAAAATTTCCACCCAGCTTGCCTGTCTCCAGTTCAGTAACGTAGTGGTATTAAAGTATTCAAGGTTTTTATAATCAGTAAAGACCACATTCTCCTCTGGTGCGCCCATCAAAACATGTGGCCATTTCTGAAAGCAGCTGGCTATGACTACCATTTCCTTATCATGCATATCGTAGTTCAGTTCGCAAGGTAGGAAACATTTTTTATAGTACGATAGAGGGTGCCAACGCCTATCTGGTTCATATTGGGACAATATACTAGGTTTCCATAGTTCCTAGGTATCTGTCTCAATCTGCTTTTTTCGTTCGGGATCATAATAGCACAGGATAGATGTTGTAGTAACTTTTCTCTATAATTCCACGCATGCTTTCTCACACTGCTCTGACCAATTCAACATAACCCCATATTATGGCAGTACGTGCAACGGTAACGTTAGGGAACTAAAGCCTTGGATGAATTGGCGATAGAAGTTAGCGAATCCAATAAACCTTTGTACTTCTTTGATACTTCGTGGGCCTGGCCACTTGACAATGTCCTCAACCCTCTTCTGCCTCATCTGGATTCTCTGTTTTCCGGCTTGAAAACCCACAAACTCCACTTCTGGTACATGGAATAGAAACTTATCTATATTAATCTATAAATTGTTCTCCGTAAGCTTCTGAAGGACGCAACGAACAGCCTATCATGGTTCCTAGTTGATTGAAAGTGGTGGCATTATTATGAGATAATGCTGGTTGTGTTATGGTACTTGCTAATAATAGGTTCTGAACACTGGCTGCTGTCTGTTGAATGAAGGAGAACATAGATACTTGTTGGTTCTGAAATTGACCACCTTTTTGTAGGGCTATGGATTTATCAGCTTCAAGCCATCGTATTTTGGCTTTTAACACTTGTAGTTGTCTGATACTGGCAGAAAGTGGAGTCTGTATACTATAGGGAGGTACTCGTTCTTTATCTTTTTGTGCTTGGAATGGACCCGTAGTTAATCTTAATATGTGTATAGATGCAGAGGCTATAACATGTTTGATACTATCGGAAGTTCCAGAAGAGAGAGGGGGTTCAAAAATATTTTGGTGGAGTCCCCAAGGTGAGGCACTTTGCTATTCCCTAATGCAACGGATATTTTGCTCGATATTTTAATTATATCGAGCGAGAGTGAGGACATTATCCATGTTGTTATCAGAACCTAGATGTGCGGAGGGTGGAAGTGCAGAGTACATCATGAGTGGGAGGTGCAGTGTATAGCAGGTGATAGATAAGTAGTGTAATATTATAGGCGAGCTGTAAACAATATAAATACTTCCAAGCTATAGTAGATAGATGGGCAGAAGTATAAATAAAGTTATAAATCGAGTGTAGGAGGGGAATCCATTACAGTAAAGCCACATGAGACTGAGAACATTGTTTGGGTCTTATTGTGTTGACTATGTACAAGCGTTATCTCATATAGAAGCCTTAATCTGATAACCATTTATCAGATCTAGAGGAGACTTCCTAATAAGGGGAAGTAGACTTTGTGTCGGTAGTTGCCTATTTGGGCAGTGACTTTCCAATTAGGAATGCTCTAGTCTGACATACATAGATAAGGTAGACTGTGTTGGAACCCAATACACACAGTCAGACATACATAAGCTGAATTTGTAATAGAACAAATAGAAATATATCAATAATACATCACAGAATTGAATAGAAATTTATTGAAGAGATAACATACATAAAGCCAACCCTAACAGTATACACTTCCCTCTACCAGTTCTAATAATGCCTGTTTTTGACGCACTTATGTGCACATGCCTAGTGGATGATCATTACACTTCGTTAGCAGTATCTAACGATAAAGTAGGAAGGTGGTTACCGTGCTCTTGCGGAGGTCTTTTACCTGAGCCATAACAAGAACAAAATGTATGGACAATGGTACCTGTCACGGGGTGACTACTGGCCCACCTAAGGGCAGTTGTACTATACAGAACGACCCAAAGATATGTTATACATGTCTGAGGAATACTTAATGATAAGTATTGCGTGTTGCTAGAAAATATTACTCGCAGTAGTAATACTTCTATCTACAGTACAGCCCGACAATAGAAATATTGCATGCTGAGTTAAAGAATACAGGGACTACTTAAGAATGTGTAGGTGGAGTTACAGTTCAAGTTTTGTGTAATTCCGACTACTAGTGATCTAGTTACAGTTAGATAAAGTTTCTTACTATGAGACGGAGGAAAATATTTCCAAGTCAAAAATTGTATGGGAAGCAGTTACCCTGAACTTGCCAACTTACCCTGAATCTACGAAGTGAGCTACTTACCAAATGCGGTTTAGGTCAACACCCGCTCAGTAAGCAACTTCAGAAGCTTATTGCTGGATGAGACTAAGGTCAATCAGGAAACCGTAACCATGTATACGATCAGCATATTTTTACGGTCCTACCGACACATCATACTAGCCGCATTCATCGCTCCTAGTCGTTTTGGGCTACCCTGTAATCTCCTTGGAGAGAAATAAAAAAATCCAGCCACCTGGGCATAATTTAGACTAAAGTGCGGCTGGTGACACTATAAGGAGGAATGGGAATCTGAGCAAAAATAAAAGTTCTCAGAAACTTTCGGTTCAAGTTGGTTGTGGGGTAGTTTTGCACGCTGATTCCATTTCTGGAATCCGTTTTGCGATCAGAGTTATACTGGGCGAGTTAAGGGCTGTTGAATTTGTTAAAACTACTTCTGCATGATCTACCAGATACACATTTGACAAAAGTAGCTAACGGACCTAGTCTGTTAGATTCCACGCCGAAAGAGCTTTCAAACGGAACCTTAATGAAGATCAACTGAGTCATATCTACGGAGTTATGAAAAGTTGTAGCTGGTCTACGTGTATATGGTGCAGGCTCACAATAGATACTAGACGACTTGGATGGATGATGCCGGATCTATTAATTAAGAACCCTGAGTAGTATACTGAAGGACCTTAAGTTTACTATGTGAAAGTTACTCTGGCATCGGAATAAGACTATAGTTATCTCCCTTAAGTAGTGAATAAGGATAGGTAGTGTAATCTCCTAGAGATACAATAGGGAAAAGTATTTTTAGTTGAGTCAAGTGTGTAGTATGGCCCCACAGTAGCTGAAACGCTGGCAGACTAAGTGCAGAAGGCAAATGAATGAAGCAAAGCGGATGTAACAACCTTCGGACATACGCAATCTGAAGCCCGCGAGTGATCACAATATACATAACCGCGGAATACAAATAGTGAAAGAATTGTCGAAGGTGAGGATAGCGCTCACCATAGCTGTTAAGCAATCGACTCTACACAAAGCCTACAAAGTTCTAAGTTGACAATTTCTAAGTTCTGACTTTATCTGTAGTTTTGACCTCACAGAGCTACGCTGGGGATTTAGCATTAACTGGACATTTGCGTTTTCTCTTGCGGATTTAAGTCTCAAGGTGCCGATAAGTCTAGAAGGGACTTTACATACTGAAGCCTTATTCGCAGTTCTGAATAAGTTCCGTTGTAACAATAGAACATACTGTAATGAAAGACTGCTTCTTATAATTGTCTTAATATGTATTTTCTAGCACCTATCATATATTCCAAATAGCTCGGACATAGTACCTCACGTACTCCTGCCTTGAGCGTATCCGGTCCTTATATACTTTTCTTTTATCATGATATATTACACATCCACACCTATATTTCTGAGTACTGGAGGCCTGACCTCCCACACCTGTATTTATGGTCATGGAGGAGTGCTTTCTGGAACTGCCAGAAAGTAGGTTTTCTGGAAAGGCCAGAAAACAGGTTTTTCAGACTCTAGAAGGCTTGGCGGCTAGTATAAGTACTGAGCCATTCCGCCCTTCTGGAGGAGGATTCTCAGATCAGATCACTTCAGGCAGAGTTCAGATAACGCTTAGATAGTTTCAATACAGAGAAATTATACCTATTAATTCTCTTCCCGCTTGGGAAATCTGGATGCTCTCACAGACCCTCTGCGTGCTCGACTTAGCGGAACCAATAACAGACATATACTATCACTCCGGTAATAATATAGACTCTGTTACACGGCCCGCGGTGCTACTATTGGCATCGCCCATTACATTTCTTTTAACACAGAAAATAATCTAACTGTTCAAACCACTACCACGGAATGATCACCCGTTGGTATCTTTATAATACCTTTTCAGGTATCACCTCCATCGGAAGTCAATACATTCAACAAACACATTACATTCAACGAAAGCTAGCAACAAGAATCCACTATCGAGACAGAGATATTCTCGACCTGCAGTCAACCAAAGAGCTTGTGCAAGACAAGGCAGAGCTCTAACGGGCAGTGGTATACACCATTAAAGAATTCTACCCTCGTTCCATCACCTTACCCCACCAATATCGACACCACCTCTAGCATTCCTGGCAACTACAATCCCTATTCAGCTTCTTATACCAGAGATCATAAGACATCGTGGCACCACATGTTCCAGGAATAATTGTAGCGTACAGCTATGCATCACCATCCCACGGCTCACCCTCATTCTTCTCTCCATTAGAAGAAACATACGAAAGTATAGCAGGAACTACATAGCTACTTCCTGTTCTATCCAACACCAGACTCCTCACAGGCAAGGCACATCTATCCTCCTTTCCAGCTGAACCATTTTCAGTTGGCATAAGCTCAAAACTCGAGGAGTTTAAGTTATCCAATTCTTCTATATAAGGAGACCACCTCATGGTCATCCTCCCGCCACCCTCACTATCTCTAAAACCTTCCATCGGGAAGGGCATCTTACGCGTCGTTGGTATTACCCACGCCTCAGGAGTTCCTACCATTGTAGGAGCGGAAGAAAACGACGAACCAGCATCTATACTCTCCTCTTTCCCACTATCCTGCCTACATATCGTACAGGCAGCAGAGCCACATTCATCCGAAGTCGATCGCAAATCACTCGCGTCCAGAGCAACGTAGTTGTCCCCACAATATACGGACAAGGGGGAAAAATAACTCGTAATATCTGAACGAGTCACCGACATTATGGCTTCCAAGATGGACAAGCTGAACGCCTACAATAAGTCACGAAGATTAGCTATGATCCCTGAAGATATCAAGAAGTTCATCGCCGATACAGGACGATAGAAAACAGACACTCCTACACCACAAAGATTCGAGAAATCAGTCTAACCATCTCCTTTCACCATCTATACTATCGATGTGTTGAAACCAGAAGAGGACACTCCCCTTAGGACATGGGAATTTGAGTCACCTCCTATGACTGAAGCAAACTGGAAGAAAGTATAACCACAAATACATGATATCCTTGCCTTTACACAAACGATTGGGTATCTTAACTGCTTCCATCTAAAGGACATCCAACTGCTTCTCGAAGTAACAACCAAATACTATCTTCGGAATACCACTATTCCATTCGAAAGGTAGGATTTCGAGCTTACCACGGTACTTATGGAACGCATAAAACGCCCCAAGATTCCTCAGCTCACAGAACCTCACTGGGTTCTGAAGGAATGGGACAATATTATATCCTTCATGCTATATGGGCAGCACCTCCTTTTACCTGTTGTACCAGAGCAATTTGAGGACCCACCGATAGCCAAACGACCTAAAGGACAAGACAGAAGGGACTCTCCGAAGACACCAACCAAACAACGTTCCGCACCAGAAGTCAGCACAGGATCTCAAACTGGCATCATGCCTGAAGATGACATTGTGGAACATACTTCAGATACTGGCAACCCAAACAACGGAGTAGACGATGAGGACCAGACCGTTGTCTCAAGACGGGGCGCAACAGCAGGTGGAGGAGACGATGATGGATATGATAGTAGCTTTAGCAGTGGAAGCTCTAGCAGCGGATCGTCAGTCCACAGTCAAAGAAGTATACGCAAACCAAAGAAGGTCAAGAAGATCAAGAAATGGACAGATCGTGGTAAGACGACAGAACAACAGCAATGGGAAACGACGACAGGAATTGTGACACCTGAAACGTCATCAAAAATGTGCAAACGAATGAAGGGTATCAAGATTGATGCTCCAGAAAATCTCAACAGCGGAGATAAGAAATAGCAAGACTTACAGTATCTGGACACTTGGGTCAACGCAATACAGAGATGGTTGAGTATGAAAGGTATACGATTGGAATCGAAGGAAGCGTTGGAATTTATTGGGTTCCAACTGCAAGGCAGCGCCCTTACTACTTATAACCACCACCTCATTAAGGAAAAGGACAAGGCATCCTTTTTCAGTTTCATGCTAGTGCTACGGGAATTCCTTATTCCCTCCCTTAGCAAGGACCTCTTATGGAAGCAATGGGAGGCCGCATCACCACACAAGGATGGAGGAAACATGGGTATCAAAACATTCACCAACTGGCTGGAATAACTTCAGATCAAACTTATCGACAAGGATAGGAACCAATGCATCTCGGAAGAAGTCAAAGGCGGGAAATTCCTGAACCACCTACCGGATTACATGGAAACCACCCTAGTTCCCCAAAAACTTGATTCATGGACATTCAATGACCTAGTCAAGAAAGCGGAATCATACGAGGCTGTATGAAAACATGAGTATATCTCAAATGCACCCAAACCTGCTCACAAGCCTGCTACCCAACCAGCTCCGAACCCTAGTCGAAATCACCGCAGGGATCAGAAGACAGATAATAAGAAAACAAGTTCTAATCCTGGAAGGAGTCCTGCCATGAAAACAACAAGCACCAAGGATGCTGACTAGGAAGTCGTTAACAAGACGTTATTACAGGGGCTCTATTAACTATATAGCGGATACTTCAACTATAAAATAGAGCGGCCGTGTGTTCTATTGCCACAACAGAACTTATTCAGAACTCCGAATAATCCTTTAGCAAAACTAAAGGTCCTTCTAGACTTATCCGAGATAAAGTCAGAACTTAAACATTAGCTTAGAACTTTATAGGCTTCGTGTAGAATCGATTGCTTAACAGCTATGTTGGGCGTTCGCCTCACCTTCGACAATTCTTTTACAATTTGTATTCCGCGGTGATGGATCATGTGATAACTCCCGGGCTTCGGATTGCTCATGTCCGAAGGTTATCACATCAGCTTTTCTTCATGCAGTCGCCTTCTGCACTTAGTCTGCTAGTGTTACAGCTACTGCAGAGTCATACTACCCACTTGACTCAACTAAGAATACTTTTCCCAACTGTATCTCTAGGAGATTACACTACCTATTCTTGGTCACCACTTAAGCGAGATAACCATAGTCTTATTCTGATGCCAGCGTAACTTTCAAATAGTAAACTTAAAGTCGTTCAGTTTACAACTCAGAGTTATTAATTAATAGATCCGGCATCATCTATCCGAGTTGTCTAGTGTCCATTTCGAGCCTGCCTCGTATACACGTGCATCATCTTCTACTACTCATAACTCCGCGGATATGAGTCCGTTGATCTTCATGAAGGTCTCATTTAAAAGCGCTTTCAGCGTGAAATCTAATAGACTAGGTCCGTTAACTACTTTTGTCAACCGGGCATATGCTAGAACTTGCAGAATTAGTTTTAACAACTTCAACAGCCTATAGCTCGCCCAGTATAACTCTGATCGCAAAACGGATTCCAGAAATGGTTTCAGCGTGCAAACCTACCCCTAAAACCAACTTGAACCGAAAGTTTCTCAGAACGATTATTTTCGCTTAGATTTTCATTGCCCCTTATAGTGTCACCGGATGCACTTTAGTCTAAATTACGCCTTGGTGACTTGGTTTTTTTATTTCTCTCTAAGGAGGTTTCAGGGTAACCCAAAACGGCTAGGAGTCACGAATGCGGCTAGTATGGTATGTCTGTGGGACTGTAAAAATATACGCATTGTAACCATGGTTACGGGTTCCCGATCGGGCTTAGTCTCGTCCTACAATAAGCTTCCGAAGTTGCTTACTGGGGGATTGTTGACCTAAACTGCAATTGGTTAGTAGCTCACTTAGTAGGTTCAGGGTAACCAATCCTAGTTTAGGGTAACTTGGGAAGTTCAGGGTAACTGCTCCCATACAATTTTCGACTTAGAATTGTTTTCTTAAGTCGCATAGTAAGAAACTTTGTCTGACTGTAACTAGATCACTAGTAGTCAGAATCACACGAAACTTGAACTGTAGCTCCAGCTACACGTTAATAAGTAGTTCCTGTATCCCTGGACTCAGCACGCAATATTTCTATCGTCGAGCTGTACTGCAGATAGAAGTATTACTGCTGCAAGTAATATTTTTTAGTAATGCCCAATACTTATTTATTAAGTATTCCTTAGACATGCATAACATATTCTTGTGTCATTCTGTATAGTACAAGTACCCTTAGGTGGGCCGGTAGTCACCCCGTGACAGATGTTAACACTACAAGACAAGATGAAGTTGAACAGGGATCTGAAGTGTCTATAGTGCCGTGCAGCTGGTCACACATTCAAGGAATGCAAGAAGTGTTTATCCAAGGTAACCATGCGTACCGCCGCACAAGTCCTATCCCTCTAACACACCAACAAACCAGTTAGCGCCAAGAGTAATTTCTACAGCAAAACCAAGGCAAAACCCTAGTCTACCGAGGAATTAGACTATAGCAGGGTTTGCGTCAAGGGTAACGGCCACTCTGCATTAGCCCTTATGGATTTACAGACGACTGGCGGAGATCTCATCAACGCACAATTCGTACACCTATACGGCCTACCAACTTATGGAATCGACAAGAAGTCACTCAACACCACGATCAAAGGATCAAAGAGTGTGATAGAAAAGGCATATGATGTCCAGATGGACTACGGAGTATATACGGAAACAAGAACGCTCTATGTAGCACATTTTGATGGCTGGGATATTATCCTAGGCAAGCCAGCGCTTACAGCCCTGAACGCCTTAATCCCAGCAGGACCAAAGCCTGTCACCATCCAACCTGAAGGCATGGCACGCTTTGCACTCAAAGAATCGAGAAAAGCAGGACTTGCTACGGGGCAAGTCACATCTGCTGCATTCACCATAGAAGACGAAGTATCAGACTATCTTCTACTAATCTTCGAATTCATAGTCTCACCTATGAGTCCCGAAGAAAGTCGGGAATTTAACCCTTTCGTTAAATTTGCTCAGTTATTTCCGGCAACCACACCCAACAAGCTGCCACCTCTCACAACTATCAACCACCGAATATACCTGAAACCCGGGTCTATATGGTTACCAAAATGGCGACCTTCACCCTCCAAATCTTACACAGAGCTTACAAGACAGCTCACTGAAGAAGAAGCATCAGGCCGGATTTATCATGCAGAACATGATACCAATACAGTAGTTCTGTTTATATAAGCCAAACGACATGATCCCACCAAACCACGGCGTATTCTAAATGCCAGGGATAGGAATGAAGCGGTTGATCCCAACCACACACCCCTAACAAGCATTGAGGAACTCATGGAGCTAGTCGCTGCTCGGAAGTATTGTAGCAAGATTGGCCTAGCAGATGAGTACTACAATATCAGAATCGAAGAAGACTCGGAACAACACTCCACCTTCCTCACACACATGGGATATTACCACAGTCACATCATGCAACAAGGTGACCGAAATGCTACTGCCACCATCGTACGAGCCATGTACGAAGTTTCTAAGGATATAGTCTTCATGAACCTGGTCATCTACATTGACAATATAATTATCTTTTCAGATACCTACGACGAACATGTAGCCACCTTACGGAAGGTTCTACAACGACTTCTGGATGAAAAGTTTTGGTTGAAGGCCAGCAAATGCCAGTTCTTCACCAAACGTCTAGATATCTTAGCACATTTATTAACTCCGGATGGGTTACATATGGATTCTAAGAAGCGCAATAAAGTATTGGACTTCAAGGTTCCCAGCAACCGGCGGGAACTATAAGGTATACTCAGCATTGTCATATTCCTAAGCAAATTTTGTCCGGAATTGGCATCCTGGTCAAGCACCCTGTTAGAACTGCAAGGCGAAAATGCACCCTGGATATGGACAGACACCCACACCACAGCTCGTGAGAAAATCAAGGAACTTGTGAATTCTCCCCAGATTCCCAAACCTTGTGACCACTTCTCGGAAGCACCAAAATACCTGGTATATGATGCTAAGGATATTGGACTAGGATCATGGATAGGACAAGGAGAACTAGGATCAATTCGACCCTCTCGTTTTCATTATCGGAAATTCAGCCCCGCACAGCTGAAGTACCGCACCTTCCAAAAGGAGTTACTCGCTATTGTTGACTCCCTGAAGTTTTTTGGAGTTCAGCTCGAAAACCACAAGTTCACGGTTCTCACTGATCACCAACCACTACTGTCTTTCCTCCGGCCACGACAAACATCTCAGTTGCTAGCCCAATGGTAAGCTTACATGCGAGAATTCGAGTTGGTCATGGAATATTTGGCTGGAAAAGAAAACCTGTTGGTAGACGCTCTTTCAAGGAAGCATAAATACTCCCTTGATCCCACCGAGGAACAAGACTTCATCCCTCAGGTCATCGATCCTACAGAAGGCAACAGCAACATTCAGGACACTTCTATCACTACTAACAACCTTTCTATCTCTCCCATACCAGAAGAAATCACAATGGTTTCCCATGGCTGCATCAACTTCAAGCACACGGACTGCGACTACAACAAGTACACAGGCCACGACGAAAGCCTCAGCCACTACCCCTCTTGTCCCTATCTTGATGATGATAACGATGGGGACTACGAAGATTATGACGATATCAAGGAAGAAGAAATGCAATTAGATGAGGAAACCCTCTCCACCATCCCCAAAGAAATCTTTGACGGGTATGAGTTCGATCCTCACTCCCACATTGTTGAACATGATCAATTAAATGGTTATTATCATATCAGCGCCCCTGCAGATAATACCCCCTCATTCACCAACGACGACAATATTCCCGCCATCATTACAGACGTTGTCAATGATGTCTGGGACCACTACAAGCAGCATCATAAGCAACACAATACGGACTGTCACGACTACGACTGCCACTTGCATTGTAGCTCGCATCAGAACGGTTAACGCTACTTTCCCACCGCCAGATGCTCAGTTTGCAGAACCTACGGATATAGATGTTTAGACTGCACTCTAGCGGAGGTAGTTTATCAGAAGGAGAAGGAATTCCAGTCGAGTTAGCGAGACTCATGGAAATTGAAAGCTACAACTATCCCTTCTAATAACACCCCCTCCTCTGAGACTCCCAATATTGACATTTCCGAGCTTAACATCAAAGAAGCTCCTAACTGCACTCGTATGTGGTCTGTGGAAGAATGGGCAATCAGGTTGGCTCCTATTGCCCACCACGAACCATGGGGTCAGCAAAGCGAACAAAACAACCCATGGGATTACAACATCAAGATCGTACAAGATGAGGAAGGTTGCTCCTTCCTATCTGCCGCAGTTACCACCAGATCACAACGCAACGCAGGTTCTGGAGAAGCTAGCAGATCAAACCAAGGTCATAATACCCTCATATCCCACACTAATCCCATGAGATATGTGCCAGGAGTGGGATTTATGCACCTAC
>Ga0307511_10004017_pt1 | contig 15046 bp, 3 predicted proteins | sample 13_EM_MG_FD_200266 | JGI IMG/M metagenome (GOLD analysis project Ga0307511, IMG submission 200266) | Populus trichocarpa ectomycorrhiza microbial communities from riparian zone in the Pacific Northwest, United States - 13_EM | ecosystem: Host-associated > Plants > Roots > Unclassified | place... | reverse complement strand
CCTCCGCCTCAATCGGATCACCCAACGCCGTCCCCGTGCCATGCGCCTCCACAACGTCCACATCAGACGGACAAAGGCCAGCGTCGGCCAACGCCTGGCGAATCACCCGCTCCTGCGCCGGACCGCTGGGCGCGGCCATGCCGTTGGAGGCACCGTCCTGGTTCACCGCGGAACCGGCGATCACCGCCAACACTGGATGCCCCAGCCGGCGAGCATCCGACAGGCGCTCCACCAAAACCACCGCGCAGCCCTCGCCCCAGCCGGTGCCATCGGCGTCATCCGAGAAGGCCTTGCACCGACCGTCCTGGGCCAGGCCGCCCATGTGGGCGAACTCGGTGATCACGCGTGGCGTGGCCAGCGCGCTCACTCCGCCGACGACTGCGAGCGAACATTCCTTACGCCGCAACGAAGCGCAGGCGAGGTGCAAAGCGACCAGCGAGGACGAGCACACCGTGTCCACGGTGACGGCCGGCCCGTGTAGGCCGAAGGTGTAGGCCACCCGGCCGGACACGACGCTGGACGAGGTCGAGGTGATCAGAAACCCGGCGGAGTCGGCCGGGTTGCCGTCGAGAAGCGCCGTGTAGTCCGCCGCCCCTGAGCCGATGAACACGCCGGTCTTGCTGCCACGCAACGACGACGAGGCCAGGCCGGCCCGTTCGAACAGCTGCCAGGTGGCCTCCAGGACCAGCCGCTGCTGCGGGTCCATCGTCCGCGCCTCACGCGGCGAGATGCCGAACAGCGCCGCGTCGAAGTCGGCCAGGCCCTCGACGAAGTGCCCCTTGCCGGCGGTCATGCCCCAGCCCCGGTCGGCCGGGAAGTCGGACAGCACGTCCCGGCCGGCGGCGACCCGGTCCCACAGGTCTTCGGGCGACTCGACGCCACCCGGCAGCCGGCAGCTCATCGCCACGATCGCGATCGGCTCCCGTGCCCCGCCGGCCCGGGCCAGCTCGGCCTTCAGCCGCTCGTTCTCCTTGACAGACGCACGCAGGGCCTGCACCAGCCGCTCGTCGCTCACCACAACCACACCCCTCGGTTTCTCATCAGCCCCACACGACCGGCAGCGCCTCGACGCCCCGCACCAACTGGCCCTTGCGCCACGGCACCTCGTCGGCCGGCACGGCCAGCCGCAGGTCGGGGAACCGGCGCGGCAGCACGGTCAGCACGGTGCGCAGCTCCAGGCGGGCCAGGTGGGCACCGAGGCAGAAGTGGGTACCGTGGCCGAAGGCGATGTGCGGGTTGACGGTGCGGTCGAAGTCGACCTCGTCGGGTCGGTCGAACACGGCCGCGTCCCGGTTGCCGGAGGTGGGTTGCAGCACCACGGCGTCGCCGGCACGGATGGTCACGCCGCCGAGCCGGAAGTCCTCGGTGGCGATCCGGGTGAACAGCCCGGTGGCCGCGATCGGCAGCGTGCGCAGCAGTTCCTCGACGGCCGCGGGGAGAATCTCCGGCTCGGCCAGCAGCCGCTCCCACAGCCCCCGGTTGGCCAGCAGGTGGAACACGAAGTTGCCGATGGCGTTGGCCGTCGTCTCGTAGCCGGCGATCAGCAGGGCGATGCCGAAGGAGATCAGCTCGACCTCGTCCAGCCGGCCCTCCTCGTCGCGGGCCTGGATCAGCCGAGTGATCAGGTCCTCGGCCGGCTCGGCCTCGCGCCGTGCCACCAACTCCTTGAAATAGCCCCACAGTTCGGTCCGGGCCCGCTGGATCGCGGCGATCTCGCCGTCCATGCCGATCAGGGTCGTCACCCAGTCCCGAATGCGGTCGGAGTCCTTGTACGGCACGCCGAGCATCTCGCAGATCACCTGGGTAGGCATCGGCCAGGACAGCGCGGCGGCCAGGTCTCCGGGCGAGCCCTGGGCCTCCATCTCGTCCAGCAGCCGGTCCACGATCCGCTCGACCTTGCCGGCCAGCCGGTCGATCTGGCGGGCGTTGAACGCCTGGGTGGCCAGCCGGCGCAGCCGGGTGTGCTCGGGCGGGTCGGCGGTCAGCAGCGAGATCGGCGACTCCGGCTCGGGCCGGCTGCGCGGCACGTCCCGGCCGACCGCGGCCGACCGGCTCAGCCGCTGGTCCACCAGCGCGGCCTTGATGTCGTCGTAGCGGGTGACCAGCCAGGCCGTGCCGCCGTAGGGCATGCGCACCAGGGTGATCGGCTCGTGCTCGCGCAGCACCGCGTAGGTCGGGTCCATGTCCAGCCGGCAGGCCGGGCTGAACGGGTAGTCGCGCACCTCGGTCATGTCCGAAAGCTCCTGGGAGGTAGGGGAATCAGGCGTCGCGCAGCGCGTGGGCCACGAGGCTGTCCACGTCGAGCGTGTCGACGTCGAGCGGGCCGTCCTGGGTCTGCGGCGCGGCGTCCGCCGGGAACAGGTCGGCCAGCAGCTTGGCCACCAGCGCCCGGGGCGTCGGATAGCTGAACACCGCCGTCGCCGACAACCGCACACCGGTCGCGGCGTTGATCCGGTTACGCAGCTCCACCGCGCTCAACGAGTCGAACCCCAGGTCCCGGAACGGCCGGTCAATGTCAACCCGGTCATCGCGTCCCAGGACCTTCGCGGTGTGCCCGAGGACGAGGTCCGTGAGCGCGGCGACCCGCTCCCCCGGCGGTACGTCGGTCAGCGACCGGGTGACGACCTGGGCCGTGGGCCGGTGGGTCCGCGTTCGGAGCAGGCCCCGCCACAGCCGCGGCAGATCATCCATGTCCCGCAACACAGTCAGGTCGACGTCCATCGGCAGCAGCAGCGGCTCGTCGGTCCGCAGGGCCGCGTCCAGCAGGGCGAGCGCGTCGGCGGCGGCCATCGGGCGCACCCCGCGCCGCACGGTGCGGTCGTACGCGTCCTCGGTCACGATCGCGCTCCGGTCGGCCCACAGGCCCCAAGCCAGGGACCGGGCCGGCAAGCCGTGGCTCCGGCGCGCGGCGGCCAGGGCGTCGAGATAGGTATTGGCGGCGGCGTAGTTGCCCTGTCCGGCGTTGCCCAGCACGCCGGCGGCCGAGGAGAACAGCACGAACTCGGCGAGGTCGGCGTTCCTGGTCAGCTCGTGCAGGTGGCGCGCGCCGTCGGCCTTGGCCCGCCACACCCGGTCCAGGCGCTCCGGAGTCAGCGACTCCACGAGGCCGTCGTCCAGCACGCCGGCAGCGTGGAACACGCCGGTAAGCGGATGCGCGGCCGGGATTGACGCCAGCGCAGCGGCCAGCGCGTCCCGATCGCCGACATCGCAGGCCAGTGCCGTGACATGCACGCCCTCCACGGCCAGAACCGGGATGTCGCCGCGGCGGCTGAGCAGGAGCAGGTGCCGCACACCGTGCTCGGCGACCAGGTGCCGCGCGACCAGGCCGCCGACGGTGCCGCTGGCCCCTGTGACCACCACGGTGCCGTCGGGGTCGAGGGCTCGGGCTTGCCCCGTCGCCTCGGCCCGGGCCAGCCGAGGCGCGAACAGCCGACCGCCGCGCACCGCCAGCTGCGGTTCGCCGAGGGACATCAGACCCGGCGGCAGCGGCGATTCCGCGTCAACCAACAGGAATCGGCCGGGGTGCTCGGACTGGGCGGACCGCACCAGGCCCCAGATCGCGGCGGCGTCCGGATCCGGCACCGACCCGTCCACCGCGACCGCGTTCCGCGTGACGACGGCCAGCGCACCGGCGTCAACCGCCAGCCAGCGCTGGACTTCAGCCAGCGCGTCGGCCACCGACACCGGCCGGCACACGGGAATTGCCGTTCCGGTCGCCGGCACGTCCACCGTGATCCAGTCCAACCGGAAAAGCGTGCCCGCGGTCCGGGTCAGGGCCGTGCCCACGGGTCGAGACGCGAGGCGGTCCACGGAGGCCACCGGCGCCCCGGACTCGTCGGCAAGCAACAGCGAGAGGTCGCCGTCGGCCGAGATGCGGATCCGCACCCGCAGCGCGCTCGCGCCGACGGCGTGGACGGACACGCCCTCCCACACGAACGGCAGGCGGTTCTCGGCACTGTCCATGATGGACGCATGGATGGCGGCGTCGAACAGAGCCGGGTGCAACAGGTACGGGCCTTCCTGTTCCGGCAGCGCCACCTCGGCCCACAGGGTGTTGCCGTCACGCCAGGCGGCGCGCAGGCCCTGGAAGTCGGGGCCGTACTCCATCCCCCGGGCGGCCAGGTCGTCGTAGTAGCCGTCGAGGTCCAGGGGCGTCCCGGGCGGCGGCCAGGCGTCCAGGTGGTCCGCCGACACCGATTCGGCGGTCAGCGTGCCGCTGGCGTGCTGGATCCACTCGTCCGCGCCCCGCCGGGAGTGGATCGTCACCGACCGGCGGTCCCCGTCCGCCGCGCCGACGAACACCTGCACCTGCACGGAACCGTTGGCCGGAAGAACCAATGGGTGGTGCAGAGCCAATTCCTCCACGCGAGGAGTTCCGAGCTCGTCGCCGGCCCGCACGGCCATCTCCACGAAGGCGACGCCCGGCAACAGGATCGAGCCCGACACGGCGTGGCCGGCCAGCCACGGCTGCGTGGCCAGGGAAATCTCGGCGGTGAACAGGGTTTCGCCGCCGGCCAGCTCGACGCTGGTCAGCGCGCCGCCGACGGGGTCGAGCCAGTAGCGCTGTCGTCGGAAGGCGTAGGTCGGCAGCTCGACCGCCGGGCCGCTGACCGCGCCGAGCGTCGGCGTCCAGTCGACGGCCACACCTCGGACGTGGGCCTCGCCGAGGGCCCGCAGCACCCGGCGCGGGCCGCCGTCGTCGCGGCGGAGCGTGGCGAGGACAATGCCGTTGTCCACCAGGTCCTGGAGGCTCGCTGACAGCACTGGGTGGCCGCTGACCTCGATGAACGTGCCAAAACCCTGCTCGGCCAGCGCCGTCACGGCGAGGTCGAGCCGGACGGTCTGGCGCACGTTCCGGTACCAGTACTCGGCGTCCAGCTCGGCGCCGGGCATGATCCGGCCCGTCACCGTGGACATGAACGGCACCGTGCCGGCCTTGGGGCGCAACGGCTCGAACGCCGCCAGCAGCTCGTCCCGGATGACTTCCATGTGCGGCGAGTGCGAGGCGAAGGCGGACGCCACCCGGCGGGTGTTGTCCGGGAACTCCGCCACCAGCGCGTCCAGCTCCTCGTCCCGGCCGGAGACCACGCACGAGGACGGGCCGTTGACGGCGGCGATGTGCCAGCGGTCCCGAACCCGCTCCGGCGGCAGTGTGACCGCGACCATGCCGCCCTGTCGCGGCAGCGAGCGCGCGGCGATCCGGCTGCGCAGGCAGACCACGCGCGCACCGTCCTCAAGGGACAGTGCGCCGGCGACCACGGCCGCCGCGATCTCGCCCTGCGAGTGGCCGATCACGGCCGCCGGCTGGACGCCGTGCGAGCGCCACACCTCGGCCAGCGACACCATGACCGCCCACAGCAACGGTTGCAGCACCTCGACGTCGGCCAGCGCCTCCGGGTCGCCGAGCGCGTCGGTGACCGACCAGTCGACAAAGGACTTCAGCGCGTGCTCGCACTCGGCCATCCGCGCCGCGAACACCGGGGACGCCTCGATCAGCTCCCGGCCGATGCCCACCCACTGCGTGCCCTGGCCGGGGAAGACGAACGCGACTTGGCCGGGCTGCCCCACCACGCCGGTCACCACCTGAGGCAGCGGCTCCCCGTCGGCCAGCGACGCCAGCCCTCGCGCCAACTCGTCCCGGTCGGCCCCGATGACGACCGCCCGGTGCGTGAGGGCGGACCGGGTCGTGGCCAGCGCGTGCCCGATGGCGGCCTCCGAACCCGGCACAGGCAGCAGTGCACGGGCTTGAGCGTGCAGGCCCTGTTCTCCCTTACCCGACACCAGCCAAGGATGGATCGGCGGCGAGTCCGTGACCGTGGTCTCGGCGGCTGGCGGCGGTTCCTCCAGGATCACGTGGGCGTTGGTGCCGGAGACTCCGAACGACGACACCGCCGCGCGGCGCGGGCGCTCGGCCGAGGCCGGCCAGTCCGCGGCGTCGGTGAGCAGTTCCACCGCGCCCGCCGACCAGTCCACGTGCGGGGTCGGCTGGTCCACGTGCAGGGTGCGGGGCATCCGGCCGTGATGCATGGCCTGCACGAGCTTGATCACGCCGCCGACGCCGGCGGCGGCCTGGGTGTGGCCGAGGTTGGACTTCAGGGAGCCCAGCCGCACCGGGGTCTCCCGATCCTGCCCGTAGGTGGCGATGATCGCCTGCGCCTCGATCGGATCGCCCAGTGTGGTGCCGGTGCCGTGCGCTTCGACCAGGTCGACATCCGAAGTGGACAGCCGCGCCGCGGCGAGAGCCTGCCGGATCACCCGCTGCTGGGACAGGCCGTTCGGGGCGGTCAGCCCGTTGGACGCGCCGTCGGAGTTGACCGCCGACCCGCGCACGACCGCGAGCACGCGGCGCCCGGCGGCCTGGGCCTCGCTCAGCCGCTGGAGCACGAGCAGCGCCACGCCCTCGGCGAAGCCGGTCCCGTCGGCCGCGGCGGCGAACGCCTTGCACCGACCGTCGGAAGCCAGGCCTTGCTGGCGGGCGATTTCCACAAACACCGACGGCGAGGCCATCACCGACACGCCGCCAGCAAGCGCCAGCGTGCATTCGCCGCGGTGCAGGGCGGTCACCGCCGAATGTATGGCCACCAGCGACGATGAGCAGGCGGTGTCCACGGTCAGAGACGGCCCCTCCAGGCCGAGGGCGTAGGACACCCGGCCCGAGATAACGCTGGAGGCGTTACCGATGATGAGTTCCTCGGCGTGGTCGGCGAGCGCGTCGTAGCCCTGGTAGTACGCGCCGACGTACACGCCGGTGCGGCTGCCGCGCAGCGACGCCGGGCCGATGCCGGCGTGCTCCAGAGCTTCCCACGCGCCCTCCAGCACCAGGCGCTGCTGCGGGTCCATGGTGCGGGCCTCGCGCGGCGAGATGCCGAAGAAGTCGGCGTCGAACTCGGCCACCCCGGCCAGGAAGCCGCCCTGCCCGCCCTCGGGCCAGCCGCGCTCGACCGGGAACGGCCCGATGGCGTCACGGCCCTGGTCGACCAGGTCCCACAGCTGGTCGGGGCCGTGCACGTCGCCGGGGAACCGGCAGGCCATGCCGACGATCGCGACCGGCTCGCCCTCCAGCTCCCGCACGCGGGCCCGGGCCCGGGACAGGTCGGCGGTCACCAGCTTCAGGTACTCGCGGAGCTTGTTCTCGTCAGCCATCGGCCGCTACCTGCCCATTTCCTGGTGGATGAAGTCGAACAGTTCCTCGTCGGTCGCCTCGTCCAACCCGGCCAGCACCGCCGCGCCGTCCCCGCCGCCCACCCGGCTCAGGAACGCCTGCACGCGGTCGAGGACGCGGGCCCGGGCGGACTCGTCGACTTCACCCAGCCCGGCCTCGATCTCGTCCAGCTGACGGAGTAGGTCCCCCGGTGTCATGCCGCCGCCCAACGCCGACAGCAGGTGCTCGGTGAGCGCCACCGGGGTCGGGTGCTCGAACACCAGCGTCACCGGCAGAGTCAGCCCGGTGGCCGCGCCCAGCCGGTTGCGCAGCTCCACCGCCAGCAGCGAGTCGAAGCCCAGCGAGGCGAACGCCAGGTCGGGATCGATCTCCTCGGCCGAGCCGTGCTTGAGCACGGCCGCCACGTCCGAGCGGACCCGGGCCAGCAGCAGCGCCCGCCGCTCGGCGGCGCCGGCGCGGGCCAGCCGCTCCGGCAGCCCGCCGCCGGTGGGGGCGACCGGCTTGGCGACGTTCGCCGCCGGCAGGTCGGACAGCAGGGCGCTGGTGCCGACCGCGCCGGGACCGGCCAGGAACCGGTCCCAGTGGATGTCGAACACCGCCACGGTGGTGTCGTCCCGGTTGAGCGCGGTCTCCAGGGCCCGCAGCGCGGGAGCCGGGCTCAGCGGGACCAATCCCAGGCGGGACAGGCGTTCCTCGCCCACGACGTGCGTGGCCATGCCCTCGCCGGCCCACGGTCCCCACGCCACCGACAGGGCGTGCTCCCCGGCAGCCCGGCGCTCGGTCGCCACGGCGTCCAGCATCGCGTTGGCCGCCGCGTAGTTGCCGAGGCCGACGCCGCCGACCGTGCCTGACACCGAGGAGAACAGCACGAACGCGTCGAGCTCCCGGCCGCGAGTGAGCCGGTCCAGCACCTGCGCGCCGCGGACCTTGGCGTGCAGTGCGGTCTGGAACCGTTGCGGCGTCAGCGAATCCAGCACGCCGTCGTCGAGAGCCGCGGCGAGGTGGAACACCGAGGTCGGCGGATACTGGGCGAGCAGGTCCGCCACGGCCGCCTCGTCGCCAACGTCGCAGGCGTGCACCACGATCTTCGCGCTCGCCTCGCACAGCGCCCGGGCCTGCGGAGTGTCCGGGCCCCCGCGGTTGACCACGACGACCCGCTCCGCGCCGCCGTCGGCCGCCCAACGGGCCACATGCTGACCGAGGCCGCCGTTGCCGCCGGTCACCAGCACGGTGCCGCTCGGCCGCCAGGACCGGACCGGCGCGGTCGGTTCGGCCGGCACGAGCCGGCGCCCGAACGCCCCGTCGGCCCGCACCGCGACCTGGTTCTCGGTGGGGCTGGCGAGCAGGCCGCGCAACGTCGCCGCCGCCCGCTGGTCGACCTTGTCGGGCAGTTCGATCAGCCCGCCCCAGCGCTGCGGGGACTCCATCGCCACCACGCGCCCGAGGCCCCACACCCCGGCCTGGTCGACGCTCGGGGCGTCGCCGCGCGTGCCGCACCACAGCGGCGCGTCCAGGCCCGCGTCTTGGAGCGCCTGGGCAAGCACCGCCACCCGCTCTGGACCGTCCACAAGGGACAGCACGCCGTCGAGGGGCCGCAACCCGGCGACCAGGGCGGCGAACTCGTGCCGGTTAGTCGGAGCGGGCACCACGGTCGTGTGCTCGCCCAGCGCCTCGGCCACCGAGTCCACCCAGCCGTCCTCGTCGTCGCCGACGACCAGCCACGATCCGACAGTGACCGGCGCGGGCAGCGCGGGCAGCCGGGTCCAGGACACCCGGTAGCGCCAGGACTCCTGGCTCGGCTGCTCGCCCTCAACCCAGAACCGCTTGCGCTGGAACGGATACGTGGGCAGGTCGACCGGCTCGGCGTCCTGGAGGAGCGGAGTCCAGTCCACGGGAACGCCGTGCACGTAGGCGGCGGCGAGCGCGCGGCGGAAGCCGGCCTGGCCGCCATCGTCACGGCGCAGCGACCCGAGGGCCGCGACCGGCACGGACCCGGCAGTCTCGGTGACGCCGACGGTCAGCACCGGGTGGGGACTGATCTCCACGAAGACCAGGTGCCCGGCCTCGATCAGCACCTCCGTGGCGGCGGCGAACCGCACCGTCTCGCGCAGGTTGGCGTACCAGTAGGCGGCGTCCATCTCGGCGGTGTCGATCCAGTCGCCGGTCACCGTGGACACGAAGGGCACCGCCGAGCCGCGGGGCCGCACCGGGGCGAGGTCGGCGAGCAACCGCTCCCGCAGCCGCTCCACGTGCGCGGAGTGCGACGCGTAGTCGACGTCGACGCGCCGGCCCCGCACACCGGTCGCCAGCAGCGCGTCCAGCGCCTCGACGTCACCGGAGACGACCAACGAGCTCGGGCCGTTCACGGCGGCGAGGTGCACCCGGTCCAGCGGCACGTCCTCGACCGGCATGGACACCGCCGCCATGCCACCCGTGCCAGCGAGGCCGTCGGCAATGGCCTTGCTGCGCAAGCACACCACCCGCGCCGCGTCTTCTAGCGACAGCGCCCCGGCCACGCAAGCAGCGGCGATCTCGCCCTGGGAGTGGCCCACCACCGCAGCCGGCACGACGCCGTGCGACGCCCACACCGCCGCCAACGACACCATCACCGCGAACAGCACCGGCTGTACGACGTCGACCCGAGCGTAGTCACCGGTTTCCACCATGTCCCACAGGGACCAGTCCACGAACGGGGCGAACGCCACGGCACAGTCCGACATCCGGTCGGCGAACACCGGCGACGACGCCAGCATCTCCCGAGCCATGCCGCCCCACTGCGCGCCCTGGCCGGGGAACACGAACACCGCCTCACGCCGTTCGGTCGCGACACCGGTGACCAGGTCCGGGGATTCCTGTCCAAGGGCCAGGGCCGCGAGCGCGTCCGGGCCGAGGCACACTGCCCGGTGCTCGAACGCGGAACGGGTTGTGACCAGGGAGAACCCGACATCTCGGGGGTCAGCCGTCACGGCGCCGAGCTGCTTCGCCCGTGCGCGCAGGGCATCGGCCGTCCGTGCGGACAGCACCCACGGTATGGAGTCGCTGGACGAAGCGACCTCGCGGGGGCTTGGCGACTCCGAAGACTCCTCCAGGATCAGGTGGGCGTTGGTGCCGGAGACGCCGAACGACGACACGCCGGCCCGGCGGGGGCGGCCGGTCGCCGGCCAGTCGGTCCGCCCGGTCAGCACCGACACCGCGCCGGAATCCCAGTCCACCAACGAAGAAGGCCGGTCGACGTGCAGCGTGCGGGGCAGCGCGCCGTGCCGCATCGCCTGCACCATCTTGATCACGCCGCCGACGCCGGCCGCCGCCGCGGTGTGCCCGATGTTGGACTTCAGCGAGCCCAACCAGAGCGGGGTCTCGCGGTCCTGGCCGTAGGTGGCGATGACGGCCTGCGCCTCGATCGGGTCGCCCAGCGTGGTGCCGGTGCCGTGCGCCTCGACAACGTCCACATCGGACGGCCGCAGGCCGGCGTTGGCCAGCGCCTGCCGGATCACCCGCTGCTGGGACGGCCCGTTCGGCGCGGCGAGTCCGTTCGACGCCCCGTCCTGGTTGATCGCGGAGCCCCGGATCACGGCCAGCACCCGGTGCCGGTTGCGCCGCGCGGCCGACAGCCGTTCCAGCACCACCATGCCGACGCCCTCGGCCCAGCCGGTGCCGTCGGCGTCGTCGCTGAACGCCTTGCACCGGCCGTCCGCGGCCAGCCCGTTCTGCTTGGAGAACTCCTCGTACGCGAACGGCGTGGCCATCACGGCGACGCCGCCGGCCAGCGCCAGCGTCGACTCTCCGGACCGCACGGACGCGGCGGCCATGTGCAGGGCCACCAGCGACGACGAGCAGGCGGTGTCCACGGTGACCGCCGGGCCCTCCAGGCCGAGGGTGTAGGCCACCCGGCCGGAGATCACACTGGCGGCCCGGCCGGTGAGCACGAACCCGCCCAGGTCGGCGTTCTTGCCGGTGGCCGCGAGCAGATAATCCTGTTGCGAGGCGCCGATGAAGACGCCGGCCGCGGTGCGCTTGAGCGACGCCGGGTCGATGCGGGCGTCCTCCAGCGACTGCCACGCCGTCTCCAGCGCCAGCCGCTGCTGGGGATCCATGGCCAGTGCCTCACGCGGCGAGATGCCGAAGAAGGCGGCGTCGAAATCTCCCGCGTCGTAAAGGAATCCGCCCTCGTTGGTGCTGCTGGCGAAGTGGCCCCAGTTGCGGTCGTCGGGGAACGCGGAGATGGCGTCGACCTCGTCCCGCACCAGTTCCCACAGCTGCTCGGGCGAGGCCGCGCCGCCCGGGTAGCGGCAGGCCATGCCGACGATGACCACCGGGTCGTTGTCGTCGGCGGCCACGGTGCGGCGGACTACGTCGCCGGCCGAGGCGACGGCCAGGTGGTCGGCCAGCTCGTCCGGGGTCGGGTAGTCGAACGCCAGCGTGGCCGGCAGGTTCCGCCCGGTTGCGGTGCTGAGTGCCTTGCGCAGCTGCACGGCCGTGACGGAGTCCAAGCCGAGGTCGGCGAACACCTTGTCCGGCGCGATGGCCGCAGCCGAGGGATAGCCGAGCACGGCGGCGACGTGGCTGCGCACCAGCTCCCGCATGGACCGGTCCGACGGGGCGGCGATCGGTTCGTGAACGGCCTGTCGGCCCCAGAACCGCTGACGCTGGAAGGCATAGGTGGGCAGTGGCACCGTGTGCGCGCCGGGGAAGCACGGCGTCCAGTCCACGGCGACGCCGCCGGTGTGCGCGACGGCCAACGACCGCAGGAACCGGTCCAAGCCGCCGTCGTCGCGGCGCAGCGACCCGGTGGTAGTCACCTCGCCGCCGAGGGCGTCGACGGTCTGCTCCACGCCGAACAGCAGCACCGGGTGCGGGCTGACCTCGACGAAAACGGTGTGGCCGTCGGCGTGCAGGGCGCGGATGGCGTCCTCGAACCGCACCGGCCGCCTCAGGTTCGTGTACCAGTACGCGGCGTCCAGGTCGCCGGCGGTGATCCACTCGCCGGTGACCGTAGACAGCATCGGCACACCGGCGGCCTCGGGCGTCACGGCGTCGAGCACGGCCAACAGCCGCTCCCGCATGACCTCCACGTGCGCGGAGTGCGAGGCGTAGTCCACGCCGATCGCCCGCGCCAGTTCATTGCCGGCCACGAATTCCGCGATGGCGTCGGCGTCGCCCGAGACCACAGTCGACTGTGGGCCGTTGTACGCCGCGATGTCGAGCCGCTCCCCGTGCACCTGGTCGGCCGGCAGCGCCACGGAGGCCATGCCGCCCTTGCCCGCCAGCAGCTCGGCGATCGCCTTGCTCCGCAAGCACACCACGCGAGCGCCGTCTTTCAGCGACAGCGCCCCGGCGACGACCGCGGCGGCGATCTCCCCCTGCGAATGGCCGACCACCGCGGCGGGCTCGACCCCGAAAGAGCGCCACAGCTGGGCCAGCGACACCATCACCGCGAACAGCACCGGCTGCACGACGTCGACCCGGTCCAGGTCCCCGGACGCCACCACCTCCGGCAGCGACCAGTCCACGAACGGGGCGAAAGCCTCGGCGCACTCCCGCATCCGGTCGGCGAACACCGGCGACGCCGCCGACAGCTCCCGCGCCATCCCGACCCACTGCGCGCCCTGGCCAGGAAACACGAACACCGGCCGGGACTGCCGGGGCGCGGTCCCGGTGACGACGTCGGGCGACGGCTCGCCGGCGGCGAGCGCCGACAGGCCGTTCTCGCCGAACACCACGGCCCGGTGGGTCAACGCGGCCCGGGTGGTGGCCAGGGAGAGGCCGATGTCCACAGGGGACTGCCCGCCCAGGTGGGCCGTCAGGCGTGCAGCCTGCGCTGCCAACGCCTCCGCCGACTGCGCCGACAACAGCCAGGGAACAGTGTCTTTGCCGCGCGTTCCGCGCGGGGCGAGGTCGCTCTGATCCGCCCTCTTCGCCTTGTCCGGAAAAATCGCTGAAAAGATGCGATTTTCCCGGCCCGCGGCTCCAGAGGACGGCGCGACCTCGCGGGACTCAAGGGCTATCTCTCCCTCCTCCAGCACGACGTGCGCGTTGGTGCCGGAGATGCCGAACGACGAGACGCCGGCCCGGCGCGGACGCTCCGCGGCCGGCCAGTCCACCGGCTCGGTGAGCAGCCGGACCGCACCCGTATCCCAGTCCACATGGGACGATGGCGCGCCGACGTGCAGCGTCGGCGGCAGTATCCCGTTCCGCATGGCCATGATCATCTTGAGTACGCCGCCGACCCCGGCCGCCGCCTGGGTGTGGCCGACATTGGACTTCAGCGACCCCAGCCACAGCGGCCGGTCCCGGTCCTGGCCATAGGCGGCCAGCAGTGCCTGCGCCTCGATCGGGTCGCCCAGGACCGTGCCGGTGCCGTGCGCCTCCACGGCGTCCACATCGGACGGTCGTAGGCCGGCGGCGGCCAGGGCGGCGGCGATGACCTTGCGCTGGGCGGCGCCGTTGGGCGCGGTCAGGCCGTTGGACTCGCCGTCGGAGTTGATCGCCGAGCCGCGCACCACGGCGTACACGTGGTGGCCGTTGCGGCGCGCCTCGGACAACCGCTCCAACACCAGCAGGCCGGCGCCCTCGGCGAACCCGGTGCCGTCGGCCTCCTCGGCGAACGCCTTGCACCGGCCGTCCGGCGCGAGACCGCCCATCCGGGACATCTCCACGAAGGTGGCGGCCGTCGGCATCACGGTGACGCCGCCGGCCAGCGCCAGCGCGCACTCCCCCGACCGCAGCGCCTGCCCGGCCAGGTGCATCGCCACCAGCGAGGACGAGCAGGCGGTGTCCACGGTCAGCGTCGGTCCCTGCAAACCCAGCACGTACGCGATGCGGCCCGACATAACGCTGGAGGAGTTACCGGGGCCGGACAGCGCGGCCGGGTCCTCCTCCAGCACCGACAGGTAGTCGGTGTGCATGCCGCCGACGAACACGCCGGTGTCGCTGCCGCGCAGCGCCCGCGGGTCCAGGCCGGCCCGCTCCAGCGCCTCCCACGCGGTCTCCAGGGCGATGCGCTGCTGCGGGTCCATGGCCAGCGCCTCGCTGGGCGAGATGCCGAAGAAGCCGGCGTCGAACTCGGCCGCGTCCACCAGGAATCCGCCCTGATCGGTGACCGAGTCGACGACGCCCCAACCCCGGTCGGCAGGGAAGGCCGAGATGGCGTCGCCGCCGCCGGACACCAGGTCCCACAACTCATCCGGGCCGGTCACGCCGCCCGGGAAGCGGCAGGCCATGCCGACCACGGCGATCGGCTCGCCCAGCTGTGCACGGGTGGCGCGCAGCTCGGAGGTGACTTCCTTGAGCAGGTGCCGGAGCTTGTCCTCGGTGCTGGTCATCGGATCCCGAACTCCTTGCTGAGCAGGTCGAACATCTCCTCGTCGCTGGCCGCCCCGATGTCGTCGGCCACCGTGGGCCGGTCGGGCGCGGCCGGTTCGGCGTCAGCCGGGGCGAGCAGCGCGGCGATGTGGCCGGCCAGCGCCTCGGGCGAGGGATGCTCGAACACGACGGTCGGGGCCAGGCGCAACCCGGTCAGCGAGTTCAGCCGGTTGCGCAGGTCCACCGAGGTGAGCGAGTCGAAGCCGAGGTCCTTGAACGGCTGCCCGGGCATAACCGCGGCGGCCCGCAGGCTGAGCACCGCCGCCACCTCCGTGCACACCGCGGACAGCACGAGCGCGAGTTGGTCGGCCGGACGCAGCGACGGCAGCCGGCCGAGCAGGTCCTTGCCGGCCGTGGCAGCCTCACGGCGTCCCGCCGACGGGGCGAGGCCGCGCAGCACATGTGGCACGGTGCGGTGGGCCCGCAGCGTCGCGACGTCCACTCGCAGCGCCACGACCGCCGGATCGGCGACGCCCATAGCCCCGTCGTAGAAGGCGAGCCCGTGATCGGCGGTCAGCGCCG
>Ga0307511_10004016_pt1 | contig 15046 bp, 22 predicted proteins | sample 13_EM_MG_FD_200266 | JGI IMG/M metagenome (GOLD analysis project Ga0307511, IMG submission 200266) | Populus trichocarpa ectomycorrhiza microbial communities from riparian zone in the Pacific Northwest, United States - 13_EM | ecosystem: Host-associated > Plants > Roots > Unclassified | place... | reverse complement strand
AAGGGCACCGCTGGAGGAAGGATGTTAGATCCTGAACAGATATATTGGCTTCCATTGTAAAAATAAAACCGTGTGAGGGAGGGGAGGTTGAGAGCACAAAAGCCCACGTTATCGCGATGAGAGAAGTAGCGAGTTTTGGGAACTGACTTCCAAAATGGCCCGGATAAAGCCAGATAATCAGTGTTTTGTGCTCTACAGAATCCCACGTGGTACACGTGCTGGCGTTCGCTGGCAATAGAACGAACCATCGCCCTTATCGCCTCACCATCTGCGTTGGCCCAACACCGATATGCGAAAATTCCTCTCCGCAAAATGGAAGAGTCACCGAGCGCGAAGCAAAGCAAGGAGCGAGGTCAACCCCACCGAGGAAAGGGAAGCTGATCCAGTTGTGTTACCCCGAGTGAAATCAGATCTCGCCATCGGATCCTCGACACCATCAACACCTGTTCCTTTGGCCCCGCATAGTCAAGAGCCTGATAGTATGTGAATGAAACTATCTCTGGTCACAGTTCTAACTGGTTCGCCACACACAGGCAACCTTGTCGTCACTGATGGCACCCGATCTACTCCCAGCGAGGATAAGAACTTGGGACCCTCGGATCGCACCTTCGGCAACGGCGCTGAAACCCAAATCGAGCCGAGTTGGATGTCCGCCGCGTATTCTTCCACTAAGGTGGTCATCGATGTGGTAAAGGAGTCCTCAGACGTCTTCCCACCACTCAAATCTGTGGCGAGCGGTCTTGCTGCCATCCTCAAACATTATGATGTACAGCCACTCGCTTTGTTCCCATCTATAACATTGACAATTGCCTTAGCAAGCAACAGCCAATAGGAAAACAATAGCATCATTGATACCCCGGGTTGAAAAGCTCGCGGAATCACTCCGCGAGACTGCTCCGGAGAGTGAAGTCAAGGAGCGTGAGAGGAGGGAAACCCTCAAACGGTAACCCCATGTTGTTCCAGCATTGGGAATTGGGTCTGACAAATTGGGTTTGGCAGGAAACTAGAGGAAGTTCTCCATGAACTAAAACCACTGGGGGACCAAGGGAAAGTTGCAGGGTTTTTCTTGAATACCGAGAATTCAGAGAAACTTGGTGGTTTGGCAGAAGACATCCGTGATGCAATGATGGAATATCAGGTTTTTGCCTCAGAACAATTCATTTTCACCACCTCTGAAACTTGCACCAGACCTCATTACAGCAGGATATATACAACAAGGGTTGCCTGCTCATTGTGAGTCTCACCCCTGCCTCTCATTTTCATGGACTGACCTATGGGCAGGAGTCCACAGACCTCATCCTTCTCAAAGGAATGCATCACACTGCAGATGCTGGGTATCGCTGTGGGAACAGGCAGGGATGTCTGAGGGGAACAAGGAAGGAGGTCCTCTGGGATATTGAACAGTGGTTGATAGGCCAATCAGGCCAGCACATTTTCTGGCTGAATGGCTTGGCTGGGACTGGAAAATCTACCATTGCCCAGACATTTGCAGAAACTGCCTTTGCAGATGGAAAGCTTGGGGCTAGCTTCTTCTGTTCACGAGACTTTCAGGACCGGAGCAACCTCCAGGCAATCTTCCCAACACTTGCCTTCCAGCTCGCCAGAAAGGAACCACTTTTCCGAAGGGAGTTGCTCCAGGCCTTAAAGATAGACCCTGATGTTGCAAGGGAATCACTCTGTTCACAAATGGAGAAGCTCATTGTTGAACCCCTCAAAGCTGCCAACATCCCAACCCTCATAATCATTGATGCCCTTGATGAGTGCAAGGATGAGGAACCCGCTTCTGCCATCCTGTCAATCCTCTCCCGTTATGTGGATCAGATCCCCAATGTCAAGTTTTTTATCACTGGGCGACCTGAACCCAGAATCCGCTCTGGATTTCGCTTAAAGTCACTTGTCTAGATCACAGAGGTCCTTAAGCTCCATGAGGTCAAGCCTGAACTGGTGGATGGTGATATAAAACTATTTTTTCACACACAGTTCACCAGCCTTGTCAAAAACAGAAGTGACTGTGACCTGACAGAAGATTGGCCAAGTTCATCTGATATTGAGATCCTGTGCAAGAAGGCAGCTGGATTCTTCATCTATGCTTCCACTGTTGTCAAGTTTGTTATGTTGTCCAAGAATCACATGCCCACTCAACAACTGCACCAGATAACCTCTCTTCCACAAAGCATGTTTCATGAAGGGAGGTCTGGAATGGACATCCTCTACAGTCAGGTCTTAAACCAAGCAGTTGATAGTGTGGACTTGGATGGTAAGGAACCCAATTCCAATTTCAGAACTGTGGTTGGGGCAGTTTTGCTTGTCTTTGACCCTCTCTCAGTGGAGACACTCTCAGACCTCCTAGGAGTGCCTGGTGTCTCCACTACTCTCCGTTCCCTCCACTCCCTCCTCCTTGTTCCAACAAGCAAGGCACAACCCATTCGTATCTTCCACAAGTCATTTCCAGACTTCCTCATGGACCCTAATCGATGCACAAACCACCATTTCTTCATAGACCCCAAAATCCATCACAGAGAGATTCTACTTTCATGCCTCAATGTGATGAAGGGAAGATTGAAGAAGAATATCTGCAACCTGGATGACCATGTCCTTCTCAGTGAGGTTAGAGATCTTCCTGAGCATAGGGTGACCTGCATTGGTGACACATTGGGGTATGCATGTCACTTCTGGACAAATCACCTCATGGGTATCCCAGGGAATAGTCCAGGGGTTGAAGAAGTATGGAAAGCAATTGATGAGTTCTTCACAATGCACCTGCTGTTTTGGATTGAGGTCCTCAGCCTTGCAGGAAACCTTGATGTCTGTGTTTATTCCCTTAACAATGTACAACAATGGTACACATCGGTAAGTTGTATGTGGAATATCTGTTTAGGGAACCACTGTTCACACTTGTTCAGGCAGAAGTTCCCTGCAAGTGGATAAATGACAGCCAACGTCTCCTCCTGGAATGGTTTGATGTGATCCATGATTGTCCTTCCCAACTGTACCACATTCCCCTCCAATTTTGTCCTCCCTCATCTTGGCTTTGTGAGCACTATGCTTCAGAGCGCTCACAAGGGGTTAGGATAGTCAGGGGGCTCCCAGCTGGATGGGGAGAGTGTTTTCGTACAGTCACACTAGATATTGTCTCACAGGCCATTGAATGCTGGAAAGATATTGTTGCAGTTGGCAGTAATAAAAACCACATCATTATCCTTGATGGAATCACAGGTGGTCAGAAAGCTGTCCTCTCTGGGCACACTGACTCAGTGAGATCTGTTTCCTTCTCATTAGATGGGACATCACTTATATCTGGAAGTGAGGATAAGACTGTCAAGCTCTGGGATGTGCAGACTGGTGGGGTTGTCAGGACATTCCATGGCCACACTGAATATGTAACCTCTGTTTCTGTCTCAGCAGACTGCACCATGGTTGCTTCAGGGTCTGATGACAAGACAATTCGTTTGTGGAACATTCAGATGGGGGAGTGTTATTCTGTCTTAGAGCAACAGAAAGCTGTATACACTGTTAACTTCTCTCCCATGGACCCCCAATGTCTCATCTCTATATCTGGTGGCAAAGTATGGCAGTGGGACATCAGTGGACACAAAATCAACCCTGCACATGATAGTTCCCATATCACTTTCTCTTTGGGCAAGGTCCAGGTTGTGTTATGCCAAGGGGTGGTTGTTATAGTTCAACACTTTAGTCGTTCACAATTAGCTCATTGCTGCTGTCTCATTCCTGGTGGCAGGCTCATAGCTGTTGCTACTGGTAATGCCATCAATGTTTGGGACATCACCAGTTCAGATCCCCACCTCATCAAGACCTATGTTGGACACAGTGCCACAATCTCCTCCCTTGTATTTTCCTCCCCCTCCACCCTGATATCATCATCCTATGACCGCTCAGTCAAGTTCTGGCAAATTGCTGACCTGTTGCTAGACCCACCTGTGACTAACCTGGAGTCCACACCACTTGCATCAGCTCCAATCAATTTTATCACTCTCCAAGCACAAGATGGCATTGCTATCTCAAGTGATTACAATGGGGTAGTGAGTATCTGGGACATCTCAACTGGCCACTGCAAGGCATCCTTCCAGACCCCAGCCAGTGTACCTGCTTACAAAGATGCCCAGTTGGTCAATAGCAGGTTGATCTATGTTTGGAGTAAAGATGGGAAGGCTCACATCTGGGATGCAGAGAAGGGGGAGTACCAAATTGTGGGTACAATTGAGGATCATTTTGAGGATGTCAAGATATCAGGGGATGGGTCCATGGTTTATTGCCTATATTGTAGGTCTCTTCAAGCTTGGTCTATCTTGACAGGAGAGACTATGGGCAAGGTTGAACTTGAGTATTCTATTCACCGAAGATCCCTCACTGTGGATAGTTCAAGGGTTTGGGTCCATTCCCGTGTTGAGAAGCACCATGGGTGGGACTTTGGGACCCCAGGCTCATCCCCTGTTGAATTGTCCATCACACCTCCACACCTCAATAAAACCACATTGTGGGATGGCGCACTCTGTAGGATTAAGGATACAATTACTGGAGGGGTGGTTTTTCAGCTGGGTGGGAGATTTATGAATCCAGCTTGCCTACAGTGGGACGGTCAGTATCTGGTTGCTGGCTATACATCTGGGGAGGTCTTGATTCTGGACTTCAGTTGTGTCCTCTCCTAGTGGTGGAGATTTACAGGGTATGTGTGGACTCAGAAAATATCATAAAGTCAGCCACTTTGAGGGTCATCTACAACCCATACATTTTGTAGTCCATGTGTACCCAGCATTTAGCATACAATCAACCTTGCAGTTAGCTGTTGGACTCAGTCATCCCACAATCTACACTCCAAACATCCACAGTGGCTCCAGCTAGCATCAGGAAAGCAGGCAACAAAGGTTTTCCACCTTTTTCCTATCTTTTTGTAAGAAAAGGTTGAGAAAAGAAAGAAGTATGTACTTGTAGAAGTTGATACATGATTGTTGCCCAAATATGGTAATAAAGTATGTGATAAGAGGTGAAAAGTGGCAGAAAATGACAAGAGGAAATCAATTGTTGCCCATCTTCCTGATGTAGGTCCCCAGGGAAAGATCTTAGGATGCGAAGGCACCACAAACATGGGAGCAGGGCTCCCAAAACACCCCATGGCCTTGAGCCCCTTACACCAAGAGTGTTGACCAAGGTGATTACACTTTCAGATGTAAAACTCATAGAATAAAAATTACACGAGTAGTTATGTACATTAGTGTACAGGCGCGAGCATGGGTTTCAAGTTGAGTCAGACACCGCGGGCCGGTCATATTGTATCCATTTCAACCGTCGGAACCCCCCACTAGTGAGCCTTGAGCTTGCCATTCCTTTTTTGCTGCCTGCGGATGTACTTCCTGGCCGCAGGGATTCCAAACTAACAGTGGCCAACCGAGTTTAGTCATTGACAGTTGAAGGGCCAACGGTGGGACAACCACTCACGCTGACGATCGGGTACACAGTCAAGAGAATAGCACCGATGGACCATCCAAGTTTGACGTAGAACGGGAACGGTTCTTTGAACATACCCCGGCTCCATTTCCTAATCGCCAAGAGTTCGGTGCAGATTGTTGCCAGTAAGAGCCACGTATGCTGTCCCATCCTGACCGCTTTCCTGGTAATTGAGTGGCGGCGGTAAGCTGCGCCCAATTTGCATCAGCATGACGAGCGACGAACCTTGGATCGTTTATGTACTGATATAACTCCCTGACCGCGGGTAGGCCGCACAGAAAAATACCAGCCAATCGTCCGATAATGATTGGATGGTCGGGTTCCATCCACAGTAAACTCTGTGGGTGCAATTTTAGTTCGCGCCGATAGAGAAGCCAGCGATAACTACCTTCAGGTAGAACGGATTCAGTTCCGCTGCCAAAAATACGGCCAATAATATCACGACGGTGATGTAATGTAGGAAGTCGTTGCTACCCGCCCATTTGAAGGCAGTAAAGTCGTGAGGAGAAAACTGCTGCATGGCGCGCTTCGCCTTGGATCGGAGCCCACGAGTTTGTCGAATGCCTCGCCATTCGTAATGCTGCCGGAAGCCGCAACGGCCGATGAGTACGTGGTGCGAGGTGGATAGAGGTGAGACCAACCTTGACTTCGAAATATTGACAAGTCTTCATGCCTGGTCAAGGGTTTCAGTCGGTCGCTCTGCGGGGAACAATCCAGAACCCACCGAGGTAAGTTCCCAACCAGTTACAGATTAAAACGTCCAATAGCCACTGGATGGGGAACTTGAGAAACACAGGCGAGCCTTGTGGGTATTGAACTCACGTGGTCCCACCAACACTACGCAAATGTAAGCTGTCACGGTAACCTGAGGAAATGGGGACGAAAGTACCTCCTCGAAATTGGCAAGCTGGTGTTGTAAGCTGTATTCCGCAAACTCAAATGCAACGCTCAAAATCTAGGTTTGCGGAATCAGAAACGACGGATATGTGATTGTGGAGTGGGGTACGAACCCAACAGAACCAATAATCACGCAGGATCAGAGCTTTGCCAAACCAACCAAAGGCATGAGCAACGCAGAAGATATCAAGTGCGTCCTGAAGGAGGTCAGGGTGCGTCGTCATGTAAAGTGAAGTAGACTCGCGATGATATTCTTGACGGTGAATGCGCAGTTCTCTCCGTAGCTCTTCTCTGGAAGTTGTCGGCCGAGGCTAGGATCGATGTACTTGAGAAGTTCTCGGGCGGATTCAATATCCTGGAAAAGCAGGAAGACGAGGGCGAGTTCGTATAACAGATTGATTCCTAGAACTATTCTCCAGAACGATGGGTGCGGGCGGATGAACGGACCATCACGGAACTGGACCATCGAAAACAAAAGGAAGGAGACGACCGAGGCATATACGCCACTGTCAGACGTTCAGTGCCTAGGAGGGGCCCTTACATGCGGAGCGGAGACGTACATTCGTCGTTTGTCACGACCTTCTTCGAGAACGTCTTGGGTTGTTGCTACGTACGCCAGCGCACAGAGGGCGAGGGCTAGGGCGGTTAATGTTAAAGGCCTGAAGAAAAACCTAAGGCAGACGTTGTTATCAGGCGCCCGACAGTATTCCGGATATTACGGAAGGCGTACTCCACGCTTGTGTCCATCGTCTCTTGGAAGGGCTCGATCTTGGTGTACGGCTCCGTTCTATCCGCCTGAACACAATCTCAAGTTGCGGAGAGCCTCCTGGTACACGGAATGAACTCACATCATACCCTAGATGAAAACCCGTCAACTCTGGTAGATCCGAATCACCCAAGACACGTACAACGGACTGGGGCACCACGCAGACCCGGGGCGGGCTGGGCTTCGGTCTCTGGAGGCGAAAGAACCGAGTCGGAGTCTTCCCCGGGGGAAACGGCAGAGTGATCTGGGTCTTCTGAGGTTACTACGGCCATTGTAGACGAGGGTTAGCTGGGGGTTGTGGCGGGAGCGGGTGAGGATGACGATCACGTGGGTGCCATGGGTCAAACGTTTAAACGCAACGTCACCGTGCTGTGCTCGCGAGGCGCCATGACATCATATCAGTGCACGTTGCTCAGAGCGATGAGGGTCTGGTGGGCTTCAAGTCTAGGGAGAGATCTGCTGAGGTTCTGGCTGGGGAACTGGATACCCTGTCTCAGTCGGAAGGCGATGTCTGTGCTCGCTGCGGTTGGTTCTGGATCGAACATCCGGCCCGCTACATAAGGACCAACTTGAACAGGGGCTGGAATCATTTCTCTCTCCTCGGCCATGTTTGTGTCTCGTGTCTACGTCGCCACAGTCGCTCTTTTATCTCTCCACTCCTTTGTGTCCGGCTCTCCTCTCGTCACACGAGCAGTCCAGGGAGCCTGGAGCCCACCGGTTACCGCACCCAAAGCAGGAGACGTCTGGACCGTTCGTTCGACTCAGCTCGTCAGTTGGAACACCGACGAGATCCCACCCTCTGCCGCGAACAATACCGGTACCCTCCTTCTAGGATATTTCGACGTTAACAACGAGGGCGAGAACTTGGATATCGGTATGCTGGAACACGCCTGCACAGGATGATTGTCTGACGGTTTCCGGTAGATCACCCCCTCGCCTCTGGCTTCCTTCTGGTCGACGGCTGTGTACGAGTCGAAGTCCCCGATGTCAAGCCCCGTGATACCTATATCGTCGTTCGTATGTGTCTACATTCCAATATCCGAGACCAACGATTGACACCTTGCGCAGTTATGGGCAATTCTGGCAACGCCTCCCCGGAGTTCACGATCTCGAAACGTCGCTCCGCTCCCGTAACGACTCACAGTTCCTCCTCAAAGAAGGATTCCAACGCCCTTGGACCCAGGCAACTCTTTCCAGACTTACCGACAGTACCGATCATCGGGTTTCCGGACCCCACGGTAGATCCGATAGTCTCTGAGGCGTTGTCTGACGATGCGCTGGTCCAAGCTTCGTGTCCCACCAGGCCTGAAACTGGAAGCACCTCTGGTTCGGCGGGCGATACGACTCCAGGCGAGGTTCCAGACGAGGGTTGCCGACGCGGGTAGCACCGACATCCGGGTCGCACGTTTGTAATCTTTGGACGTTCTTCTTTCTTCGGCGATTTCATCTGTAGAACCACCTACCCCACCCTCGTTTGGCATATAATACAGTACGGGTAACCATTACTTTCATTTCATTGTCCACAGGACGTGATTACAATTGGGAGGAGGAGTTACTGTGGGAAAGAATCAGCGCCTCTCAAGACCGTGATCCGTGTCTGGACGGGTCGCGTTTCTGGTCGTCATTCTCTCCCGTCCCTACCATGCAGTCTGCCCTTGAGTCTTCAGCCTTCCGGGCGAGGATGGCCGAACTTATATCCCCTCTGAGGAGCAACCGACCCCGCCGGCCATTCTGGGAGCTTCAATCACACAGAGCCCCAACGCTACGACTTTACCGTGACCTCCTCCGATATTCATCCAATTCAGACGTGCGTAAAACTCCACATTCGCGACGCGAAGGGATGAGCCGCTCACACCTCTCGTTGTGAAGATTAGGTTTCGCATTCGGATGCTGTTCCAGAAGAACAAGTCTTTGACAAGTCCGGCCGCGACGAAACTCGAATTACAGAAGGGGTACAGGGTGAGTGCTTGAGCGGTTGAAGTTACGCGTTTTCGTGTCGCTTACATTCCGCACGTTTCGCTAGTGGCTGGATGTGTTCAAGCGAGCCCACGAAGGAGACGAGAGGTTACGGAGGATACTCGAACGATACGGTTCTATGATTGCCGCCAGACGAGAGAAAGAGAAGTGGAAACAACTCGTCAGGAACCAGCTCGTGAGCCCAGACCTCCGCTTAAACATCCAACTTCACACCTAACCGACCTCTTTTTCCCCCCATTCAGATGGAAGAAAACATGATGCGGCACCGAGCGATTCTGACGGGCACATTCCAACGGGCCACTTACTACAACAAGCCGCTTCCGCGGATGAAAGTTCAGCCTCTGCACGTTAGCGGAATGATACAAAAGCGGACTGTGGCGCGCCAACGACGACAGGAACAGCATTGGACTCTGATGAGTTTGACGAAGCACATGGAACTGGAGGCTAGATTCGAGAGAGCGCTCGAGAGGCACGCTACTCGGTTCGGACAGAGTTTTACGACTGTGTTCCAACATGTGGATTGGTGTGAGTATATTTGCCCCCTTTTCACCTCTCCGGACGTTGCAGTCACGGTTGGTTTGATTGGGGCTGAATTTCCCCTCCTACTTAGGCAAGAACCTCGAAGCAGAGGTGGAGAGGCTCCACGAAAGCTTCCAGCGAGAGGAGGCTCGGCTACACGCTCCATACACTGACGAACTGATCAAAATCGTCGAAGACGCACGTCGCGAGAAACACCGTAACCTCACGAACGAGAAAATCCGAGAACGTCGCGGTGAAATGACACGCAAGTGGTTAAAACGGCGGAGAAGTAGGCCACCGTCGTTAATGCGGTACAAGATGTCGGAGAAGGACAGGATGACGTGGTGGGTGTCCAAGTCCGTGAGTGAGGTTGGGTACATTGGGATGTTGAAGCGGAAGCTGGGGATCAAGATGAAGAACCCGGATGCTTGGAAGCGAGAACACGGTTTACCTCACATGAAGGAGAAGACGGATAAGGATCTCGCCGTTGTTGAGATGGGGAACAGGAGGAGGGAGGAGCTTTGGTCAGAGACGTCCAAGGAAAAGGACACTCCCCGTTCATTAGCATCGTCCTCCTGATATTACTCGTACACACTATTGTCCAATATCCATCATATAATACCGACTTGATACCACTCCGTAGTTTGAGGTTTGACTGGGTTGTTGTTCAGTGTTCGCTAGAAATGGTGATCAGCGTGACCGCAGAAAGGCGATCGTGCACAAACCACGCACCACATATTGAATCCCTATCATACAACCAAAGGAGCTCAGTCCATACCACGCAACGATAGAGGAGAAGAGAAGGGACTTACCACCTCGAAATAGGACGAATTTGTATTCCGCACAGCGACGCTCCTCTCACCCATCAGCTCCTCCCGATACGCTTCAGCCTCCTCCCTTGTCATCGCTTCCCCACACTCTCCCACGATCAAATCGAGCAGCTCCACAGGAAGCTTTGCAAAGTGGCTATTGAGGTTGGTCCGATGCGTGAGATCGGTCAGCCATTCCTTCTGTTGAGGAGCGACGTCGGTAGCGGAAGGAACTCGGAACGTAGGATCGACGAGGAAAAATACGAGGATTTTGCGGTGCCCGGGTTTTTGTGGGTCAGCGAGGCGGAAGGGTTGGACTTGGTGTTGGTAGAGGTTTGGGAATGCGATGCAGCGGTCGGTTTTGGTGATCACGTCCCCGATTTCTTGTACGCACGGTACACCCCTGCAGGAACGCCGGTTGAGTACGGTTCAGGCTTTGGTATTGGACTGAATTGTGCATACCTGTCCATGTCGTACAGAACCTGCATACAGATACTGTCGTCTTGCAAATGAGCCCAGGGCTCCGACGTCGCTCTTCGAAACGCCAGTTTTGATTCTGTGATGTTTTCCGAATCGTAATACTGGGGACAGTCGGTAAGCGAACGAGAGAAGGCGTGAAATGACGCGAACGCCGTTCAGGACTCACATAAATGAAACTCGAGACGATTCGCTCGTTCAGCATCCCTAATACCCGGTCAGCACGCAATAATTTGCGAGCCCAACAAGGGTACTTACCTTCTACGTGCCAGCTACCTCCCGGATATTCTGGCTTCTCGGGCGTTAGCACGATGTTCGCCAGCTTTACGATGCACTGGATGGTTTGACCGTTCAGCGACACTGTCTTCTGAACCGCTTCTAGTTCTCCGTTGTACGGTCTTCCTTCGGGGAGATGGGGGTCTTGTTCCCAGAACCAGGTTTTCTGACTATGACCGGGGGAGCTACTACCGTCGTGGTCCGGCCACGGAGGGTAGTCATCCCACAGACAGGGAGCACATTCGAACTTGTCTGAATCGCGATACCCAACCTCCATGGTGTTGATACGCATCGGGAGCAGCGGTCGACGCAAATCAGATAAAACGCGTTCGAACATGGGCAGTGCGCGTTCGAGGATTTTCGGGATGACGGTGTAGAGGTCCGCATGGTGAACGGGGTGAACGTTGTTGATGTAGGATGAGGATAACGAGACTTTTCCGGTGTCTGATACCGCAAAGTCCGATGGTAACCACTGGAACCGTTTCGAGAAGAACCTCTCGATACCATTTGGATACAACGCAAAAGTCAATGGGCAGATGTCTTTTGCCGCGGGTGCTTCCAGGGTGACCGGTCCCGCGGTCTCCTTACCTCGAGCCAGCGTCCGTCTATAGACGACTGGATACAAGGAAGGGTGAACGAGGTCCAGCACTTGTCCGTTCGAGCCCGGGTGCCAGTCCTTCTCCCAGTCCGGGACGTTTTCAAGAGGAGCGACGGCGGCTTTGAGTCGCTCCCGGAGGTCTTCTGGGATCAGGCAATCTGATTTCCAGATTTGCTCGAACGGTCCAGCCTGGATCACGGGGTCAGCAAATCAAACGCAAGCCATCACACTCTGGACTCTACCTCGATCCCGGTTTCTCTATCTCGCAACGCAGCGTAGCCGTGCAACTCGTCCAGCACATGGTCGACCTGCCGCATCACGACTCAGCTGTGGTCGTCGTTGGCCATCACGACAACTACTTACCATCACCTCTGTAAGCCTTCGATGACGCGGCAAAGGTTCTTGCTGTTCAAGCGCTTCCTTCCTCCACCGAGCCATCGTTTTGGGGTCTTTTACCTTCTCCCACCACCGCGGCTTCTCTCTGATCGCGTGAGACATCGCGCACATCCGCATCTCGACGACCTATCCCAAACAGTCAGCGGGAGAAACAGCCGGAACGGGGTTGACCTACTGTTTTGGGGTGGTGTTTTCCTTTGTCCGTGTCGTCGTTGACGTCGAACGGAATCGCGTAATGTGTCTTGTTTGGGGGAGGGCCCAACAAAACATATTTAATATTGGTGAATTCAGCGTAGCCAGCGGTTCCGTCGAATTCAACCACTTCGAATTCGAAGGGTACGCCGAAGAGGAGCTTAGCAGGCGCCGTGACGAGCTTTTCCGGAAGGGTAGAATCCTCGATGAGTCGCATAGCTGCTCGGAGACACGACGAAAAGATGGAAAAGGTAACGAACGACGAGTCTGGACGGTGGCCTATTTATCCACAGCCAAAATTTTGCGAGTAGCTTACGGTGAGCCTCAAATTTGAGGCGGAGGACCGTCGGGACTTTACTGTGTATACTTTATTTCCGGCCCCGTACGTAAATCTTCCCCCTCCCATTCAAATCCATTTTGAGCTCTGCCGAACATTGATTTTAACCTATGCATTTCTGAAACCGACTGTATTTTACCCCGCGCGGTCACCGGTCCGCTCACCGAAATCGACACGCAGCCTGATCCGAACCGAAAACGGACGGCGGGAGGTTAGGGGCCCCTTTGTGGCGAACATCCAAAGTTGTCTGTCGTGCGTGGAAGGCTGACAATCGCAAAGATTCAAGCTGCCCGGGTTTCCCCACATTCCAACATCCACGTTTAAATTGCTTCCACCGGCTTCGGGTCCCTGAATTGTGCCTGGCTCTATGACAAATCTGCTCCGGTCGGACTTTTCGAATAAGTCCGAGGGCTAGTCGTCGCAACGTTGAGCCTTCGGATCGAAATCGGAAATGTTGCGCATCAACAACCTGCGGCGCTGCTTCGGGGCGCGTTCGTGGTAATCCCACACACCCGAAAGGGGCCGCCGACGTGCTTCTTTTGGGGAGCGGCACCTCCATTTCCCGATGCGTCCCACGTCGAGGTTCTTGTGCTTCGCCTTTCGAGCTCCACTCGCCTCCTGTGGCGACGGCGGTCAACTGTTCGTATGGATGCATCTCCAGGCGTTCTCTGGCCCGAGGATAGAAGCCGCGTTCGCCCCACGATCAGCGTTTCAGGCCGTTCCTCGTGGCGCGCCATTTGACCTCTGTGGCCTGCGCTATTCACGGTTTGACTTGAGGTAGCCTTGTTGCCACATAGGGAGAATAGGTTCAACTCCTTCAACTCCGTTTCCCATCAAGCCGCGAATCCCTCCAGGAAGCGTTTCAATTGGTTCCGTTCGCGCCCTTCTTTCGACTCCTAAATCGCTGAGTTGGCATTCAGAGACGTTTTCTGTCCCCCCGCGAAGCCTGTCCGATTTGGCCCCGCAAATGTTCTCCGATTTGGACAACTGGCCCTCGCCCTTGGGGATCGGAGGGCCATGGTATTTAACCCAGACTCGTCCAGTCCCAATGCCCCAGCGAAGTCGCCTCGCCAATCGCCTCCACTGTCCTTATCGCAATGTTCTCCTCTTCCATTCGTGCTTCACTTGTCGCCCTCGTCGCCTCCGCGGTCGCCGTCTCTGCTACCCCCGGTTTGTCCCTCAAAATCTCGACCCCCAGCGTCGACGTCGATGGGTTGGAGAACCTAAAGGTCACCACGACAATCACCAACACCGGCGACGAGACTCTCAAACTCCTCAACGATCCCCGTGGAGTCTTGGACTCCTTCCCCGAGAACTCCTTCACCATCACCGATGCCTCTGGTTCTCGTCCGTTGTTCACCGGCGCAAAGGTGAACCCTCCTTTCACTTACTTGACAAACCCGCGTACTTATGCGTTATGTTTCCACTTCCAGGTCAAGTACAGCCCCACGTACGCCATTGGCCTCGACGATCCCAGCGTTTTCACCGTTCTCGATCCTGGTGCTTCTAAAGATGTCTCTCACGATCGTAAGTCGGATCATATCGATGCCCCTCGACTCGGACACGATCTCACGGAATGACCATTGTCAGTCTCCACTGCTTATAACTTCACCGAATCCGGGCCTGGAGGGTACTCCATCAAGGCCTCGAACCTGTTCATCTACGTCGATGTTGATGGCCTCCTCAATGACATTTACGCCCTTATTGATGGAATCCTTGAGGTCAAGCTCTCTGGTAACCTCGCCGTCTCCCGCATCCACGATAAGCGGGCTACCTTCGAGGGCTGTTCATCGACCAGACAGTCGCAGATCAACACGGCCGCATCTAGCGCCCAAACCTACGCCAGCGGGGCTTACTCTTACCTTCAGGGTATCTCAAGCAGCACGACCCGATACAAGACCTGGTTCGGTACCTACACCGCTTCTCGCAAGAGCACCGTCCAAAACCACTTCCGGTTGATCAACAGCCACCAATTCTCGAGCTTCAAATACGATTGTTCCTGCACTAGCTCCAGCACTTACGCCTACGTCTGTGCGCATCTCTCTCAATCGTGGGATTGTCTTTCAGTTGCTGATAGGTCTCTCGATCAGATCCTGATCAGTTCGGAAAGATTTACCTGTGCGGTGCCTTCTGGGACGCCCCTAACACCGGTACCGATTCCAAGGCCGGAACGCTCGTCCACGAATCCTCCCACTTTACCGCTCATGGTGGTACCAACGATTACGTTTATGGTCAGTCTGGCTGCAAGAGTCTGGCTATCAGCGACCCGGCCAAGGCCATCGACAACGCCGACAGCCACGAGTACTTTGCTGAGAACCACCCCGCTTTGTAAATGCTAC
>Ga0307511_10004015_pt1 | contig 15048 bp, 9 predicted proteins | sample 13_EM_MG_FD_200266 | JGI IMG/M metagenome (GOLD analysis project Ga0307511, IMG submission 200266) | Populus trichocarpa ectomycorrhiza microbial communities from riparian zone in the Pacific Northwest, United States - 13_EM | ecosystem: Host-associated > Plants > Roots > Unclassified | place... | reverse complement strand
GGTGAAGGGGGAGGGGTGGTGTGGTATGCAGGCGAGGCCTTTTCTGGGACAGATTGAGGCAAAGGGACATGGGAAGGCAGAGGGGCTTGTTGAGAGCATGGAGGTGGTGGGAGGAGTGGTTGCGCATTTGGGCGGTGTTGGGTTAGGTTTCTAAGCCTACTTGGTTTTTGGCCCCTAGTCCACGTGGTTGTCCCCTCACATTCCCTTTCTGTAAAGGTATGGCAAGCCTTGTAACAAGAGTCTTCATACCAGAATATAATATACGGCAGAGGCAAGATTCATATGATATATGTTGTCTTAGCAAGTTGAGGGTAACCCAGTGTTAGCGATACTGTCTTACCACTCGCCATCTAATTTAGGGAATTGCGATTTTCAACCCGAGTACCCCGCCGATGTGAGTAGCTGGGTTAAAGTAGAAAAACCATAGAATATTTTTCCTTAGTACTCAATGTTCTGGTCCACTTGGGGAATAGCAATATTGGCGAACAAATCGGTCTGTTCGGCAGCGCCAAAATAAGGGCGGGGCATATCTTGGTATAGGCTGGGCCTACGTGGCATAGTTCTTGCCCGAAGAGCACTAGTAATGATTGGTCCGTTCCGAGAACAGACAGTGGGCACTTACTTCCGTTCCTGGTGGACTAGAACCGGTACCCTACCGTAACTTTGTACAATAACCCGTTCTGCTAGCTGCCGCCGCCTAGAACTTTGGAAATGCTGTGTGCCGGCGCTAGGTTCCTATAGCGAAACCTACGTGGTTCAGAGTTGGAAGAAGCCTTTTTGACCCCGTCTAAGGGTCGGGTGCAGAGGGAGGATTCACTGCACCGACTAGATAGCTAACCTACAGGAGGGTTTATGGCCTACGAAGTACTTACAGAAGGTTGATGTACATGTGATTGGCAACCTCTTCAATCCGCCCTACCGACGGGGGGGTGGGGTGCTATATTCCGCATGCAGGCTCGATAGCCCATAAGCAATAACGCTACCCGCACGGCTTGCCATTCTAAAGGCGCAAGAGGTTCTCTTTCGACGGGAGGTTCCGGTGTTCAAGTGAACATGATGCAATCAGACTCCCTAGGTATGTGGCTGGCTAAACACCACATTTCTTATTTAGCTGATTGGCGAGCTATTGAGCTAAGCCCTTCCCGTTGAGATGATTCTGAGGAGTAGAGCAGAGCAGAATATGTAGTGTAGCCCGGCCGTGGACGGTGCCTTGCCAGCGTACAAATGGCATAGGAGGAGGGAACTAGCCTTTGGTACCCCCATCCTCACATATACAGCTTCATTAATCTATTTCTGGTCGGTACATCGTGTGGGTCTAGATCATACCCTGTACAATGAATGTAGTCGGAAACGCTGGGCTACCCTGAAACTAAATAATAAACCCACAATGAGAAAACTGTTAGCATATCGATTCTAGGATCTAGGAAATGTTTCCAGGGGTGTACTTCCCTTGGTAGTACGTTGGTGAGAAATCGACACCGAAGGTTGAACGACACTGGAGTGAGAGTAGAATGCGAAGGATTGAGACTCTATATTCTTAGGTAATGCCTCTTGTCTTTGCTGCGGTCTTGGCGGTGTGTTACCGGTATTTATTAAGTACAGTATCTAGAGCGCTACTTAGGTAGCATGCTGGGCTTCTGGCCCTAAACCCTAGGTAATATAGGAATACATAGTAAAAGAACATAGGCCCGCTGACCACTGGCGGAATCGACGCCCAAACCTGCATTTCATCCCCACAGCACTCAAACAGCGCACGTACGGTCACTTGCACCCCATGATCCACCTACCAGTAGCCTAGTATGGGTGTTACCGCACAACCTCCTCAGGCCCACAACGCTCTCCATGTTGCGCCCAAGATACCGTATTAGTCTTTGGCAAGGCTTCTCTTGAGACAACTTCTGCTCTGGCAGCGCTGTTGCAACCTGCAGCTGTATAATTTACATATTATATATATATGCATTATGTAGTCTCGATCCATATATGCATATAGAGCCAGGCAGCGAGCGTATGTGCAATTACGCACAACATCACGACGCACAGCCGCCTATCCCTTCTGGCGGTGCATACCTCCCCCTTTAGGAGGCACATTTCAGGGTTAAATGGATCCGGACATAAAATGATGATTGTACACTTATCAATGGACCGCTCGGGGTAGCACGTGTCGAACGGTATACACAAGCAAGTTAAGCAGCTCAAGCTTTGTAGTATCACCATTACGGATACTTGTTACTCCTTGCCTTGCGGGAGTTGCGGCATCATGAGTGGCACGAGATCACTGCATGATTGCATGCACTACTAGACGAGAAGTAGCAGCTATTGTGTTAAGCAAATAAAACACCGGAGATCAGCATTGACACCTCAGTCGAAAACGCTAGTCGTTGATTATGAAGCTTATTTAACCTCGGCGGTAACTGCACCGGCTATGTGGGTAAACCCGTGCTTTTCCTGGCCTCGCTCTCCGTACTGGCTGGGGGATATAACCTAATGTACGGATCCGGAGGCCGGGAGCTGGAAAGTCAGTCAAGCTAACAATCTTTAGTATGTAGAGCCAAAAATAGTGTGGCTGATGAGCTCAAGCAGAATGAATTCACATGTCACATCAGATTGTCAACCCTGCGCAGTGAGGCTCTTAATAAACTATTGAAGAAGTGAAGATCTGATGACGGTCTCTACCTGATGTTCCGCCTTACAACTTTGACTCCCACTGGCAGATATACAAATTAAGAGTAGGTAGATAGTTGAAACCTGTTTGAGCAGGAGTCTCTGGGGTTTTTTTTACAGTTCCAACTAGGCGTTGTTGTTATTGCTGTTGTAACTGTAGCCTTGAGTTTTGTTTCCCTGAAGTTTTTATATTAGGCCACACCCACCCCTTGCCTTAAGCCTTGTGGGAGCAAATTTCCGGTCCCATGTATTCCTCGAGACAGGCATAATCAAAAGTTATATAACGCAGGTTCGTTCAGGGAATCTGATATCATATTGATCGACACATGGATCATGTAACGAAGTGGCCCACACCTTCCACACCTGGGCTGCAGCAATCAACATCACCAATTAAACCCGAGGGGTGAGGTTATCATGACGTCTAATTTAGTTTTGTGGTTTAAGCGGCTCAGAAATAGTTTGATTATGTATGACCCCATCCCCGCCATGTTCGCTTTCTCTTCTATAGAGTAATTGCTTACATAGAGTCACATTTCGGCCCGAACGTAACGAGGGACATAAGGGACATACTGAGTAAGACTGCAAGCAGACACTACGGTACGACTGTAGCAACCAGGCTAATGCCCTGGTAAGTTGAGCACGGAACCAGACTATAAACACAGCAAAAATGACCCCTTATCAAATGGCGGAAAGTGAGTCTGCATGGTGTATCAATGGACCGAATTCGACATCATGTAACATGCGTCTCATACTTATCTAGGCTAGCCTACCGCCTTGTTCGACTTTGCCTGTGTAACGTCACCCTTCTTGCACGTGATGTATAATATATGTAGACATACATCACACAACAGGTCATGAATAGGTTGTTAATATACTCTTGATGTACAGTACTCTGGACCCGGATAGCATCGGGATTCCAATGCCCAACCAGACTACTCATGCCTTGCCGGACGCCGCTGACCCCCCCTTACGTAAACTCCGACTCAATCACCAGGACTATCATGTAACCGCACCCAGCTGCAGCATTGTTAGGTGAGTAAGTAGTAGTGGCCGCACAAACTGCATGTAAATATTCTCCTAGTCTGGTTATATCCTCCCACTCCCCAGCTTATCAGAGTTCCGACTTATCATCCTAGACCTATTGCCTAAATACAGTTGCTGTGGGTCATGATAACGGCTGCTAGGAAATCAGTCGTCAAAAGTCATAATAGCCCCCCATGCTAGTCCGATTAGCGCAGCGCAACCCTCCCTCGGGCTCGGGAGCAGTTTGGTTGGCTCCTCCCCAGTCTACCCCAACTGAGACTTCCCTCAGCCTTAGGTCAGTTAAATACAGGTATGCATGTTAACGGGTGATCCCAATTGCAACTACCTACCTCCAACCAGACTAACTGTCTCCCTTGACTTGCATGCACGGAAAACACTTCCCGACATAAGGCAGATAGGATCCGGGTGGGAATTGTAGCAAATTGGCGCACTGCCGGTTGGCTTCGCGCGGGATCGCCAACACATGCGCATATATTAGCCTGGTCTTCAGACGGGTTTAAATTCCTTTCAACGCACTGAGGGTTGCTCGTGATGATTCGTTGGAAGCAACCTCAGCAATCTGTTTGCTTACCCTAAAGTGCTGCACCCCACGGCCAAGCCCAATTTCAAAGGGTCCCAGGGTCATGTTACACTCTATAAATATTGAATGCAACTTAACCCCAGTCTCGCAATGCTGGTAGAGTACTCTACAGCCATCTGCACCCCAGGAAAAATATTAGCCATATGCATCCATCAGTATACCCCCCCTCCTTGCACCACTTACACTCTAGTGAGCAGCCTTCCTCATCCTCATCACTTCAAATAATATATAGACTATAAAGCCTCGCTATTGCCAAAAGCTATATGCGAGCACTTTAAGGAACCAATATAGTATCCTATCCGGTGGATCCGCAACGCACCACTGACGAGCAACTTCTTTTAAATCCAAAAGTGCGAACCATTGACGTCCAATAATATGCAGCTGTAGGAGAAATTATCCACGTGCACCATTTCCACGAGTATGTGCAACAAATGAGCACGCCCAACAAGGGTGCACGGGCCAAGCATTCCCCACCCCATACAAAAAAGCAAAATATATCAGAAGTAACATAGCTTAGACGGCATAGTTCGTGTCTGTCGAGATTCACTCGTACTTCATAGTATTAGAAAAAATAAGAAAGATTTGAAAAAAAAACCTCGTTTGTTTAAACAGATAGTAAATGAATACCATCGCAGACAAATACAAAAAGCCTCCGAATTACCATTTGCCATACCGAAACAAAATGATTAAAACAACAGATTGAACAGAAGGAGAGCTGAAGAATCCCCAAACAGTGCCAACAGCTATGGATTCCATCAAAAAGGAACCTCCGTGAAACCTTTCGTAAGAAACAGAAGTAAAAGTAGTGATTGATGACGCTGGAGGATCTGCCCGCCAGGCAGGAGCAGAGGCCATGAATGAATTATGGCTAAAATAAAAAACACCAAATACTCCATGAACCCGAAATGCATGGTTTTGTAAATCCGGTTCTTCGTCATATCGTACTTTCATTGCTTCGCTTACCGGCTTAATCCGATCGTTTTCTTTTATGCGCCGCTCGCTGCTGGGGTTGAACGGTATCGTAATCTGTCACACCGCCCATATGGGACTGGCCACCGACAGGCTCGTTCACGGTCGACTGATCTGTTCTTCCTGCTAAACCGCTTTCGAGTTCGCTACCGTCAGCTCCGTCATGGTGCTCCTGGTCCCTAGGCGGAGTTAACACTGGTTCTGATCCATCTGGCTCGAAACTTGCGAATTGTACCATATCTTCGTTGATGCCTCTTAAGCACCAGGCGAACACCGCTACTTGACGGATACTATCCATGAAATCTGCGGGTGCGGGGCCACCAGGACCGTTTCCAACGGCTTGGTTGGGGGGGTGGTATGGAAGCCTCGCCCAAGGAGAAGCAAAGAAACCCATTCGAGGATCAGAAAATGGGATCATCGGTCTCGCTCGCCTAAGTACAACTACTAATCCGTCGGAGGTGCAGGAAACAACGGCTTCGACCTCCGGGCCACGGTTGGCGGGCGGAATGCTATTTGAGAGGCTCGTCCTGGATGTTGAATGAGAGCTCGAGTAGTAGTGGTAATTATCCTCCTCCTCTCCTTCACCCGGATGGTCGCCATCGTCCCCCTCCTCATCTTCCTCATCGCTTGTCATATTACTGTCACTGTTAGCATCATCATCCTCAGGCTCAGGTTCCCGTGTTGACGTGGATTCCCTTGCATGCCTGTCTGGATTGCCTCTACCACGTCTTGAACGTGGAGAACCGGACCTTCTCTGTCTCCTTCGATGAGGTGCGTGCCCATCTTCCAGTTCTACATCTGCTACCCGAGGATCTCGGGCGAAAAATCGAAGGTATGCTATTGAGTCATTTTCTTTCGCACGCTCAAGGGCCTCTACTGCATCCTGCAAACACCCTGGAGATATAAACTCAAAGAAACTCATCCCAACCGCTTGCTGCGGTGGGAAATCCAATATATCCATTAGTATGTTGGTTGCATATAGGATTGTTAAAGTTCGGGTAAAGCGGTTAAGGATAAGGCAGGCGCGAGGCTCATGTTGCCCTGCCTGAGGTGTGCTGAATTTCGGCGACAGATGAGCCAACATGTGGTAACGTGGATCGCGTGGTGATGAGGAGAATGCACGCCGGATATATGGTGCTTTCAGAGCACGTTCTGTTTAGATGTTAGTACTTGATGTGCTCAGGGTCTCGCAAGTTTATACTGACCGTGGCTTTTATTTGTCTGTCGATACACACTGGTGGCCGCAACTACTACAGAATATACCACTGTAAAGACAATCTCACAGCAGATGTAATTCCCCGCTTTACTCTTGAGTCGACAATATGCTAACACAGCAGCCTTATCCATCTCAACTCCTCTCCCGTGGAATGTCTGTGCGAAAGGCATCTCCTCGGGGTGGAAGTATGAGAACATTGATTTTCCCACGACTTCGTGCGGTTCATAGCCCAAGACATCTGAAATGGAGTCCGAAGCGTAGACAAGTCTGGCCTCTAGAGAGAGTAACTACCGTCAGCTGCCTATTATGAACATCGCTCTTCGCAAGATTAGAGTCTGTCATTACCAGGTGAGAGATCATGCATTGAGATAAAAGTGATGTCCATTGCTAAACAACGTACTAGTCTTTACTTATTGCGCCAGAAAGTGAAACAGCCAGGCCAGAGAGAATGTGTCGGAATCAGTGTTAGGTGATTGACAGAATTGATGTGAACCCTGTGCGTGAGGGCGTCTCATTCAAGCTTATAAAGAGCGGGAGAGCACCACCACCATATTAAAAAAGAAAAAAAAGGGGAACCTGCAGGAGGTAATGGAGGAGCAATCTGAAGTGGAAAACCTGGCACCACGTATAATAGCAAGGTTGAATATGCGATAATTGAAGTGTGAATGCGAGTTAAGGAAAGAACGGGCAGAGGTCCCTCCAATGAGTTTCCTAGGTAAAATTCTTAATTGTACTGGTGTACCCGAAGGGATTAGAGCCTCCTACACAATGCAGCGATGCGGCGGGGGGGTGGGGAAGGCAACTCTGATCCAATATGTAAGTAATGGGGTATGCAGTTCACCTCCCAGTTGAACTTTAAAGTATGTACTTAAGTAGCAAAGATATGGGGATGAAACTAGACGGTTTCCGGCAAAGCTTAGGTTACCAGAATGACGACACAAGCTGAATGCTAGGTGACTTTGATATGAATTGGGGGGCTAGGTGGCCATGGGTAAATAGAAACCTAATAAGGAGCTGGCAATGGGAAGCAAAAAAAGCCGAGAGGCAGCCGTTTTAGGTGTCACAAGTCGCGGTGGAGGATAAAGGAAAAGGCTGCAGTACCAGATGGCGAAGCTAGGGATTTCGATAGGAAGCCTGGGATGTGGAAAATCATACGACAACTAAAATGTTTATGTAGTATTGCCGAAGGTAAGGTGCGGCGGGTTGGAGGCGAGACCAGGGGCACTTGTTAAACGAGCAAATAGTAGGTAGGAAGGCCCATGAATACAGGGGAGGTTGACAGGTCGAAAGGGTCTGCGGATGGCTTGTTAGTTCTGCTGTGGCTAGAGGTAACTAATACCAGGACATCTTCACCATGCGGCTCTAGTTCGACAAGCGTGCGAGTGCTGTGAGTCCTGAAGAGGAACTGAAAGGTGTAGCGCTGGACACAGCTGGTGATGGTGTGGTCGACAGGAAATGGGGTGGCAGAGGGGGTGGTGGCAGTGGGTGTGGTTGTGGTGGCCGTTGTTCATAAAGCGCTCAATCAGTCGCGAAGTTATGACAACCAAAAACGCAATATATAGGTGGAATGTGGGCGTGGGCTGCTGCAGACTCAGCTCTGTTAGACAGATGACGGCCGAGAAAGGGCCTCTTAGAGCCCCGAGGCAAATAATGCATGTTCGAGAAATGAAGGACGATATTTGATTATAGCAGGCTCAGAGGGGTATGGCAATTTGGCATGACAGTTTGCTGATTGCTGGGAAATGACTGATATATCAGGGTCCCTAATTAACCCCTCAGTTTAGGCACGAGAAGAGCCTCCAGAATACAGCACTGCTGGGACTAAATTTGAAACAACAGCATTAGATATTTCGATTATTTCATCAACCAGACTATATTTCATCTTGGTTCCAATTTTGGACTTCAAACATTCAAGCGATGCACCAAATACAGGGATGCTTGAAGATAGGCAGGATTTTTCCTTTTTTTGTGTTTCCTTAATTGTGATATGGATGTGCACTCAAAAGTCCAGCACAGTTTGCTTTTTTTCACTACTTGTCAAAGTATAAGGCTAAGTACCTCATGGGCTAGTCTGGTTGTTCATGGTCATGCTCGCAATCCCCGAAGCATACCATCTTTAGTCTGGTTAACCCACCTTTAACCAGGCCAATACCCACCTTACTTAAAGATTGAATGCTAAGCTTAATATTTCGCAGTAACTGGCTGACGTTCAAGAGGTGGATTTCACGCTGCAGTTCCTACCCTCTCCTAGAGTGGAATGTATGTATCTCCTCATTCCACCCGTCAATCAGGCTGATTGGCCATAGCGAGTCACTGAAGGTTTCTGCCCGGCCTAGGCCACACACACCGAGCCTTCAAGTTACAACCAGGCTATCAGGTTATGCTGTGGGCCATTCTGAAACCGGACTGCTTCGAGCTTCGTTAATTTAACCTTGGATAACGGAAAATCTCAAATGGGCTGCATCCCTCCAGCAAGGATGCCGCATTGCGCTTCACCGTAGTACGTACTCGAGTACACGCAAGTCAAGAGAGCATTTGCTATCTAATCATAGGTTAACTAGTTAGTACCCTTGTCCCACCTCAGCGAGCTGCAGGACCAAGCCATTTGACAGCCTTGGCGGCGGAGAACCCTTGCGTCCTCGGATCATGTGGGGAAGGATTATCTCGAGCTCACTACCGGAATTAAGTTGTTTGGCTGCAATTATATTGGAAGTTTAACATTGCTTCTACCTCATGAGTGCTGGACAATTCGTGACAAGATTGACTCCCCAACCACCCGACCATAGTGGCCTAGAGATGAGAGTGGATCAACTCTCACTTTCATGACAAGAAATAGAAATATGGTCTCGTTGAAGAAATATAGAACTTCATTTGAACATTCCGAGTCGACCTGCCAGTGGTAGCTAGACTATTCACTCGTGCACTGCGCATGTCCATCCTGAGCTTATAATGTACTTACTGTCACTGCAACTGACTGTCTTAGGTCCACTAAGATTGCTCGAGGATCTAAGACCACGGTGTTACCACGGCCTACTGTAGGGTGAAATACAATGAGGCGGGGGATAGGCATCCCCTCCTGGTCTGGATGCTGGGTTTCAATGTCACACAAAAAAGAGTGCTACAATATGCAGATATCAAAAGCGAAGGCTGCAAAAGCACCCGCCGGTTTACCGCTCCGGAGGCCAATAAAAAAATATAGCTTCATGCTTGTGCCTCTGGAGTAGAGAACGGAAGACAGCATGTTAGTACTCACCCTTTTATAAGCATCATACTAATACCTGAAAATACCTTTTTTTTAGTTGTTTTGATTAAGGTTGATATCGCGGTAACTTGAATCCGTGTTGGTACCATGTGCGTATGCGTAAATACACAGAACTCAGTACGTTATACGTATACATGTAGTAACATGAGTACAGGTCTTTACACTGAATTCTGCTCACCCCCAGTCTCCTCCTCGATTTGATGTATTAAGCAATCGGGTAGGTAGTCACGGGTTAGAGAACCGGGGTACTTAATAGGCTAACTGTACACTAATGGGGCTACTTTCACTCTAACCAAACAGAGAAATTTGTGTTACCTACCGAACAGACCGCAACCATACTAGGCTAAACGTGCCAACCAAACTCGGAGCCCATTAGTGATTACTTAGTCTAGTCTGGTTTTAGTCGGCTAACGAAGATTGGCACTGGTAATGCCAAGGCAAAACTAGAGAGAGTACCGAGGCTCGGTCAATTGCCAACCAGCCTACTCGGCGCTCGGTGATCATGAATGAATCATGAGAGGTGCTGGAGGTAGACATGTGAAACAAAAAGCTCCAGCTTGAAGTATATATATAACAGAGCGGGTATCTAGATAAATATTTCTTCATTGTTTCTTCATTGTCTTTAAATTCGTCTCCGCCGCTTAACATTTTCTAAGGCAAGCAATTGTAGGTGATAGATGATTTAACTTTCGTCACCGTCACCATATCCAACGCTACGTACCCCGTGCCCAGCCGCCCCCATACCTCCACCGGTTTCCGCTTTCACGTGTAAAGCAACTCCCAACGTCTTACTTATTGCAGCTCTCTACATTCATCTCTCCCTGTCTTCACACACCGTGAGTTGTAAGACCTCAAACCGCATACGTACGATTCCATACAGAAGATTGCAATAATGTCAAATCTACGATTCGACGGCAAGGTTGTCGTAGTCACTGGTGCAGGCGGTGGCCTAGGGAAAGTGTATGCCAAGTTTTTCGCTGGACGGGGTGCCAGTGTGGTTGTGAATGACCTTGGAGGATCATTCAATGGCGAGGGGACTTCAGTGAAAGTGGGTACTAGTCATCGCTGTGCGGGATCAGATGCTAATGCTCGAGGGAAATAGGCAGCCGATGTGGTGGTAGAAGAAATCACAAAAGCTGGTGGAAAGGCTGTTGCGAACTATAGCTCTGTTGCGGACGGAGACAAAATTATCGAGACAGCCGTGAAGACATTTGGAACTGTTCATATCTTAATCAATAATGCTGGCATTTTGCGAGATGTGTCTTTTAAAAATATGAAGGATCAGGACTGGGATCTCATTAACGAGGTCCATGTGAAGGGATCCTATAAGGTGGGTAAACTCCGGTACCTCCGGGCCCTTAACCCCCGCCTATATCCGACTGGCTGACATCTTCCTGTGCAGTGCACAAAAGCTGCTTGGCCATATTTTCGTAACCAAAAGTATGGAAGGATTATCAACACGGCATCAGCAGCTGGTCTATTTGGCTCCTTTGGGCAGACTAATTACTCAGGTAAGCCCCGGATACACCTAATGTTATCCGATGTCAATTGACATGAGACATCCTAGCCGCAAAACTTGCCATGGTCGGGTTCACCGAGACTTTGGCGAAGGAGGGGTACAAATACAATATTATTGCCAACGTAATAGCACCGATTGCTGCCTCCCGTATGACTGAGACTGTCATGCCCCCAGAAGTTCTTGCTGCCCTTAAACCAGACTGGGTGGTTCCTCTTGTTGCCAATCTTGTGCATGACTCCAACATGAAAGAAACCGGAGGTATTTTTGAGGTTGGAGCAGGCCATATGGCGAAGCTACGATGGGAACGTTCAAAAGGCGCTCTCCTGAAGACAGACAACACCCTGACTCCTAGTGCCATCATTAAGAAGTGGAATAACGTGGAGGACTTCAGCAAACCTTCATATCCCACCGGACCGGCAAATTTCCTAGAGCTCTTGGAGAATGCTCAAGGACTGGGACCAAATGAACAAGGTCCGGAGGTCTCATTCAAGGACAAAGTGGTTCTTGTTACTGGTGCTGGTGCCGGGTAAGTTGCCTCTGATGATGTTCACGAAATCCTTGGAATTTCTAACCGTGCTGTAAATAGCCTTGGTCGAGCATATGCGTTACTGTTTGCCAAACTCGGGGCAAAAGTCGTAGTCAATGATGTTGCCAATCCGGATAGCACCGTGAGTGAGATCAAAGCCATGGGTGGACAAGCAGCTCCCGACAAACACAGCGTTGAAGACGGCGATGCCGTCATAAAGTCTTGCGTTGATGCTTTCAGTACTGTTCATGTTATTGTCAATAATGCCGGTATTCTCCGGGACAAGTCCTTCGTAGGAATGACTGATGCACAATGGGATCAGGTGGTTGCTGTCCACTTGAGGGGTACATACAAGGTTACCAAGGCTGCATGGCCAATCATGCTCCAACAAAAGTATGGACGCATCATCAATACCACCAGTACCTCCGGTATATATGGAAATTTCGGTCAAGCAAATTACGCTGCTGCTAAGCTCGGTATACTCGGTTTCTCCCGTGCGTTGGCACTTGAAGGACAGAAGTACAACATCTTTGTGAACACCATTGCTCCAAATGCCGGTACTGCAATGACTGCTACCATCATGCCTCCGGAGATGGTTCAGGCATTCAAACCAGAATATGTCGCACCATTGGTTGCAGCTCTCGCAAGTGATAATTGCCCATCCCCTACTGGTGGTCTTTACGAGGTTGGTAGCGGTTGGTTTGCGAAGACCAGATGGCAACGCTCCGGAGGACATCAATTCCCCATGACCGAGGTCGCTACCCCGGAGGAAGTTCAGGCTGAATGGAAGAAGATTGCGAACTTTGATGACGGCCGTGCAGACCACCCCGAATCCCCACAAGACGGTATGGCCAAGATCATGGCAACCCTCCAGACGGCTGCCCCCAAGAGCGCTTCTAAGCCCAATCCCAAGATTCTGAAGGCTATTGAGGACGCGAAGAATGCCACAAGCTCCGGAACAAAGATGAAGTATGATGAGAAAGACTTGATCCTATATGCCTTAGGATTAGGCGCCAAACGCACTGATCTCAAGTGGGTGTATGAGAACTCTTCGGACTTCGAGCCCCTCCCCACTTTTGGTGTCGTTCCATACTTCAACTCTGAGGTTCCCTTCAGTTTCTCCGATATTCTTCCAAACTTCAACCCCATGATGCTCCTGCATGGAGAGCAATACCTTGAGATCCGCAAGTTTCCTATTCCCACCTCCTGCGAGACTATCAACTACCCCAAGCTCGTTGAGGTCGTGGATAAGGGCTCCGCTGCAGTCGTTGTCTCTGGTGTTATAACCAAGGATGCAAACACCGGCGATGAGCTCTTCTACAATGAGAGCACTATCTTTATCCGTGGCTCAGGTGGCTTCGGTGGTGCCTCTCGTGGAACTGATCGTGGTCCCGCTACCCAAGCCTATGCACCTCCCAAGCGTGCTCCTGACGCTGTCGTTGAGGAGCAAACTACTCAGGAACAGGCCGCCGTATACCGTCTCTCTGGTGACCGAAATCCACTCCACATCGACCCAGAGTTCTCTAAGGTTGGTGGTTTCAAAATCCCCATTCTCCACGGCTTGTGCTCTATGGGCATCGCTGGCAAGCACGTCTACATTACCTTTGGCCGGTGGAAGAGCATCAAGGTTCGCTTTGCAGGGGTGGTGTTGCCAGGTCAGACTCTGGTAACCGAGATGTGGAAAGAAGGAAATACGGTTACCTTCCAGGTGAAGGTCAAGGAGACTGGGAAGCTGGTTATTGCAGCCGCAGGGGTGGAGCTATTGCTACAAAAGACACAGAAGTTGTAGATGGTATGCGTCTGTTGGATTTATGTATAGTATAGGCTGGATTTCCATCATCCTTTAGCATAATGGGGCTTGTGTATATAACTAGGACATGGAGGAAAGGTAGGGCATGGCATGACTTCTTCATGCCTCCATGGTTTCTTTTCTCTTTTTTGGTATTCGGGTTAATGGTTCATGTATGCTACATATTTGGCTTTTTTATTTACTCTGTTCTGCTCGTACCGGACGACTATATCATACCCTAGCAAGGCGCGCATTACAAGTGGGATTATAGTCGACTGTTTATACATTCTTTATGATCAATACATAAATTTGCCTTGGGATCTTTTCAGGGTAACCTACTCAATATCTGTCATTCAAATAGAATTTAAAGTAGATGTGCAACCCGCCCATGAATCCGGATTGTTGTAAACGAGGGTCTCCAAAATTACTATACGCTAGTCTTGCTATGTTATGTTCTAGATAACAATTCCATAGCCTAAGAATTAGGCCCTCCTCGCTCTCGCCCTAGAGTCTGTATATTTCATATTTTCTCCACTCAACTTTGAATATACGAATCTTATTTTACCTATGAAATTGCCCCACGCCGTCCAGTCGCTGGAGCATGAGATACATCAGCCTAATGTCAGTATAGAAAGGAAAAGAATCACCTGAAAAAAAATTACCTGAATTCCTTGCTCTGCCTAGAAATCCTACAACATATTTACAGATTATAAAGCGTCACTACCCCAATTGCAGAGTAGCATTCAATATTAATAGTGATATGTACATGAATGCCTACGCTCTACAGTAATCAACAGCCCAGCATCAAAACAAAAACCAATGCGTAGTGTCTGATTGAGTGTGAAGAGGTGCCGAAATTGACATTATTACGCAGATATATCTCTAAGTTATGCTACGCACTAAAGTAGAAACTGCAAGGCCCTGAGAGTAATGCTCATCCAGGTACTATCTCTAGAGCTCTACCCTGAACTGGAATACCGAAACACTGGTACAGTAATATTATGTTTACATCGCCTTGGGTTTGGTTACACCCTAAAAGATCTTAAACTCCCATTGGCAGGACTCATTGACCTTGTGATGGGTACGTCCAAGGTAGTGTAGGATTAATTGAAAATTCTGTTTAAATCCAGTGTATCTCTAGGACGCTAAAATCTGATGTCCCCAAAAAATAAAACAGGTTTAGACGGGGGGTATACTAATACTTAAGTGTAGTCAGAAATATTGAGAGTCTGGGCGTAAGCATAAAGTATTAAGAGGTGCTTATCTCTGACCAGTTATTGTCACGAGCCTGGCCACACTAGCAAGCTTGTAACATGTTTTTCGAATTCTGTTCCGGGGGAAAGACTATTGTGTGATCCTGGATGGTGTTTAACCCGGTCTTTGTAACATGGAACATTGGAGAGGAATCGAATGGCCAAAATGGCTGAGCTATCTCCCCCCAATGGCTAACATCCCCCCCCCCCCCGACCTATATTGCCGTTC
>Ga0307511_10004014_pt1 | contig 15048 bp, 18 predicted proteins | sample 13_EM_MG_FD_200266 | JGI IMG/M metagenome (GOLD analysis project Ga0307511, IMG submission 200266) | Populus trichocarpa ectomycorrhiza microbial communities from riparian zone in the Pacific Northwest, United States - 13_EM | ecosystem: Host-associated > Plants > Roots > Unclassified | place... | reverse complement strand
GGGGACGCCGGGACGGGACGCAGGCCAGTACATTGAGGCCCTCAGGCCTCGACTATGTAACTAGCCGGCCCGTGCCGAATTCTCAATGACCTCAGTTGGCATCACCATTGTAGACGGGAGGCCGAAAGGCCGCCGATCGCCGGTCACCTCAAATCACTGATGTCAATATCACCGAGCCCATTCCTCATCTCGGGATCGCTGGGCTGCCCGATGACAAGTAAACATGTACAAAACAACTCCAGGGGCGGGAAGAAGCGAAGCAAACATCCAGTCACGCTTGAGCACGCGCACAGTATTTCCAGTATTCCTCGATCGAAATTGAGGCGGGTGTGTGAGAAGAGCAAAAAGAAGCCAGCGGAATCGAGAAGCAATCTAGAAGCCGTGGAAACCGTGGACGGTGCGAGATTGTACGCGGAGCGTCGGTGACTTTGAATGGGTTCCACTGTGAAAACTGTAGCGACTGAAATTCAGTCACCGAAATTCACTGGAATCAAGTTGATCTTTCAGTTGGGCACGCACTTTCAGCGGCCTACTCCAACTGAAATCTTGAGCTTTTTTCAGTCGGAAGCTGACTGAATTTGTAATCTCAGTCGGATTTGACTGAATTTCAGTTGCTATATTTTTCAGTGTTCAACTACGGGGATCTAGACGATAAAAGCAACTTGCGAATCGTTGTAAGGACAAATGCCCACTGCCACTGTTTGTGCCACACTCGGGCGTACGTACATGGTGGCGCACGATAAGACCCAGTACTTTACGCCTCGGGAATAGTACGAATCGTTCGATACAATATCTTTCCAGGATGTCAACTCGCTCGGGTCTCAACAAGCCCGCGCTGGCAAATAGTAGTTGTACTTGATTCCCCACCACCTCGACTCGTCCCCCGCTGCCCGCGTACCACCCTCTACGACATCGCTTCCACTTCAAACCCTTTCACGGCCTTTCGACCGAAGTGTATCCAGAGGTATCCCATCACATGTAGTATTCATGTGGTCCCGACCACCAACAAAACCTATACTGGTGAGCGTAGTTGGCTCCCCAAGACTCCATTGATCTCCTTGCGAAGCACCGGCTTTCTTCAGCGAGAGCATTATCCGCGTAATCATCACCGGGAGATACCTGAAGTGTTGTTCAGACCCTACACCTCCGGGAAACGAAGAAATGGGCTAGACGTACACGACATTTCCGCTGTTGTGGAAAGTGGTTCAGCGAACAACGGAAAAAGATTGTTTGTGTTATCACGTACGCTGCGGGGAGTAGTTTTATTGCAGACTACAAAGGTCTCAGCAAGCGAGAAGAGAAACGGAACGATGCGATGATGTCCTCACGCTTCCGAATACCAGAGTCAGCAGGAGCAGGAAGTGTGAAGTGAATATAACAAGGAAATAGAGCATCGCGTCTTCTGCCATGACTTTCAGCAGATTAGGTAGCTTGGATCGGTATGAACCCGACTTCAATGCAAGATAAGCGATGAACAAGATGGTTAGAAGGTCTGTGAAACAATAAGTGTCGGTCTCTCCCGCCAGGCGAAAGGCAAGAGGGTCTTCGTACCGTAGAATAGAGATATGGTGATAAATCCGATTTCCATGGACAGGTGCAGTTTGGAAATACAACTCCTAAAAGCCATGAGTGGGATTGGTATGATCGGTTCCGCTGGGAAACGAGTAAATAGCCACGAATCACGAGCACCACTCGGTCCGAGGCTCACCTCCGTCCACCACTGAAATCACAGTTAAATACATTCCTAGAGCGAAGTGTGATACCGTTATCACACCAAAGCACGCGGCGATCATGCGATTCTTCGCTGAAATGGCATATACCCTGTTTCATTCAACCACCGCCTGCGCGCAACTGTCCTACATCAGAAGGAACGGACCTCAAGGTAAGAACAATTTGAGCGAGCAGGGTACACCCCGTGAACGCGAGGATAGGAAGAAACACGGTATTATTGCATCTGTATGGGACATGTGAGAAGCCTTTCGGTTCGGGGTATAGGAATGTGGTCGTACGCCTAGGGCCCATTTCACCGATGAGTCTGTCAAACAAAATGCCTCGGTTGACGATATTGCTTACCCGTTGCGTCATTTGCGGAAGTAAAGCCGCTGTGATACGGTCGGTGAAGGTCGATTCATATGCCAGAAGGAGGCGACGATCCCACTCACAGACCAACACCCAGAGCTGGTACACCATCGGCAAATACCTGTTCTGTATTCCCCGTTCAGAGGGGAGGGTATTTTCTGCGGAGGACGTACCAGAAGGAAAAGCATGAAGACTATCTTTTCTTCAGCGGATTCTGTAATGTGAGTCTGTTCCCTGCGTACCCCATGATTTCTTCCCAGACCAAGCGTATTTGACCTTTCACAGAGGTAAGTCCAGCGGAGGGGAGGATGTCTGTGAAACGCCTTACCTCATCCTTCAGGGTCAACAGGTAGTCGTAAAAAAGGACGGTAGCGACCCCAAACGTATAATACTGGTCACAGTCATCACTCCAAGCCGCACGAACGACGAATATCGATGCCTACCCGTGCTGAATTTCTGGAAGTTTTGGGAACCGAAAGTTAGGAAAGTCCATGAGTTGACGGGAAGGCACTCACAGTACGTTGCCGATTTCAATGATCTCCTTCAACGCATCGAGAGACATGGGAGACCTCACTCATCTGCCAGCATGGGGAGCGTCCCTTTAACCAAAACCATTGGGTGCCGCGGGCCGCGCGAACCCCACGTTGGAGGCAGCAATCTATTTATGGTGCGCATCACTTAGTCACCACAACTTTCTGACGGCGGCAGGATTGCACCGGGAGGTATTTTGGGCGCTAGTTTCCCTGCCACCGTGTCAGCGGTGCCGCTCCTTGGAGGTTCCATCTGGAAAAATCCTGCCGAATCAGCGATGCTAGCCGAAGGTATAGCGGTCTAGCCGGGTTACCTAGTAACCCATCAACTATTCCTCAGCATTTTCGCTGAGACGCCTCTGTGCCTGCGGGCGGGTGAGGAGGAGTGGAGGCTATGTCGGCATCCTCTGCCAAAAGGTTGCCAATCGCCGGTCATCTTTAGAACGTCAATCATCGGGCTCATTGCTCATATCAGGGTCGGTGGGCCGCCTGAGGACAAACATGCAAAGGACCCCAGAGGTGGAAAGAAGTGATGTCAGCAAACTCTCCGGGTCCGGTCACTCATCAGTGCCATGGCGTTATAAGCGAGTTTAATAATCTCGCTTGAGGGTTTTGTGGGGCAAAAGAACGCTTAGAGCAAACAGTGGCTCTCCCCCGCCCGCTTCTTTTCGAGACACCTACCGCGTCTCCAGGGAACCTGGTTTCGTCGGCCATGAGGCCCCTTGCTCAGGCAAATAGAGAAACGGTCAGGCACCATGCGAGCGTCGGGTAGTATAAACGAGATAGGAAATGACGATTCCGCTGATCGGTGACCAGTGACCACCCGTAGCACTGGAACACGTTTTCCGTTCTGGTCGAATTCCGGTACTCGCAGGGATATCAGCACATGGCGGAGTGGGTGATGTCGCAACTATCCCCGAACGTAATTCGAGGGTCGGCTGGTTCTGTGGCGAGATAACCCCGACGTCGCAACTCCAGGGTTGACGACACTAGCTGAAGCACTCGGTAAGTACTAAGCGGGGCTGGACGGTGCAACCGACTGAATGCCACTTATCGGGAGGGTCAAAACCGGAGTAAGAATAGAAACCGATCTGCTCCGACGCGTTTCAATGTGTTTGTACCATCGCTTTCTCCTCGAGATCTCCCTCAGCGACGGACTTTCTTTTCTTCCCGTGGCATCTCTTCTTCTGGTGATTGAACCCCCACGAACGACATTACGAGGCTCTGGAACGATTGCCCACCGGAAGGGAGTTTTAGGTACGTTTGTCCAGGTTGCCGTCACCCGCACAACAATCGGTCTCAGACTCATGGGAGGGGGATTGGATGGGAACGAACTCACGAGGTATGTCGGATACTGGTAGGACTGACCTCACGAGATCCAGGGTCCTGCCGTTCCAGGCGTCCACTGGCGCGGACACATTTCCGGCCCATTGGCGTGGATAAAGCAGGGGTAACCGGTGTGACTCGAAATATTTGCCAGGTCCAAACTGGTCAGGTTATTGGCCACTATGCCCGGCAGTTACCGCGCCAGCTACGCGTAGTGTGCGCGTTCCTTTCAATTAGCAGCTCGAAGGTGGCCGACGTCGCTGGTGGATAGAGATCGCGGGTTGATGGAGATCGACGTCGACACGAACACAAACCGGGTCGATACCACTAGGTGGAGGATCAGCAGGAAACGACGAGCGGCGCGTTACGCGCATGACAAAATTAGGTCAGGGTAAAATATGACATAAATCCACCACAAACAACCGGAAGAAAGCGAGCAAAGGTGAAGCTGAGGGAATCAACTCGGCGTGTAATCCTCGTCCTTGCTGTCACCATGAACCTTAACGTCGGACCAATCATATTTGATTAGCTTCGCCTTGCCCTTTGCGATACGCTGGCGTTTGGAAGGGGTATCGTCCAATTCAGAGTCCTCACCCTTTTCCTCATCCCCACCCTCGCTCATAGCATCGTCGCCGTTCCCGGTGATAGTTTTGCGCTTCTTCGCCGATCCCGATGATGGAGGTTCGATCGTTTTGAGCGAACGAGCAAGATGATTCTCAAATTTGAAATCGTAGCCCACGCATTTCATCCCCCAAACCGCAATGACCTGAGACAGTGATGGGGGTTAGACTTATTGCTAAGAGGCGCATACAAGGCGCACCTCCTCGCCCTCGCAGAATGCTCTGTCGATATCGTCCTTCAGGTCCTTTGAAAGTGTCGTGTAGCTTTCGGTGGTGAACTTTGCGAGATCCCCGACCGACGGCTCTTTCCCCTGCTTCTTCCTTAGGGCGACGCGGGCGACTGTCTCTTGCCACAATCGCCCACCTCCGAGGACTTGGGTCCATTTGCGCCTAACCTTGGACATGACATTAAATGTTTGGAACGGATCCAGTATGCACCAGTGTAGATACCTCAGCCGATTGTTGCTTCCATTCATCCCCTGTGATATCACCAAGCCTTACCATTTCATATTGACCGATGTATTCGAACAACTTTGGCTCGCGCTTGACAACCACTCGGAATTCTGACCCTCCTTCGGGCAGCCACTCTTCGAGTTCGTCGTCTGATCGGAGCATGAGGCCAGGCCAGCCTGGTCGTGGCGGAAGGTAGGGATGATACTCTATACTCGGAACCATCCAATGGTTGAAACCGTGCTTCGCGAGGTTTTTGGGGGAGATCTTTGGAGTGAGGGAGTGACTACCTCCGTAGATAGCACAGAGTTTGGTTTGGCTGGCCGGGGTATTGTTGTGGGTGAGTTTTGACATATCAACATGAAACGGAGGTCCAAGGCAGTCAAGACTATTAAAGAGGCGGTCTTCATCCATATGAAAGTCACTAGGGCGAACAGTCCTGCGGGGTTCCCAGTATTCCTTGGCAGATGACTGCGATGTGGTTGGGACGTGATAAATCAAGTGACATGGAACTGAGAGAGGCGTACATAATCTCTCCTGGGAGAAAGCGATAGTGATGTTTGGCCAGTAGAGGGTCCTGCCTGCGGGTCACTGGACTAACAATCCGCTGAGTTAACGAAAACCCACTGAGAAAGGTAGCAGTTACCAGTGAAGAAGAATGAGGAGCATTCTTGGATGAGTCAGCGCCACGGTTGTTGCGCTTCGTGCGATTGAGGGGGCGCCGTTCTGAATCTATCCCTTGAGTTTGTTAGAATTCTACGTTAGCTGGTGGGGGTTCGCGTACCGTTAATGACAGGTCGTTGGGGCATATCAAAGGTAAAGGGGTTTTGAGGGGCTGGGATGCGGGTCGTCTCAACCGACAACTTTATGCCCTTTGGAATTGGGGCGAGTCGACATCGAGTAGGACCGCTCGGGGTGACAATCACACCCCGTAGGACAGGTCCATCACTATTCTAGCCGAAAAATAGTACCAGCGGTGGCTTCACTCCAGGTGGGCTAGGCGCACCTTAGGTTTTGGTTTGGGAGGGAGTGGATTAGCCATGGATGTCGGTGGGCGCGGAACATCCGGTTCCACCACCACCGGATCAATGTCCATAGGCGTAACGTGGCCGTCCCTCCGGATTTCAGCTAGCTCATCTTCATCAAGTGCTGATTGATATTCCAATGGGGAAGACGACCTCTCCAAGTTCAAGCGAGATCTGGATGGGGAGGAGTTACCAGTCGCTTTTGTCCGAGTAGCTTGTCTCTCGGACGAAACTCGGAGTTTCATCCACAGTCTCCGACAGTCATTCGCCTGCTCCTCATACGCAGTGTAAACCTCATCGAGGTCGTTTCCACTGAACGGGTCGCGGTGGGCGTTTTGGCCATGGTGGAAAAGATAAAGGGTAGCATCCAATTTGAGGGAGGTGAGAACGTGGAGGGCCGCGAGTAGGTGTTCCTTGATTCTCTTTTCTAGCTCCTTCGGGCTTGATTCACCCCTGGGCTCATCGGAACTCATCACGGATCCAGAGGCCCGGTTTGGTGGAGGAAGGAACGACGTGAAGGCGTGGTCGCCGATCATTGGCGCCAATCCTCCGCTCAGTCGTTGATCGGCTCGTCCGACAAGTCACCTGCCGCTGTTCCCTTGGGTTCATCATAGCCTCGAATCTGGGTCATGCGTGCTGTTCTGCAACGAGTAGCGTCTGCTTCGGTGACCGGTGCGTTCAATCCAACGCTACCGTCGGCAATCGTTCACTGGTGTGCTACGTACAGTGGACGGCGCGGTCGTTTCCGAGATCTCCAAGGGTTTGATGGTCTTGGTGGGCATAGGAGTAGGTCAGTACCTCGCCTTCCTTGATTCTACGACGACAGTACCTTCTGATACGCGTGGACAGCACAGATGATACCATGGCCGACCTCGAGGCCTTGACGAACAAGATGTGCGCCGGAACGTCCCCCAATATCGACCGTGCTGCACTCACGCGCGTCGCTTCTGCATAGTCTCCAAATACGGGTATTTGATGACCCAGCAACGGGTTCAATGTGGAAGCAAAGCGTGAAAGATATCGATGGGGATATCCTCTGCGTCTCCCAGTTCACGCTCTTCGCGAACACGCACAAAGGCAACAAACCGGACTTCCACCGCGCTATGGTAATCTACTCGCTCTGTTCCTGGCCTTCCAACACATCCCACGCCGTTTTACCATGTAGGGCTCGGAAAAGTCGAAAGAGATGTATACCCTCTTTTTGGAGTGCATGGGCAAGCTCTACAAGCCCGAAAAGATCAAAGGTCAGTCCACTCGTATGTACAAACACTTGGGCATCTCAACGGATCAGAACAGACGGAAGGTTTGGCGCTATGATGAACGTCAGCCTCACAAACGAGGTACGTGGCGAACATCGATATCCCGACGCGATGGTTCTCCGGAATGAATCTTCGCTCAGGGACCGGTCACGTTGACCCTCGACTCGCGGAAGTTCGAATACGTTCAACAATCGCAGCCGGCAAATCTAAACAGGAGCGCGAAGCCATCTCGTACGGGGACCCCAACCACCACGACGGCCGGGCCACCAGGAGCGTAGTTCCCTCTCGTGGGACCGCCTGCGATGCGAAGCACAAGACTCGATAAGCTGTTCGGGTCGTCACCTAAATCCCGATTGATGTTCATTCAGTCGGCATGACCGTCTACATTTCATGACTAGTTAAGCAGGGGGGAGTAAGGGCACAGGGGACAGGGAGAATCACTTTAAAAACAAGAAGGGTGATCGTGGACATGGAGAGGAAATGGAAAAATAAGTAGTGCACACTCGTAACCTACTCATCCAGTCATTATAATTGTACAAAAGCGAGAAGCTCAAACAAATAAATAACAGATTTCATGAGAAGTAAGCAAAACCGTTCGAGGTTCCAACCGTCCGACATACACGCAAATCCTACACCCAGGCGGGGGGGAGATCTTCTGACGCCATAAGGGATGAACCCTGACCGCAACAGGGTATCTACAGACCGTTTTCGCATTTGGGCAGGGAGGCTGACTTCAGCATCGGATGTCTTGTTGCCTTGGGTCGAGGGCCATCTGGTGGTGGGAGTGCGACTGCATCATGTGATCGGCGGAAGTGGGGATACTGATATGGTGAGGAGTGCTCACCCCAGATTGAGTGGGAGACATCCCGTATCCGGGGGTGATTAACCCGCTAACACCAGCCCCGTACGCAAAGCCACCACTGAGACCGACTGGCGAACCAGAGGTACCTGGGGGTATCACATGCCTGTAAGCGTCCAAGGACGTAGGCCAATGACTACAATCGGTTGGACGTACCAGGGACGAGAACGTTATCCCAAAACGTGTGGGGGAAGATATTGTCAACCGACAGCGAAGACCAGGACTGATCGTGATCTGCCATAGTGGGTGGGAAAGTTGAGATGTCCACCGCGGTGCCCATTTCTCCGTCGTTCTGGAAGTAGAAATCGTAATTCGGGAAAAACCCGTTTGTAGGTGGGGGTACAGGAATGGGTGGAGCGAGTTCCGCAGGGGTAGGGTTGGGAGATATCATCTCCAGCTGAGTGCCAGCCTGCGGTTGCTGTTGGAGATGAGGTGACTGGATCGATGTCGAGGGGGAGGTATGGATCGACGGCGAGGTAGGAGGTTCAGTTGGGTCTACATTTTCGAAGCCTTCCCTCTCCCCGTTCACGGTGGCTCCAGTCTTGCTCGCAATGACAGCCTTCAAGAATGTCGAGTATAATCTTGGGGTGTGGAGAGGTCCGACGGCCACATTTTCCAAAGTGTCTGCCAACTCTCTCACCAGTCGAATAGTCTTCTCTTCGTCCACGAACGACTTGAGTTCCGGACGCAGGAGCTACACAACAAAGGTCAGTCAGGAATCGAGCACGACCGAGAACGCCCGAGCACTACTACATACCTTGAGAAGGGTCAAAACCGCGTACGATCCTTGGACGAAGATCGAATCTGGGGAGTACTTCAAGTATCCCTTGGGCCCCCAGTTATCCTTCATCACGCTAATGCACGCAACAGCGCTCTTGTGCACCCTTCCAAAGAAGTTCCCGATGTTCACGGGATTCCGCTCGATCGCATCTTGGAGCCCAAAGGAGTTGATGACGAGCATCCCGTAATGCAGGAAGAATTTCCCGTTGAGCGCGACATACTCGTCCGCGTGGGCAACAACAACCGGTAGCCATTCTTCGTACCACCCAATCAGCTGAGACTCAACATTTTGAATGACCGTCAGGTAGTCACAGTCCATTTGGAGTCCTGATGGTGAGGTGGTACCGGAATAGAGGAGATCCATGCAGCGAGACATGATTCTTTGATACTCCTATGAGGATAGAGTGGGGGGAGTTTCTCAGCGTCAGCGCCCAACCGGAGGAAATGTTAAACAAGCTTACAACGTAGGCGGTAATCGCGGTATCTTCGGGGATGGCCATCTTGGTCTTGCACCATTTCTTCGCATTCCGAATGATGTAACTGTGTAACGGGAAAAAGACAACAACCGGCGCCCGGTGTTTGATCAGCACCGAGTTCACGCAAGCCATCCAATTCACCAGGCTAACCGGAAGGTGATGGTGGCCGGAATCCAGAAATAGAAGGCAACGAGGCAAACTCACTCTTCTCGGATTCCATAGGGCTTCCCCATCTGCGCGCTAATGCTGCGATCTAAGGCATAGCATACAAGCCAAGTCCGCTCACGGTTGTGAATTTCGAAGTTTCTTGCCCGATCTTCCTCCGAGTTGCTGTCCGAGAATTTCGACTTGCGGTGGATATTCAGGTCAGTTGCCATCCTGTGGTACCGCTCTAATGTGAGCAATAGGAGGCTCTGCACTACACGGAGAAGATTACCTGATGGCCATGCCAAGAAGCATCCACGTGCGGTCTTGTTCGTAACGTTCTACGGCACCGCTTCCGTACAGACTGAGTAGGAGGTACGCCTGTACGATTTCGAGCGACTTGTAGCCATGCATCGGGACACTGAACGCGAGCTTCTTAGAGATGTCAGTGAGCTTGGCATGTAAGTCCGGTTTTTCGGAGTAAAATTTTGCAGCGATGGCGCAGACTGGGGGTAGCGTGAGCGAAAGGTGATAAATAGATCCGAGGCACACGGGACTGACTGGTTGTCAACAAGAATGGGGAGCGCGAGCAAACAAGTGAAGGGGTGTGGAACTCGCGATCGAGGAGCTTCGAATGACCCTGAGTGAGTTGAATCAGTGAGGTGGGTCAAAATGGGCGTTTATCGGGGGCAGTGGACAACAGCTGACATTCATGTGATCGAAATAGCTAGGAACGATATCATCATCAACACAGCCGAGCATGCAGAGAGAGGAATAGTGGAGGCGCACATGTTAAACAATGCCAAAACATCCTCGGTACTCGTGAAGTTCAGCATTTCGGGCTGTACGCGGTTTTCGATGTACAGCCTCCGGAGGGGTAGGATGTTGATTGGACCTTGATGACTCTGCTGAGCACCACCTGTGGGTTCAGGGTCGGGGGACTGACCAGGTTTGAAATACACTTCACTCGCAACGCCGACTTTGGCGGCGCCGGTCTCGTCAAAGGGCCGTGGATACAGGGTACCATGGTGCTCGGCGTTGGACTTTCGCGTCGCCAGACTTGTCTCCGCGAGCAACCCGAGGGGATTTAAGGTATCGTTTGGAAGGGAGTGAAGTTTGGGAGAGCCTCCTTGTGCGGCCGGCTCTTGCGGAGAATGAGGGGGAGAGTCGTTGTCAGAATCCATCAGCTCGCGTGTGGCAATTATCTGTTGGGAAGCTATCGCGGCGTCTCGGGCACTGTGTCCGACGGGTGATGGGGAGCGCGAGAGCATCGCTGATACCGTGCTGGGGTTTCCCAGAGAGCGGAGGACGGTGTCAAGGGTCCGTTCAATCTTACGCATAGAGCGTGCCAGGACCTCGTGTTTTCTGGGACTGTGATAACTATCAATCGTGGGGTACATTTCGCAGGAGATGGCCTACTTGTTCGATCGCTTCCCGCGGTTAGATTCCTCGAAGATGCAGTCATGGTTGCTTGATTGACAACGCTTACAAGGGGGTCCTTGTTCTGCGCCGACGCACTTCATCTTGAGGCGACGACAGTTTGTGCATGCCCTGGAAAATACACGAAAACAGGATGGTTAACACTGGGAGCTAATGCGGGGTCGGGATTGGACATGCAAAACGTACCTAGACCCTCGCGTCGACTTTGTTTTTGGTCCCTTTTCGCTCACCTGGTCTCCACTCTCGTCTTTGCGGGGTCGTTTGTTGCTGGCGCCGCCCCCTTCACTGTTTCCGACGACCGAGGAGGATCGCTTGAGGTTGAATGAGGTGTCGGACGGGGTGCCGACCGATTCTGACCCGGATGGGGATGATAAACCTTGGATGAACGGGCCAGCCGGCGGATAAGAGTAGAAACCCTGGCCCTGCTGGTTTGCGAGAGACGGGTCGATCTGCTGGGGGGGCTGCATGGCTCGAGAGGGACCGCCAGGACGTGAGGGATACATGGTAGTGGACGCCCAGAGTTTATAGGACCAGTTACCCGAATAATGCGTGGGTTAAATAATTAAATAATTAAATAATCACAGCCTTGGTCACGGCTGCTACCGTGACAGGTCGTCACGTGTCACTCTCCATCCCCTTACCTTATTCCAGGGTCAGTCGAAGTCGAGGTTCCTCTCCTTTGTCGTCTGCTACAATGGCGTCCGGCCACCGACCAGTTCTCCACCTCGCCCCCTCTGTAAACACCACGACGTGAGTTGCACTTCCTGCCAAATCTTTTTTTCTAACCCAATGCTGCACAGTGTTGTTACGACCACCACCACGACCACCACTTACGCTCCAATCACACTTCCACCTCTCCCCCCGCCCGTCATCCCTTCGAATCCAAAAGACTACCCATTGCTCCACACAGAATTTCCTGACTCATTACGCGCATTTCCTCTCGAGCTTCCGGGTGGAACAGAGGCCACCTACCGACACGATGAATCCGATTTAGAATCAGACCCGAAGGAGGAAGTCATCGGTGGCCGTGGGTGGAGGATGCTGCGGCGGGATCAAGACGCGGATGCCCCAAAGATTATCGGTCTCGCCGACGCAGTGGAACGCTATGGCAGAAAACGAGCGTTCGTGAACGAACACTCGATGGAAGGTGTCGAGAATACCACCGACTTCACCCTCACCCCTCCCCGGAAGAAGTCGAAAGCCACGCCATTGCCTCCGATATCTATGCCGCCGGCTGCACCGCCATCGCCTTTGCCATCTCCAGGCGGTTCTCCATCCCCACAAACCCTCAACATTTGGCCATCCGCACCCCCAAGTGGCGCATCGTCCCCTCAACCTCAAGTACCAATCCAACCAGACCTGTCGCTCACAACCCTCCTCGCTTTACCCTCCATGCTCTCTCACTTCTCCGCTCTTCCCCCTCAACTACAAACACACGTGCTGTTAACCTTCCTGAGGAACTCTCCGCTCTCGGTTATCAGGACCATCCACTCGGTGCTCACCCCTGCCATGTCCAGGGATTTCCTAACGCTACTCCCCGCAGAACTCACCTCTCATATACTGAGCTTCCTCCCTTTCACCACTCTCGCCCGGGCCTCTCGCGTTTGCAAGGCCTGGCGGAACATCATTGATTCTGACCATGTCCTATGGAGAGATCTGTTGAAAAGTACCAAAATCTGGTTTGGGGGAGACTCTGAACGGGCGTTCTCCAGAGAATTGTTCACGAGACGACGCCGAGCCGGACCTCCAGCCCCAAATTCACTGCCTGGTCCTCATCCATACAAAATTCTGTTCAAGTCACGCCACCTTACCCGAACAAAATGGATCAACAACCTCAACCCCAAACACGTCTCCTTCCCCGCACACGGTCGCGCTGTCGTCACCTGTCTCATTTTCTCCCACGAGCGTATTATCTCGGCATCCGACGACCACTCCATCCATGTTTATTCTCCCCATACGGGCCAGTTGACGATGTCCCTGGATGGGCACGAAGGAGGAGTCTGGGCATTATCCGCAACGAAGGACGTTCTTGTCAGCGGTTCGACAGATCGGACCGTCCGTATTTGGGATCTCAACACTGGCCGTTGCACACACGTTTTCGGTGGTCACACAAGCACCGTTCGTTGTCTTGCTATTGTCAAGCCGGAATGGGTAGAAACAACAGGAGAAGACGGTGTGATCCGCCGGGAGAAGTGGCCCAAGCGACCGATGATCGTGACCGGTAGTCGTGACCACACTCTCCGCGTCTGGTTACTCCCAAGACCAGATGAAGATGAGTACAGGTGTTTTGGGAACGGTGAGGACGAGGTCGATCCTGCCGAGGTATGGATAGATTCTCACCTGCGCGTCGTTGCACCTGCTTACACCGTGTCTGTATAGGAGGACGTAGACGAGAACCCATACCACAAACTCCATTTGGAGGGCCATGAGCACGCTGTTCGTGCCCTCGCCGCTCGAGGACGAACGCTCGTCTCAGGGAGCTATGATACCCATGTGCGCGTCTGGGATATCATCACCGGAGAGTGCAAGTGGATCCTTACCGGCCACACTCAGAAAGGTTTGTCCTTTCTTGCATCATTGAACCCCACCGTCATTCTTACACCACAACCGCACTCAGTTTACAGTGTGGTTCTCGATCCTACAAGGAATATCGCTTGTTCTGGTTCAATGGACGGCACCGTCCGCGTCTGGGACCTCAACACCGGAACGGAACGTTTCATGCTAACTGGTCACACTTCTCTAGTTGGACTGCTCGGATTATCTGCCTCACACCTGGTCTCCGCAGCCGCAGATTCAACGCTGCGCATATGGGACCCCGACACCGGCGAAATGAAACACACCCTTGCTGCTCACAACGGTGCCATTACCTGTTTCCAACACGACGAGTTCAAGGTTCTCAGTGGTTCTGACGGTACCCTCAAGATGTGGGACATAAGGGACGGATCAGTCGTCCGCGATCTTCTCACCGGGATTGTAGGTGTTTGGCAAGTCGTTTTCGAAGGCCGGTGGTGCGTGGCTGCTAGCAATCGGCAGGACGCCACTGTCTTGGATGTCTGGGACTTTGGAACGGAGGAGATTGAGAACGAGGACGGGACCAGGGAGCACAGGGAGGTGTCCGATTGGGTTGGAGAGCCGCCAAACGGGTTCTACGAAGACACTACGGACGATGAGTACGAAGAAGAGGAAGCGGTTATGATGGACGTTATGGATCAGGACTCGCTCGAGGTCGCGCCGAGCGATCGAGACCCCGATGAAAGGATGGATGAAGACGAGGAACCCCTATCTGGGTCCCGTGCTGGGCCAAGTAGAGGTGGTGGGGGCGTTTTGAGTGGGTTGGGAGACTCTGGGAGCAGGGGGAACCCGAAGGCCCGGGAAGAGTTGGCGAGACAGGTAAGGGCGCAAATGCTTTCGACCTCAGGATCCCGCCCTGGGTCGTCAACGATGAGGGTGAGGTCATTACCACCCAACGACGAGACGCCAACGCGGCCAAGGGTCAAGAACATGTTACCCAATCGCAGACGCTGAATTTTCCACAACCGTCCACTACTCCTGCCCATTCCGCCACCTTGCCCGAAAAGTGCGGACCCTACCTACCTTCCCCTCGGAGCCTCATCCTCTTCTACGACTATTAACCGCCATCGACGACCCCCGCTTTGCAACCTTCACGCAGAAGATAGCATATACATATACTCATTCCTCACATTTCTTCCTCTGTGTCTGTTCTCACCACCGCCATCACGAAGCCATACTCATATGTACAACCTCGAGCTCGCCGCCTTGGTTTGTATATCTTTGTTTTCTTATTTAGGTGTAGGCATATTATCTGTTAATCATACCCTCCCCCCCCCTCCCCCTCCCCTTCCCCCTTCACCTCTTCCTTTTCGCCTGTTCCCTTTTCTTTACCGGTCCTGTAGATTTGGTGTATTTTGGTACGTCGTAAATGCATCGCGAGGCAAATTGAAACGGGGGTTCCTTGTCCCAGACTCCAGAACACTTGGGGCTTTCGACGGAGTTGCGGATTGGTTTACAAGCCCAATGTGGTTACCGAGTACCGAGCTAA
>Ga0307511_10004012_pt1 | contig 15050 bp, 18 predicted proteins | sample 13_EM_MG_FD_200266 | JGI IMG/M metagenome (GOLD analysis project Ga0307511, IMG submission 200266) | Populus trichocarpa ectomycorrhiza microbial communities from riparian zone in the Pacific Northwest, United States - 13_EM | ecosystem: Host-associated > Plants > Roots > Unclassified | place... | reverse complement strand
TATTCGGAGTTCTGAATAAGTTCCGTTGTGGCAATAGAACATACGGCCGCTCTATTTTATAGTTGGAGTATCCGCTATATAGTTAATAGAGCCCCCGTGACAGGCGTGCTTAAGATCCTATAACCACGTTGGTAGAGCCGAGTTCCTTACAGAACTCCTCTACTAACTTGGCCAACACTTACAACCGTCAAACAAGACAACATCAAACACCTCCCTAACTCTGGCGAAGTTTACTATGAGTAGTATAATACAGTTACACTACTCGCCTTAGTTCCTATACTTGATGAACTACTAGATGGTACATTTTCTATTACTCCACCCTCTGATGCAACTGAACTTAGGACCTGGAAACTCTAGAATAACCAAGCCAAAGCACTACTAGTAAGTGTACTGGAATAGCCTCTTGTCTCTATTATTACAGCACACCCTACAGCACGCGAAGCCTGGACAAGGTTACAGAAACAACTCGACTGATATAATGCTACTACGCTTTTCTTCTCTGTGCAGTCATTCTATGCCAATCAACAAATGGGTACCGATACATGCATGATCGATCATATCAACAACTACGATACTATACATTGTAGCTTAGTAGATAGGCTCTAAGAAACTGAAATCATATATCCATCTCGACATCTAGCCACCTACCACGAAAATGATGCCATCAAGGCACACCATCTCCTGATGGCTTTACCCCATCCTTAGTTCAATAATGTTGTTGATAATATTCTAACCAAAGGTGATTAAACTTCGAATAATGTCCGCATCCAACTTCTCGAACTTGTCTCCTCCTCCATCGAACCCACTACTAAAGGCAATGCCTTATTTAATTAAAATAAATGAACTGATAAAGTCACTAAACCTGCCCAATCTCCAAACCCAACTCGAGCTGGCAAGACAGCCCCTACTACCAGAAACAACTGCTCTTGGTGTACCAATTATCGTCTTAAAGCTGAAGGACATATATTTAAGAACTGCACCCCACTCAAGCAATACAAAGGCACTAGTATCATTCCTACCCACTCCACTTCCTGTACTAAGGAAGTCATCCTATATAGAGCAAACCTTGCTCCAGAAATTATCGAAGAAGACAATGGCATTGCCTTGATTGCCTCCTCTTCCTCATATCAACATGCTCCTCTTCTTCCTTCTCCTACCTTGATAGCACACACTGATAATACATACGAGGTATGGATCTTTGACATAGGAGCTTCATATCACATCACAACTGACTTCTCTCATCTTCACAATCCAGTCAATTCCCATGTAGCCCTCACAGTTGGGGGTGGAAGAATAATGCATACTACGCATTGAGGGATGGTTTGGTTGGATATCGAGGTTTCAGGTCATGTTATTTCCATTACCCTCACTAATTTTTATATGTACAGGATTGGAATGAAGCTTATTTGATCTCTTAGAGGAATATTGATGATTTATGAAAGTTTAGAATGATTGGAGAGGATAGTATTATTGAAGTTAGGAAGAAGTCCGATAATTCAGTTGTTATTTCTGCCACACTTGAACATGGCTTCTATCAAGTATACCCCATTGTGAAACATGGCAAGATCTATACTGCCTCAATCGAATACTGGCACAAAGCTCTAGGTCCCACCTCAACTCGCTTCTGGAACACTGCCACCGATATTTATGCTGATGGATCTCTACTTCCCAAACGCCCTACTTCACACTTCTGTCCTACTTGTGCTAAATACAATTCTAAACTATCAATCCCGACAACATTCGAGAACACGAAGACCTCAGTTCCCTTTGATGTAGTTCATTCTGATCTTATGGGACCCTTCCAAGTTGAATCAGTGGGAAAATACAAGTATATGCTAACCTTTGTTGAAAATACAACTCAGTATGCAGAAGTCCACTTCCTCTATAAAAAGAGTGATGCCACATGCTTCATTAAAGCATTCTGTGAAAAGGTTAAGACATCTACTGAACAATATCCTCGCTCATTCAGAACTGACCAAGGTGGTAAGTATGTCACGAAAGAACTGGAAACTTATTTCGAATCCAACGGAAGTAGGCACCAGACTACCGCTGCCTATCCCATGAATCCAATGGCACTGCAGAATGCTATAACCAAACTCTCACAAGTATGCTTCGACTCTCTCTCGAAGATCTACCACCTTTTCTCTAGGCTGAAGCCTTTAACTGGGCTCCCTATCTCAAGAACCGCCTACCTTAGTCTGCACTAAACAGAAAAACCCCATTCGAGGAACTCTTCAATACAAAGCCAACTATTTCTCACCTCTGTTCATTCTACTCTAAGTGTTTTGTTCACATACCAGTAGAAAAACGTACTGCTGAATCCAAGTTGGATGGCTAAGCACTCTATGGACATCTTGTTGGTTATACGGAATCAGGTCCTATGTTTCGCATTTACATCCCATCTTAATGCAAGGTAGATACCTTTCGACAAGTGAAGTTTAAACTGTCATCATCTTACACCTCTGTCGACATTCATACTCCCTCTCTACCTAATAAAGCTAATATTCCATTAACAACTCCCATCCATCTACGACCTGATACACCTATTACACCACCGAAAACTACAACAGCTGAACCACAAATCACTCTCCCTCCTCTATCTGAACAATCTGCACAATATGAACAATTCCCAAATGAGGACTCTGAGCTAGAGAGAGTTCCTGACGAACCTTCAGCTGGTCCCTCCACACCTCCATGTCAAACATCAACGACAACCCCCTCTACACCGAAGTCATCTCGATGAAAAGACTTCGCTGAAGTCGCTAAGACACCCAAACTAGACTACAAGAGCTACTCTAAACGATCAACCAGAGGTCCCAATCATTATTCTAAGTCTGGTTGGGCTCAACTTGTCGCAGAACCTAATAGCTATTAAGAAGCTATATTGTCTCTGAATGCTGATACATGGCAACAAGCCATCTTGGAGGAACCCCAAGCAATTGTAGAGGCAGGAAAGTGGTCTGTTCACAATATTACTGACCTACCCAAAGGCAGGAAACGTATTGGAAGTCAGTGGGTATTTAAGATAAAGTATCACACTGATGGATCTGTTGCATGACATAAGGCACGCATCGTTGCAAAGGGCTATTCACAACAAGAAGGTGTTGAAGTACAGGTATATGGGAGATATACTGTATGCAAGAAGGAGCAGCATTCTACTAGGGATCTGGTGAAGGAAAGTAAAGAAGTACGCAGTCTATGAGACTCTAACGGACGCAGGGGAGGTGTTTGAGCACGGTGGCAGAGCGAGTGCAAAGGTAGGAAATATAGAAGAGTGTTTATGAGATGAGATTGAAGTGTGAGCTGATAATCTCTAAAGTGGTGAGCATTGCCCCTCCTATATATACACGATTCTGTCTAACTAATGCCAGTGCTCAAAGTATTCCAGCATGTGTCAGAGCATGCGAAAATGACATCTACCACTCATTATAGTTTGTAGTACAATATCATAATAACTATAACTTAAACTATGAGTATATGACAGTATTAGAAGCTTAAATAGAGTATTATGGAAGGTTAAACAGTTGAGAAAGGTTAAAGCAGAGTTCATAACGTAATTAAAGAGCTAGTTAACTCATGTGAAAAGTATATGACAATACTTAATTTATGTAAGTATGAGGCACATGTCTGGGCATGCGGTAGACTGTAATTGGGAAAGAATAACACATTTGTAAGTGATTTGTGGCAGAGAGGTGAGTGTGTAAGGGCTGTAGGAACGTCCCTACAGGTCGCCTTTAAATATCCCTCCTCAGTAATAACAGCAATATGGTTGTCAGTTGTAAATATTTCTACAGTCTAATTAAAAACCTATTATAATATATAAAAAACCCTTTGAGAAAAAGGAATCATGTATAGGAAAAGAGTACTGTGAAGAATTATTTTGTTTCCAAAACACCATCTCGCAGCATAAACAATATTGGTCCAGGCATTGCTTTGGTACAGATATCTGTTAAATTGTCTGAGCCAGGCACATGCAAAACAACTAACTTCCTAATTTCGACAAGATCACATACGTAGTAATATGCTATGTCAATATGGTTGCTACGGTCGCTTATACGAGGGCTTTGAGACAGATCTACTGCTCCTTCTCCATCGGTATGCAAAGCTGAGGAAATAGAGGTTAATCTAAGTTCTTACAAAGCATATAGAAGCCATAATTGCTGTTTGGCAGCTAAGGATGTCGAAATGTATTCAGCTTCCACAGTAGCAGTAGAAACACAATTTTGCTTCTGTGAGCGCGAGCTAATGGGATTTATTGCTAATTGAAATATATGATCTGAAATTGATTTTCTGTTATCCTTATCATTTGTAAAGGCTGTAACTGCAAATCCAGCCAGAGATAGAGCAGAACATTTGGCATAGGTAAGGAACTTGTTTCTAGTACCTTTAATATATCGCAGAACACGTTTTGCAGCTCCCATGTATATAGTAGTAGGTTGGGGTAAATATTGTGACAATAGTGAAATTGTGAAAGCCAAGTCAGGACGTGTTCCAATCACAAGATACATCAAAGAACCAATTATCTGTTGATATAGGGTGGCATCTACAATGTTATTACCATCTAGAAATTTCCTAAGTTTGGAATTAGGATCCAGAGGTAGAGTAACAGGATTGCAAGATGTCATGCCAAATCTAGACAGTAATTTGTCTATGTATGTTAGCCAAGAAAGTGTAACACTATCCGAATGGTATTCGATTTGGATTCCTAACAGCCAATTTAGGGTACCCAGTTCTGTCAGTTGTTATTCAGATTTCAACGCAATTTTTAGGGCAGATCTAGCAGATCCAGGTGGGCTGAACAAGCTGATATCATCCACATTAATCACAATAAAAATCTGATCTTGAAGGTTTAGGATACCACAAGGGTCGAAAGATGATACAGCGTGTCCCAAAGGAAGTAGATAGGTCGTCAGGCGCTCGGACCAGGCCTTAGGTGATTGCTTGAGACCGTAGATTGAGCCATTAAGGCCTGTGCACTGTCCATTCTCCTGATAACCATCCAGGAGTTTCATATAGATTTTGTCTTTGAGGTAACCATAGAGAAAGGCTCCTTTGATGTCGAGTTGATCTGGAGACCAATTGAAGTAGAGTGAGAGTGCTATAAGTAGTCGTAGTGAGTCGTAACGAACAACTGGTGAAAATATTTCATCGAAGTCTGTGCCAGCTTGTTGTGAGAAGCCTTGTACAACCAGACGAGCTTTGTATTATGTTATATTGCTAGTGGCATCTCGTTTGATCTTATAAACCTACCTGCAGCCAACGATATTGTGAATTTTTGGTTCAGGAACAATTGTCCATACATTTTGATCTTTATGGAGATCTAGTTCTTCTTGCATTGCTTGAAACCACTTGGGGGCGTCCACGCAGGATGTGGCTTGGTTGTGAGTGCGAGGCTCATACTCTTCTGTAGTAAGTAGTGCACAAGCTAAAATAGTAGTATGTGGAGGATCAGGTAGATCAATGGTTTCCCAAAATGGACGAGGTTTATTGTGTGTTCTATTGCTAACACATTGTATAGCAAGCTTCGATGTCATAGATGATTCAATGGGTAGATACTGTTGTGCATCTTCTAGTGGCAGTGGTACTGAAATCTAGAAATTCTTGGGTTCATTTGAGTCTGTAATTCTAACAGGGTCGTCCATTTCAATTTCTGCAAATTGTGATTCTGTCTCTGAATTGGTTGGTGCATCTGATAGTTGCAGGGAGTTTGGTGTAGTTGGACTTGAGTTTTTAGAGAAATAACATTCATTAGCAGGAACAGAACGCATATATTTGTTAGATTCTGGAATTCTGTAAATATGTGAGGTAGAGATATATCTAACAAACATGACTAATTCGGCTCTTGAATGAAGTTTTAAGCCTGCTGGACGATTTTTAGAAGGTATATGGATATAGCAAGATGCGCCAAAGGTATGTAGGTGCGAGATTACTGGTTTGATATAAATTAGTGCTTCGTAACGTGTCATTGCATTAAGAAATGAGTGAGGTAGGCGATTTCGAAGGTACACTGCAGTAGAGCATGATTCCGCCCATAGGGGTTTGTCTAAGTTCAATAACATAGTACGCATCATGTTCAGAATTGTTCGATTATAGCGTTCTGGTATACCATTGGATTCATCATTGTAAGGTACAATTGCCTCATGTCGAATACCTTTGTTGCTCTAGAATGTTGTTTTCGATTGTTGATATATTCTCCACCATTATCAGTTTTAAAAGACAGAATAGTGGCTGAAAATTGACATTCAACCATGTTGACAAAGTGTTCAATAACTGTAGCAGCTTCTTCCTTGGATTTAAGGAAGTAAACCCAACTCATTCGGCGTAAAATAAGCAATAAAGGTCATATGATAATGTGTGTTACAATATGAGGGTACTAGTAATATACCACTTAAGTCGCTATGGATGATTTCGAAGGGGCGTGACGAACGGTGTTCTTATGTATGTGGAACTTTGTATGTTGATTTTGCTTGAATGTATGGGATGCACTCCAATTGTAGTGGTGCTGGTAGTATGACATACCCATCTTGATAGGCAGCAGGAACAATCAGAGACAGGTGACCTAGTACATTATTCCATTGCTCAAATAATGTTTTATATGTTACAAACGCATTTGAAGCTGATTTAGGTACTTCAATAATACAGGGAAGAGCATTGTGAAACTCGGTAGTAAGAACTAGTTTTCTATTCTTTGTATGCAAGTATCCATTATTGGCACTTGCTTCCCAGATGTAGCCTTGAGCACGAACTGAATTCCATGAGAACAAGCTATGACAAAGAGTAGGAACATATAAAACATGTTTCAGTATTACTGGTTAAACGGAGCCATTAGGAAGTAAACCATTCAAGCGAACTGTTCCTGTTCCCTCTACCTGTAAAAAGGTATTTACGTCTACAGTTACAGTTCTATAATACGATTTGATTGTATCAAATTGTCCTATATCACATGTCAGGTGAGAACTTACACCAGAATCAAATTTCTAGGCTGTAGGAGAGGAAGAACTAACATTCGTATGTACATGTTCCATGATTATATGGGTAGCATCTAGTGTTGGCTGTTGTTTCTTAGCCTAGTGATCCCGTTTTAGACGTCTGCATGCAGTCCGTGTATGACCTTCAAATGGCATCTAGTTGAGTTTTTTACAGTATGTATACCACTTAGTATCTGTTTTACCAGAACTTGTAGTATTTTTCGCATTTTGATTTGTGCTCTATTTTCGCTTTTTAGAAGCTGCAGACTTGCTTGTAATAAGAGCCGTGTCAGCTGCAGTGACCAATTGCTGGTTTGCAGCAAGGCTATGAAGTCTAGACTTCAATTCAGCATAAGTAAGGTTATCTTTAGTTGATAAATTGTCGACGGGTTGAGGATAGTGCTTTACTAAAGCACCAAGTAGAAAATCCCGTTTGGCCTCATCGAAGCTCGAGAATATGCGAAGTGCTTGTCGATCCCCATTGGCAGGGCCGGACACACTCTGTTGGGAAAGGCGCTCCCATTCGGTTTAGTATGAATCAATAAATTCATGGATTGGTTTTGAAGGGTTGAAGTTGTGTGACATACTGGTGAACCTCTTCCATTGCTGAATATAGCTGAATGGGTTATCCACATAGTAAGTATCGTGGATGTAGGTCCAAATTGCATGTGGAGTCTAATATTTTGACACCTTTTGTCATGGAGGCTCTATTAACTATATAGCGGATACTCCAACTATAAAATACAGCGGCCACATGTTCTATTGCCACAACGGAACTTATTCAGAACTCCGAATAATCCTTCAGCATGTAAAGTCCCTTCTAGACTTATCCGCACCTTCAGGCTTTATTCTGCAAGTGAAGACGCAACTGTCCAGTTAACGCGAAATCACTAGCGTAGCACTGCGAGGTCAAAACCACAGATAAAGTCAGAACTCAGAAATTGTCAACTTAGAACTTTGTAGGCTTGGTGTAGAATCGATTGCTTTAACAGCTATGGTGGGCGCTATCCTCACCTTTGACAATTCTCTCACTATTTGTATTCTGGAGTGCGGTATATTGTGATAACTCGTGGGCTTAGGATGGCTCATGTCCGAAGGTTATCACATCAGCTTTTCTTCATGCAGTCGCCTTCTGCACTTAGTCTGCCAGCGTTTCACCTACTACAGAGTCATACCACACACTTGACTCAACTTAGAATTCTTTTCCCAACTGTATCTCTATGCACTTATACTACCTATTCTTGGTAACTACTTAAGTGAGATAACTATAGTCTTATTCCGATGGCAGAGTAACTTTCCGATAGCAAACTTAAAGTGGTTCAGTTTTCTACATAGAGTTCTTGATTAATAGATCCGGAATCAACCATCCGAGTTGCCTACTATCCATTGAAAGCCTGCCTCGTATATATGTGGACCAGCTTCAAATCTTCATAACTCCTCGGATATGACTCTATTGATCTTCATTAAGGTTTCATTTGAAAGCTCTTTCTGCGTGGGCTCTAATGAACTAGGTGGGTGAACTACTTTTGTCAACCGGGCATGAGCTAGAACCTGCAGAAGTAGTTTTAAAAATTCAACAGCCTATAACTCGCCCAGTATAACTCTGATCACAAAATAGATTCCAGAAATAGATTCAGCGTGTAAAACTACCTTTAAAACCAAGTTGAACCTAAAGTTTCTGAGAACTTTTATTTTCACTCAGATTTCCATTGCCCCTAATGGTGTCACTAGACGTACTTTAGTCTAAATTACGCCCTTGTAGGTAGAATTTTATATTTCTCTATAAGAAGATTTCAGGGTAACCCAAAACGGCTAGGAGCGATGAATGCAGCTAGGATGATATGTCGGTCGGACCGTAAAAATATGCTGATCACAACCATGGTTACGATTTCCCGATCGGCCTTAGTTTTATCCCGTAATAAGGTTCCCAATCTACTTAACGGAGGTGTGTTGACCTAAACCGCATTTGGTAAGTAGCTCACTTAGTAGGTTCATGGGAACCAATCCTAGTTCAGGGTAACTTGGCAAGTTCAGAGTAACTGCTTCCATACAATTTTCAACTGAGAAATATTTTCTTTAGTCGTATAGTAAGAAACTTTGTCTGACTGTAACTAGATCACTAGTAGTCGGAATTATACGAACCTTGATCTGTAGCTCCAGCTACACGTTCTTGAGTAGTTCCTGTATCTCTGGACTCAGCACGCAATATTTCTATTGTCGAGCTGTATTGCAGATAGAAGCATTACTGCTTTGAGTAATATTTTCTAGTAATGCGCAATATTTATTATTAAGTATTCCTTAGACATGTATAAAATATCCTTGGGTCGTTTTGTATAGTACAAGTACCCTTAGGTGGGCTAGTAGTCACCCCGTGACATCTTTTTAAGAATTGGTTTGCTCACAACTTGTATCATGATTAAGAGTGCAGATTGGGAACGAGTCAGATATGCATTTTTCTCTTTTGTGGAAGTATTTTCAGCAGGAGCAAGCCCATTGATGATGATTGAAGAGGTGCCTATTCCACGAAATACCATCTTCATAGTGACTGCCCAATCCTGATAGTTAGATTGCCCAACGAGAGAATCAATATTATCCAGTTTGACTGCTGCTTGGCGCAATTCTTGAGGCAGCTTGAAGGTAGGAGGTGGAGCTTGGGCTGCCTGATATTGACCAGCTTTGAGTGGGTCAGGGTATGCTGAATTCGCTATTGAGTGTGCGTTTTTTAGTAATTATTAGAGCTAGAGCAGTCTGGGCTCATAACCTGTTGAAGTACGGGTATATGGGAGTAGTGTGCTCCACAGGTCGAGTACAACTCGGCCCGGGTCGCCAAGGCTCCCCCCGGCGAGCGAGTTTTGGGCTCTTTGCAACTCGCTGAGTCGGCTTTTTGCTTCCTAAACTCGGCTCGCGATTAATCGGTGAGCTACCCATTACTCGCCAAGGCTCATATCTCCTTAGTATTTTCCTATCGTTGCCCCTTCTGCCGCGCTCTACCTATTGGCCCTATTGGACATATTCACACTCCCTGTTTCTGGTTTGTTGCCACCAGCCACGCCTTCCTTCTATCTGTCACGGACTATTTTTACCTGTCACGGATCATTTTCAACTGTCAGGTATTGTTGGCACCACTTGTTTGTTATTTGCTAAGTTGTAATTACCTCTCATCAACATTTTCTACTCTTCTGACACCATTTTCTACTCTTCTGAGCTTTCTGGCACCCGTTACTCAATGTGCGAACCATCATGCATTATCGTTCTTGTCACGAATCCTCGCTCCTTGTCACAGACAGACTTTGCTACTTCACGACTATTAATCTCCCTATTCGTTGCAAACTGTCAGCTACATCAGCAATGAATCTCGGATGCCCCTCGTGCCTAAGGCGTCACAGGCGCCCCTCCGGGCATGCTGCCAATCTCCAAGTCCACCCTCCGGACCCATGTCGCCCTGACGCCAGGCATTGGGTCTCCTCTCGTCGGCGCCCTCTCTTCCACCAATGTCGCCCTGACGCCAGACTTCTTAGATCTCCTCTCGTCGACGTCCTCTCCTTCACCCATGTCGCCCTAACGCCAGACTCCTTAGGTCTCCTCTCTTCGGCACCCGCTCCTCTACCAATGTCGCCCTAACGCTATACTCCCTGACTCTCCTCTCGTCGGCACCCTTTCCCTACCAATGTCGCCCTAACATCAGAACCTGTGGGTCTCCTCTCGTCGGCGAGCTTCTCTGTAGCCATGTCGCCCCGATGGCATCCTCCCTGCGTCACCTCTGCCGAGTCCTTCGGCTGGACATCTTTAGTCCTGTTTATTCTAGTCACCCGTTCCCATCCCCAAATGCTCTACAACTCTCCACCCCCACCTTTACATTTCCCACTCGATCTTGCCTTTTCTGTCCTCTGGAAAGCCATTCCCTGTTTATTGTCTATACCTATCTATCCCTTCCGCATTATCGCCTCCCCGCATAACCTTCACATGCTACCGATACCCCTTTCGTATTCCCACAATCCCCCTCCTATCCTCTGTTCTCCTTGATACCCATTCCCATATTACCACCCCACTCGTAGTCTAATACCACATTCATGTCATTCTCCCCTGACCGCTACCACACCTTCCATTCCAGCGTTGGTACTCCGCCAGTCCCCCCGCGTCCCAAGCCCGACCCAATCTGCCATATCCCAATAATCCTCACCATAACCATACCCCCGACTAAACTCCCTTATTCCTGTATCTACCTCCCACAATCTAATTATTCCATCCACTCAATGTCAATCACTATAACCGACAATATACAATAAAAAAAAATGACCTTCTACCAATGATACCCCTACCGTTCCCATACCCGCATATTCCAACCGTCACATCCCTGCCCTAGATCCCCTCATTTTCTACATCCCAGTCTCGTAGCCTCTCTGCCATTTTCTCCAGTCTGTACTCGTAGAGTGAATCCTGCTGAGCCCACTCTTGATCCCCCCCTCCCGTGCCCTTATCGTCTTCTGAAAGCTCCTCATTTTCCTTGTCTTCATCACTGTCCCCATCCTCCTCGGGTTCGACCCGAGTTGCATGGGCACTTACCCATAAGTCCTCCTCTGTCATGCTACCTTCATCTTCCTCATCTCTACTACCCCGACTTACTTCCAAACCTATACTCTCCAAGTCCCCTTCTAAGGCTTTAGCTAGCTCTTCTATCTCCTCCGTGTCCACATGATAAGCTTTGTCTTGCTCATACTTCACCTTCTTTCCATTACTCTGCCCTTTTTCGACGATCTTCCACTGCGGAACTTTCAGTAACATCTCTTGGACTCGGGTCAGGTGGAATTGCCACTGATCATGAAGGCTCTTATACACATCTACGAGATGTTAGCAACCCGGAGAACTCTCTTCATCGTACCTTTACCTACCACATGTATTCGCATAGCTAAAGTCGACTGCTATCTCACATTCCCTGCTTTCCCACGCACTGAGAGCACTGTAGAGGGCTGCAAAGATCAAGAACAGGAAGGGACCACTTATGTTCTTCAGGAATCCCTTATCGACATTCCCGAGTTTTTTCCTTCCATTGAAATAGTGCTGGTATATCAACTCGACTGCTTCTTCCACTCTAAACCGATATCCCCAAGTCTATACCATCACTCCCCGTCAGATTCTGCCGGTACTCTGCTAGATCATATACATACCTTACGATGGCTCCCTGCACAGGTGTACCTGTCCCGCTTCAACAACCCCCTAACATGTTTCTTTATGTATGCTCGGGATACATTCTGGTCAAATTTATAGAGGAAGGCAATACTCTTCTTCGCCTCATATGCCAGGTGTGACCGTGTTCGGGATTGCACACTTCGAAGCTATATTCTCACCCTCAATGTCCACTCTTGCAACCGATGTAATTTCTTGCGACTCACATATGCATCAATCTTACTATCACGCGTGTAATCGTTCACATGCTCCCTTTCTGTATCCCGCCACAGCCTATCCAGCATGTCTTCTGTTCATTGTACGTCTGGGAATGGCTCCTCGAATAGAGTAATGTACTCCATACGATTGCCTGCCGATTCAACCATCTCTCGCAGGACCCCCGTGAAGTCGGTTATCGATCGGTTCCGTCTCGTGGCTTTCTCCCCTTTTTGCATGCGACCATTACGAGGATATTTATATATCGTTCCGGATTCCTGTTGCCTTGGCGTTGCTGATTCAACATTGCCTTTTGACATTGACGTTACCAATGTGGATCCACCAGATGTGCCATATTCCGAATCAGCCACTGGTCTACCGCTCAGATTCGATACACTTACTATTGTCAGTGTCCCTGCTGGGCTGCCGCCGACATCTTTTAGTGACCCTATTGCAGACTGTGCGGGACTGTCATCCAATGCCAAACTCAATTCACCTTCTTCCGTGGGCTGTTTGTCGGTGGTCATTACTTCCGCGATTTCCCGAGCAGGCGTGTCTTTGCAGGAACCAGCAGAAAATTTGATAACTGCACTGAACTTGGATGACCCCCTAGCATTCTCAACCGTTGTGAAGACCTTCCTGAGGTCATGCATGGAAGCCCGACGCTTGCGAGTCACGATCTCTTTACCTTTGCCCTTACCCTTTGGAGGCATGTCTCGGATGCTGAAAATGCTGATGAAGAAATTCCTGAGATGGAGAAGATCCTGAGATGGAGAAGATCCCGAGATGGAGAACATCCCGAGATGGGGAAGATCTTGAGATGGAAAATATCTTGAGATGCAGAAGGACCCTGGATTGAAGAAGACACTGGGGTGGAGATAACAAAACACTTCCGTAGCACGGGAGAGGATTCTGTGTGTACGATTAAAGCTTGCGCTCTTGAGAACTTGAGATTCCCTAATATCTTTGTGGAGTATGAAGACCTCCGCTGCGGATTGTGTCTACTTTTGTATCACCACCTGCACGGTTGCGGTTGGGCCCTGCGCTCCCTGTATGTAGTCTAACTGCATGTGTCCGTGGAATTTCCGTCTCAGTACCCCATCTAGTCCATTCACCCGCCTCCCCTCAATCCCACCTCCTATCCAACTAGATCTAACCAGAAACCTGCGACAACAGACCCAATCCCCTACCTGACTACCTGTGACCATTGACCTCCCTTAGCACTAACCCCGCCCAAATGAAGTCCACATTAACTATACACAAGCTTCCCGAGATCTTCAAACAAAATACATAATATAAACTAAATCCACTAAATATCCCTACAACTTCTCGATCAATTCCCTTAATCGTTGCTATCATCCCTATCATCCGTAATGAAGTACTCTACGTCGTCCTCATCATCCGCTGCCTCACCCGCTGCCTCATCCGCCGGCTCCTATGCATCCACCTACGCACGCACCTCCTCTGGCTCCTCCGAATCCTCCGAATCCCTAGCCTCATCCGCTGCCTCCTCCGCTAGCTCCTCCACATCATCCACTGGCTCATTCCCATCATCCTCCCCCACATTGCCTGCCAGTGCCTCGCTTTTCCTTTGACCATTGTCCCTATCCCCACCCTTATCACCTGTCCCAGAATCCCCACCCTCATGCGCACTAGCCCCAATTGTAGGAGCCCGACCCCGACCTACTATGGCTTGCACAGGCAGTTAGTGCGATTCCTCAATTAGGTTATATATTCACTTACCAGCTTTCACACGTCTCCCTCTATTCCTTGCAATCGCCTCCCTAGCGCTCCTGAGAACACCCGAACTGCCTCCGAGCCAGCTTTCTGGGAAAACCCGCCGTACCCTACCAGGATCTTCCAAAGATCCTGCCGACCCTTGATCGCGGGCAGGTCCCGTCCCTATACCAGTTCTACTCCCTAGCCTTTGTGCAGCCTGTGTTCCCTGTTCACCATCGGCAGCCGGAATACCCCTGGCAGGCGGTGTAAGCTTGGCAGCAGATGTATCCTTGGTTGTAGGGGCAACTGGTACCTCTGTAGCACCCTTGGTAGCTGGTCCCTGTTTGCTTGCCTTCCCAACTCGTTTAGTCCTGGCTGGGTCAGCTGCCGTCAGACACTTGACAGCTGAAGAAGTGGTGGTCGCTGGTGTACTGTTGATCTCGGTCGCCACTATTGTTCCTGGCTCTGGACGCTTGGCTCCCTTTGGCCGCTTGGCAGGTCTTACCTCCTTGGCTGGTGTAAACTCATTGACTGGCTTGCCTGGTGCTACCTCCTTCGCCGGCGCCGGCGTTACACCCTTGGCCCCTTTTGCTACCTTGCCTACCATTGTAGCCTTGCTATCGTTGTCCACAACTGTACCCTTGGCAGTCAATTTGTCCCCTGGCTTGGAAAGCTTGTGGACAGCACTCTTCGAGGCAAGTGGCTCTATCGGGGCCGCTGCCAGCATCACAGGACCAAACGTATGTAACGGAGCCAGCTCCAATTGAAAGTCAAGAAGGGTAGGGCCCTGGTGTGTGTCACAGGGTGACTACCGGCCCATCTAAGGGTACTTGTACTATGCAGAACGACCCAAGGATATGTTATACATCTCTGAGGAATACTTAATAATAAGTATTGCGCGTTACTAGAAAATATTACTCGTAGCAGTAATACTTCTATCTGCAGTACAGCTCGACAATAGAAATATTGCGTGCTGAGTCTAGA
>Ga0307511_10004011_pt1 | contig 15051 bp, 7 predicted proteins | sample 13_EM_MG_FD_200266 | JGI IMG/M metagenome (GOLD analysis project Ga0307511, IMG submission 200266) | Populus trichocarpa ectomycorrhiza microbial communities from riparian zone in the Pacific Northwest, United States - 13_EM | ecosystem: Host-associated > Plants > Roots > Unclassified | place... | reverse complement strand
CAACCACCCAAACCCAAAAAAAACCCCCACCCCCCCCCCCGCCCGCCCAATGAAAAAAATTAGTGAAACTCAATATTGATATCCAAGTCTTTTGGTATAAGAAGTAATTTCCAATTAATGGTCCTATAGTTTTTAAAAAGTTCCAACGACGCCCTTGGCAATGACCAGCAGACATTATCACATGTATAGGAGTTTGGAAGGAAAGCTAGTAAAACATGAAAAGGTGAAGGAAAAAGAATCAGAAAAATGTTCGGATAATTAAAAATCCCGTCCTCTAAGAGAATTTTGTAGACTTGAGAACCAAAGTTACTGTTAGATTCACGAGGAGAAAAAGGGTCAAAACTAACATGCAGCAAGGGACAAAAAAATCATGATTATGTCTGTATATGTAAAGCAGAAAAACTACATAACAAATTCGAAAGGAAATACATACTGAGTTTGAATAGTGTTTTGTTTTTCATTAAAAAAATAATAATAATCCATTAAACCTAAAATGAAATGATGTGTTAAAGCTGCGGCATTTATCTTTACAAATATTAAACAAAAAAATTATTATTGTATTATCAAAAACATGTTTTTGACTCACAAAATTATATGATTTTACGAGTCAAAACATATAAAACACATAAAATTAAGTTAAAAATTCAAAAACTAGTAAAACATTTCCTTAAACTCTATATTAAATAAAAAAATTATTATAATAGTGCATTTTAAGGTACTTGAACTTTATATGAAAAAATTTCTTTATAACTTTACGATTCAAATTTATTTTGTATTTTTCGTTTTTGGTGCCGTCTTAAAAATATATTTTTAAGAACCTTGTGTCAAATATATAGGTGTGGCACTGTGAAAGAGCATCGTGTTTTCCCCCCTGTTTTTCAGAACCAAACAGATTCAACAAGAGGCAGAACGATAATACAAATTATGTATCAACTCGTTTTTCCTTGAAAAAAAAAATAGAAGGAGCAATGGCAGCAGAGTTTCATATAGCAACAAAATTCATTTCAATGCTTGTTGAAAAAGATTATAGCTACGTAAATATCCTTAGTGCATGGAAGTGCCCTAATAAGGAATCTGTAACATCATATCACATTCTTTCATTCCAGAGGCACAAATTCCATTAGTCCTCTTCATTACTTCTAGCTAACTCGTTGGAATCCATGATTTTTCTCTCGTAAAGTGAAAGTGCAAACCTTGCCTCCTACATTATCAGGCAAATTAGTCTGTACAGTTGTGTCCTCCAGGAAACAGATCAGTTATTGCCATACCACGCCCTGCCTCATATGTGTCATCTACCATGACATCCACCAAAACTTCAGGCTTTGTCTTGTTCTTACCTATGTATTGAGAAGCAAATGTACACAGGTGTCACAGAATTGCACAGAATCAAAGTGAAAGAGGGTAAAGAAATAGATAAATCATAAAGGTACAGAACTTGGCATCGGCAGAATGCAACTTTTACTCAAACATAAACTTGCCTTAGCGCTTCAATCGCTTAAGCTTCTTGCCTTTGTTCATGTGAAATCTAGTAGGTGTTCTTTTGGCATCTTTGGTTGTAACCTCTCCTGCAACAAGTAAAACAACTGTCAAGGGTTATTTAACAAATATGCTCTGGAGGGCCAGACAGAAACTTGCATATTTCCGAAAAAGGTAAATACGGACAAGCATTGACTTTGAAAATCTTGACAAGAATTTCTAGCATGGTGCGAGTTAAGCCAATTCCACCCCCACAGCAACAAAAATTCTTTGGAATATCTAGATTTCTTTTCCCAGGTAGCCGACAGACATCAATCAAGAAGAGAAACCTGGAGCAAAAGCCATCTCGACGTCTTGCATAGTGACCAAACCCTTATCTACAGCTTCCTTCTGCTCCTGCAAAGCAATCACAAGACAAGACAAAGAACAAAAAAATTACAATATATAGGAGTTGTTAAAAGTAATCGAAAAGAAAATGAAGCATACTCTGCGCCATTTTTTTAAGAGCTTGCGCTTGCGCTTGCCAGAGAGAGTGAGGGGCTGGGTTTTGTTCTTAAGCTTTTTAGTTAATGGGTCTCCGTGTATTGCTCTCTTGCTCTCTGCTATTTGTGCTCTTCTTCTCTTCTGCACTACGTTGAACTTCGCCATCTGATCGATCTCTCTTTCCCTCCTCACAGCCCTTAACTCAACCCTAAAATATATTTTTGTATTTAGGGCATTTGCTTATTTATGGGCTTGCGGGCCTGCTGCATTCCTCGGCCCTGGCCTCCTTTTAATTTTATTTCATAAATATCCTAATTTTTTAATTTTTTTTTATTATTACTACCATAGTTTTTAGATTCGGTTCGGTCCAAGACCCTTGTTCCTGGTTTTGACCGGGGCGTTCTGGTCAATGTTTTTTTTAAAAAATTAAAACGATATTATTTTAATAAAAAAAACAAAAATCAACGGGTTGCAACCAGGTTTTTAACCGGGTTTTGCTGGATCAGCCAGGTTTTTTTTTTTTTTTGCTTTTTCTTCAACTCGGCATGATTCCAGCTTCGAATTGATCGGGTCCCGAGTTGATCCGCCGAGCCGAACAGGAATTTAAAACTATGATTACTGCTACTGAGAAAAACTAAAGATAATGAAGGAAGGGTAGGATAGCTATGAACAATTTAGCTGTAGTTTTCAAAACGATGCCTTTTTGAGTCATTTGGCTCAAAACTGTCCTTTTCTATTAAAAAAAAAAGTGATTTGGTTTTTGGTGTATTTAAATGAGGTCCTTGGATGTAAAGAGAGAAAAAGGAATCAACGAGAGAATTGATGAAACTTTTTTTATTCTTATAAAGGGAAAGTTTATAGAGGCTATTCATGATGGTCTTCGTATTATCCTTTTCTTAAAAAAAAAAAAAAAATTGGATAAAATCTTAGGATATAGAGAAATTAAGGAGTTGAGTTTTCAATAGTCAGAGGCTTGAATTGCTAAAGATTTGTAACTAAAATTTCATTGTTGTTATAGGAAGAAGATAAATACATAAAAGGTCTTTTTTTTTGGAAAATTCAATGAAGTCTTGAAATTTTGATGCATGTTCCATTGTAGTCCTAAACTTTTATTTTTAATTCCATTAAGGTTTAATTTTGGATTGTTTCTTCAATTGAGTTCTTAAATTGAATTAATTGAACCTTCTTATTTGACTTATTTTTCTAATTTAATCCTTAATTTGCAGTTTTATGCAATTTTGCCCTAATTCTTACTTTTTCTCTTTAATTTCACCTTTGATTGAATTAATTAAATATTTTAATTTGGACTTCTTATACAATTTAGTCATTCGTCTTTTAATTCTTTTAATTAAAACCAAATTAAATCATTTTTCCTTAATTACTTTTCAATTGAGTCCCCAATTGCAACCCCGAATCATTCATGAATAAACTCCCCCAACTTAATTATAAACTTGTTGAACTCAATTATTTATCCAATTTCTATTCTTGATTGTATTTTCTTCCTAGAAAATAATAAAATGATTAAAATTGATTATATTGATTGAAAAGACACTTTTTTTGAAATTTTTTCTATATTTTGAAATATATAAAAGAACAAGGGCTAAAAATTAGGTTATGATACTCATATTGGGATAATCTTCTTTGCTCAAATGTTATTAACATGATCTAAAATCTACTTCAAGTAAAAAAGTCTACTGTGAAACCAAGACCATTGTAATCAATAACTCATAGTTTGAGGAAGTTGGAACAACAAATAAGGCAAGAGAGGGCAAGTTGTGAATGAAGCTATATATCATAGAACAACAAACAAGGCAAGATCACTTACTAAGGTTAAGCCGTGAATAAAACCAAAACATCAAACAAGGTAGGATCATAGGTTGATGGGAAACAAATTGATACTGTCTTGATAATAATTAGTGCAAATATGGGTAGCCATAATTACTATGAGAAACCCATGTAGCATCAAAATATAAGTAAGGTATCCCTTCTAGCAAATATGAGTAGGCTAGTGAGTTAAATAATAATTGAGTATTCAAAAGAGGATGGTCAACTTCAATTGACAACACGATGACTGGGTCTTTAATAGGGACCTATATTTTAAATGGGTAATATTTATTTTTTTCTTACTCAATATAATCTTACAAGATTCATATGAAATCCTTGCCTTTAAGGTACACAAGGCTCAAGCAAATTTGTAAAAAAATAACAGAGAAGGGTAAAAATATAATTGCGGACAAATAATGGATAAATAATTGAATTTGACAAGCCAAAGATTTAGTTTAGGATTCAGTTGGGGACATAATTGAAAAAAACATGGTTTGATTTGGATGAAATTAAAAGAATTAAAGGATCAGGGATGGATCTATAACAAGCAACCAAATCTAAGGGTTCAATTAATTCAATCAAAGATGAAATTGAAAAAAAAAATATTTATGGCAAAATTGACCAAAAATACATAATATTTTAAACCAAGGATTAAACTGAAAACAATCGACAAAATTAAAAGGTTAAATTAATTCATTTAAGGATAAAATTGAAAATAAAAGCCAACATTGCTATTAATTTTATGGGTTTTATAGTTAATATACCTCCATACACATCAGTGTAACAAGTTGACTCTTTAAGAATTGTGATGTGTTTTTCTTAGGTATTTCAATCATCAAAATGGATACCAATGTTATCATCCTCCAATTTAACAAATATTTTATCACAATGGATGTTGTTTTTCACAAAACTCTAGAGGGAGTATCAAAATAAAATTCAGATTATAAATTATAATTTTCTAGATATAAATTTGGATTATAGAAGTGACGATTCACAAGCTAGATCAAATAATCAAGAAAAAGGTGAATTAAGTTTAAGTGTTATAGTCTTAGATGAAAGATGATGAACATTTAGAAGATGAAGATGTGACTCCAAAAAATACTTCGTTCGAGTTAGAATCCATCGCAAATGATATACCAAACCAATCATTAATGATGTTCCTAACTTAATATCTGAGTTAGTCAGAAAATTACCATATCGTCACATTAGAGGTATTCCTAAACCCACATATGACTTAAACTTTCTAATTAAATCAAATATCATACGAGTCATTATGTATCTAACCATCATTTATCAAAATTAAATATATCATTTAGAAATTAATTATCTTTCGTATCTATACCTAACAATATGCAGGAAGCCTTAGTTGACCCTAGGTGAAAAATAATTATGAACAAAGAGATGAAATCCCTTCAAAAATAGAACTTGAGAACTCATTGATCCTCCACTAGGAAAGAATCTAACTATGATTTACATGCTAAAGTATAATTTAATGGCATAATTAAATGCTTTAAAACAGGGACTGGTGGTGAAAAGTTACACTCATGATCAATTACAAAGAGACATTTACATATATAACCAAAATTAACACAATTTGAGTCTTATTATATTTAGCTAAGAACTTAGACTAGCTATTATAATAATTCAATGTGAAAAATACTTTTCTGGTGAATTATCTAAAGAAGTCTACATGGATCTCTCAATAGGCTATATGATTCCTGAAATGCACAATCAGAAGGTATGCAAGTTGAAGAAATCATTGCATGGATTGAAACATTCTTTGAAAGCATGGTTTCGAAGGTTTATAAAATCCATAGCTTACCATCAGAGCAATTCAAATCACATATTATTCTTGAAAAAATAACGGTAGAAAAATACAATACTCATTATATATATTAATGATATAGTGGTTATAGAAAATGATCTTGAAAATTAAAATGAAAGATCTAGGTCTTTTGAAATATTTACTTGGAATCAAAGTGTCTTGATCTCATAAAGTAACCTTTATATCTAAAAACAAATATGCCTTAAATCTTCTATAAGAGACTAGCATGCTATAAGAGACTAGCATGCCATTATGTTAACTAGTTAATACACTAATAGAAGAATGCTTGAAGTTATATATTGAGTTTAATAAGGTACTAATTGATAAATGAAGATATAAAAGAATTGTAAGTAGATTAATGTACTTTGCATAAATAAGATCATATTTGGCATATACATTAAGTATTGTTAATTAATTTGTGCATATTCTGAGAGAGAAATATATGAATGTAGTTAAGTATATTTTGAGATATATGAAGGTTGCATCTAGAAAGAGAATTTTATTCACTAAAAATGCAGATTGTCAAAACATAAATGATACGAACTCGAAAGGCTAATCCTTAGAACCCACAATCAAGAGTTAGAATACTCACCTAAGAAAGATAAAATCAGATTAGAAACCCAACTCAATGACCTGAAACAAGAACCGAAGGTGTATGGTTATAATATCATAAAGATGATATCTTTGATAAGTTCTATAAGTTCAAACCAAAGAAGAAGAACACTCACATTATTCAATCCATAATGACAACAAAAAAAATTATCCTTTTAATGTTATTTCAGCTTTTTATAAAATATGGCTTACAAAATAAACCCTAATTAGCTAATGAGTTTAAATTAAATCCAAAATTAGATAAGACAATAGTATAAAGCCCATGCTTTGATATAATGAAGCCTAATTCATACAAGCCTTATATGTTTTATATATAATAAGGCCCAAGCTACACAAGCCTTGTATTCTTTGTTATAATAAGGTCCAATCCACACAAACCTTGCAAATTCAACCCCATAAATGTTACATATTAAACAACCTTATTTCTTGTTTAGATTATATTGATCAAGGAATGATGATAATCAACAAACAACATTACGAGATCCATTATATACGCCAATTGAATCTATTACAAATGCAACTACTCTTTAGAGCTTTTCAACTCTTGGAACAAAAATGAGGTATGTAATTGCAAGCTTTTTGAAACTATATAAGTTGGTATATTAATTATCATTAGGTCACACATTTGTTTCCATCATTGTATTTCATTTTATGATTGTGGTTGGTCTGGTTGGCAAGAAACTTATTTATGCACATGCTCAAACATGTAGTGTTTAATTTTTTTTTGTTTTGTCTAATTGAGTTAAGGCCTATAATCTTATGTTGATGTTTATTTTGAATATAATTGATGCAAATTAGTTCATTACATGTAATAATAATTGAAAAGTGTTGGTGTGTTTGAACTTAAGATCTTGATAGTTAGGCTATTTTGTAGCTTGCTTCCTCGTCAGCTTATATTAATAGTGTAGTTTAATATGTTTGAGTAGGTGTTTGTATTGTCACTTTCATTATAGATTTTGTTATTTGTTACAAACCATTGAAGCAATTCATAGTTTTAGTGTTTAATAGGATTGTCGTCATAATAAATCTAGTGTGAAAATACTAAATTCATTTAGTTAGATTTTGATGCAACTCTTAACCTAATCACTTTGATTCAAAGTTTTCTTTATGAAAGTATAAACAACAATCTATGAAAGATCTTGAATTGAGCTGCTAGTAAAAATTAGTTTGGTTATTATAAAAAATTTATGTTTTGATGATATCTTATAAATATATAATATCATATGATATTTTCATAACGGATTGAAATGAATTTAAAATAAAATTTGATAGAATTTTAAATTTTTAATTAATGCATCATGCAAGAGGAGCAACATCAAGAAAAATGTTTTGTTAATGGGAAAACATAGAAAAAATCTCAGGTTGAACAATTTGTTAAAATACAAAAAAAAGGGGAAAAGATAAAAAGAAAATAAAAGATGAGATTGTGATTATAGAAAGCCAAAACAAACACCTACCGGCTAGCATATAAGAGGAAGAAATATTTAATATTTATAGTTTATCAAAACTATTTAATTAATATTTATAGTATAAAAATTAAGTAAATAACTCATTAAATAATGTTGATCATTTTTAATTTAGCATTTTTTTTATTAAAAAATTGCCTTGTTTTCTTACAAACCCCCCTTACTTTTTTTTTTCTAAATAAACAAAAACAAAATGAAACTAGAAAAGAACATATGAAAGAACTAAATTATAAATGAACTAAGAATCCAAGGATTATTATAAATAATTTCTGAAGCTACAAGGATTAATTTATAAGTTTTACTAAACCACAAGACTAAGCTATACTAATTAACTACATAGCATATAATAAAAAAAAGAGGTGGGAAAAAGATGGGGCCCAAACAAGCATCCCTCCAACATCATCATATTTGAATTTAAAATGAAAAAAATAATAATCTTAATATAGTAGTAAATTGAAATCAAACAACAAATAAGCAAAACAAAAGCGCGTGCTCTCTCTCTCTCTCCCTCCCTCCCTATAAATTCAAAACACGGATCATGCCACTCCATCTCCTAGTTCAAAACCCTAACTCACCACCTCTCTCTCAAACCCAAGTAAAAGTATTCAACACAGATACCCTTTTGAAAGAAATCAAGATTGGGCCAAAGGGTTAGTGAATCTTGTATGCCTGTTTCTTTAATTTTTCTTTTTGGTTCAAGTCTTCATTTTTATTGGGGTTCAAGAATTTTTCCTTTTTGAAGTTTTGTTTTTTGGGTTTGGTGCTAGAGTTGTTAATCGAATTGGGTTATAATCTTTTTTGTAAAAGTTCGGCTAATAGGTTTGTTGCTAAAGTTCAATTTTTTTTTCTTTTCCTTTGGGTTCTTGAGTTTGGTACTCAAATTCTTAAATTTTAAATTAGGCTCAAGGTAATGGAAGATCGAGGTGCGCAGGGAGACCCAGATCTGATTCCAAGGTTGGTTTCTCGCTTTCTTGGGTGCTTTTGAGAAGTTTTATGTTTATGTTTTTGGTTTTCTAATTTTGGGTTGTTTTTAGTTGACTGGTGAGAAGCGAACAGGTGGTGAATTGAGAGATAAATTAGAAGTTGCTCGAAAAAAGATTAAAATGCGTGAGCTTGAATCTCTGCTGGGGTCTGAAGGTAATATTTTTAAATATGTTAATTGTTTGCTGTTGCTGTTAGGTTTTTTTTTTATGACACTGAATTTGGGTGTATTTGGTATGTTAAAATGCAGTTAAGTGAAAGTGCAACAAACAATCCATTACTCCTAGTAATATGTGTAGTTTTTCATTTTCAAAATTGGAGCTTTTCTGTGTTTTTTCTTTTGAAGATTGCACTTATTTTTTTTGTGTAGTTTTTTTGTTTGCACTTTTGAAATTGAAGCGGAACTTCTTAATGAAATAGTAAAATGCTTGTTGGCTCAATAATATGAGAACAAGACCAATAAGAAACATTTAATTAAAAACAAATTACGATGCCTATTGAACTTCCGACTCAAACATATGTTAAATTACGATGCCTATTGAACTTCTGACTCAAACATATGTTAAAGCCCTATCTTCTGTACTCTATAATGCCACCGAAGCAAGCTCCAGTCACTTGAAAAACAACGAAGACAGTAACCACTTTCAGCTTAGTGAACAGATGTCCCAAGTTACCAATGTGCGAGTAACCTTGGACCTCGATGCTTATCAAGCAGAAAGACGTGGAAGGACCACATTATCAGTTGAGGTCACTGCTTCTTCTAGGCCACTGGATCTTAATAGTGAAGCTTGCATTGCTAATAATTTGGTGAGAAATGATATTGCAGAACACGCTGATAATTGTAATGAAGTCCCATTGCTCAAGAAGCATGAGGACAAACATGGCAATAAATGTGTAACCTCTGTTGGCATTGGTTTGGATCTGAATGCAGAGGATGATAGCTCTGTGAACCAGGAGCTGTTCCGAACTAACAAGGATCAGGATAAGTCAAGGGATGTTTCTGAGTGTGGCAGTACTACTGGTCCAGTGCAGGAAAAAGATCCATTAAGAATGTGGAAGGAGATGAAGCAAAATGGTTTCCTCTCATCTTCACATGGAGGGATTTCAATTCAAAGTGGTTTTATGTCATCTTCTCATGGAGGGATACCAATGCCAAAGCAATGTGGGAGGAAACCCAAAGATGACGTTCACAAGAAAAAGATGGAACTTGCAAAGAGAGAGCAGGTTGATAGGCTTACAAAGATTGCTGCTCCAAGTGGACTGCTAAATGGCTCGAACCTTGGGATCATAAACCATGTGAGAAACAAAAAGCAGGTCCATTCCATAATAGAGGCCTTGGTGAGGTCTGAAAAACTCGAAAATGGTTGTCTTGAAAGTAAACAAGCAATCCATCTAAAATCTGGAACTAAAGAAACCAATACTATGAGTGATTCTGGAATACAACGACTCGGTTTTTCTCATGGAGATGGGAGTTCGACTTCTTTAATTGGGAGCAAGCAAACAAGTGGGTGCTCTATGTCCAATGGGCAGGGTGATTTCAACATAGTAGGCACAGTACATGCCAGAAATTTCGTTTCATACTCCGCTGTCAGCAAAGATGATGTATTGGCATTGAAGTTGTCTTCATCAACTAATGCCTTGGAGGAGTCTAGAACGGTTCTGAATGAGGAATCAGCAAACAGCACCAGTGTTTCTTGTCTTTCTGTGAGAGGTGAGTATTTAATTTTTGTTTCAGAGGGAATTAACAATTTAATATATGCACATTTATATGTGAAATTGAGTTGGTATAGAAATTGCAAGACACTAAATGAATTGTATATATTAGGGCTGAGCATTTTCGGTCCGGCCCGGTTTTGGACCAAAATAAACAACCAAACCAATTTTATTTTATTTTTAGTTTTGGAACCGAACCGAACCGAAAACCGGTTCAAACCGATTAATTTCGGTTCGGTTTGGTTTTTTCCCCTTCCAAACCGGTTCAAACCGAAATTTTTATACTTGCTTCCATTTTCCAAAAAATCAACTCCAATTTTCGTTTTGTTCTCCTTGTCCAGAAGTTAAACCCAACAAAAAAATACACAAAACCAAAGGATTTGACTGCAAAAAAACAAAGAAAAAATCAAAAGTTATTGAAATGTAAAATCATCAAAAAGCATGGAGGAGAAGAATACAGATTTGAGAGATGAGAGACAAGAAAAGCATCGATAGCATTGATACAAAAACTGTTGAGAGTGCAGAGTTTTTAGATCTTGGTTTCTCTGAAATCCCAAGAAAACCCTTTCATGGTAAGCAAAACGGGTGCAGGGATGTTTGGTGGTAGCTGTGGTGGTATTGATTCAAGTAAAATAGTAGTAGGCTCTCTTTATTGTATGATTGCCTCCAATTCGTCAATGGAATCTAGGTCCAATCATTCGAATTCTCTCATGGAATCTAATAGTCAGGATTCATCACTAATTGATTTGAAGCTAGGAAGATTGGCTGATTGCAAAGATGCACAGGATAATAGGTTTTTGAAAGAGAGATTTTTGCTATCTAAGGAGAAGAAGACAGATTTGAGAGTGAGAGACAGAGAGCAGGGAGAGGGGCGGCTGAGAATGTTGAAATTTAGGGTTAGAAGAAAATATGTTATTTATACTTGTTTTAGAGGGAAGGGGCGGCTATCGGGCTATGTGAACTGTAATCTGCTAGGGTTAATGGGTAGAAAGCGTTTTTTTATTTCTAAATTGAACCAGTTTGGTTCGGTTCGGATTGTCCGGTTTAAGCATTACAAAACCGGAAACCGAACCGAACCGGATATTTTTCTAAATATTCTAATCGGTTTTTGTTTTCGGTTCGGTTTTTTCGGTTATTTTTTTTCAGTTTTCTTGGTTTAATCGGTTTTTCGGTTTTTTGCTCACCCCTAATATATATCCATAGAATTGGGGTATTCATGACATTGAATTTACACAAGTCTGAAATCAAAGAACACCTTAGCTGAAAGTAATTTGCTTTTGTACTTTCAGCGGCTTCAGTCCATCAAGACATTAAAGGACGAATAGCAGGTAGGGCTTTTATAACGTGAATGGTTACTAATTACTATTTAGTATGCTACTTGATGTCCTTATGGCAGTAAACCATCTTCAAAATTTTCAGCATTGCGCCGAAGCAGGAAGAGAGTCCGAGCTGTGATTACTACCGAGTTACATTTTTTAATATCAAAAGAGTTCTCGGCTATTGAAGTGGACAGTTCTTATATTATGCAAAGTTCTTCAGAAGTAGTGTCCAATAATACAACAGCTGCCCTGCATCAAGCGAGATGGAGACCATTGTTTGATCAGTTGGATAAAGCACTTTATGAAGAAGAGAAGCAACTTGTAAGAGTGATAGCAGAGACTTTCTTTTCTTTCTCATGCTATTAAATTCTACTGGTAATCTAGGAGTGTGTGTGAACTCGACTCTAGTTATTCTTGTGATCTGCGATGCTTTGGTTTTGACACCTCTGACTGGACAAATTCAATTGCCTGTATTTATAACACAGTTTCTGAATACAAAAGTTGTTTCCTGCATGTAATAGGATTTTTTTTTAAATAAATCTTCACAAGCTTATGATTGTTTCCTTCTGTGGAGCTTATGATTGTATAGAAAGTCTATTATTTTAATCTAATTTCCTTAACAAGCTTATTTAGGCTCTCTTTTCTGGCTTGAATTTCAGGAAAGATGGTTGTGCCAAGTAAAAGAAATGCAAGTGCACTTTGATCAGGGACTGCAACATTTGAGCTATAAAGCAATTCTAGGTTACCCCAGGTACATTATTGCCATTATACTGCTGTCAAATCTGTGGCTGGATCGGGTATAGCATCTTAAATTGCATGATTGAACTCATATAATGGGCATTGGAACTGTGATGAGTGATTATCGTGTTGACATTGTCATCAACATACACAATCTGTTTTGTCAGCCTTCTTTTATTCATGCCTCTTCATATGGCAAATATTCTGCAAGTTACCTTTATAATTCTGTAGTTTTCTTCAATGTTGCAGGACTGAGAAAGCTGATAGCTTGCAGAAGGAATTGGCTGTCAGAGCTGCTGCAGCTTCCATCTATTCAACATGCAATTTCCTGACTTCAAAGGAGAACGTATCTTGTTTCTGATCTTACGAACAAAAGTGTCTTCCTCCTGTATCTTTTACGGTGTTGAATTCCCAAATATTAGCAATTTACTGATCAGTTCTTTAGCCTTGGCAAAGCTATAACATCAATGCTCCCCCTCCCCTTTTTTTAACCCCAGAATTAGTCAGAATTATCGTAGTGTAGATTGTTATAACTTATAACCCTGGTCGATAAAGGATGTTGAAAATTATCAATCATGGACACTATCAGGTACTTTGATGTATTTTTCTCTTGGCCTAGTTTCGAGTGTAGTATGAAATTGGATCTCATTTTTCATGAAATGACACTCATACCCTTCTTTTTTTGTACTTCTGTTTTTATGTCAAGATCAACTTAACAAATCAAGAAGACGAGGGTAAGAAACATAATGCTGTTAGCAGAGAAAAGTAAGATAAGAGAGAACTGAGATCGAAATTGGACTGCAATCTATTCATATCTAATGTGATCCATACACTGTGCTTTTATAGTGATCAATATCAACTATTAACAGATTAATCCAACTAACTCTAACTAACTAACATAATCTTTTAACTAACAATAGGTGACGACGTGTCCCTGATGCTTTCGACTTTCAGCTCATCTTTGCCTTCCCACAACAACCTTCTTCTTGTTGTTGTTTCCCACCATTATTTTGCCATCGAATCGTAACAATACCTTTTCCTTGAAAAGATTCTTGACTCAAGAATCTGCGGATCTAAACAATTAAGGATCAATATTGAATTCTGGAAATTGCAATTGAATTTCTGTCAGTTCTTTCCATGTTGTGTCTTCAGGAAATGAGTTAGACCATTGAATTAAACCTGCCATTACAACTCATTTGTCTTTTTTAATAATCTTTCTTTCTAGTATGTCTACTAGGCAAACCTTGACTCTGCCTTCTTCCTCATTGCCTTCGATCATGTGTAATTCCTTTACATTGCATTTGTGCCCTGGTATGAACTTATCCTCACACTTGAAACACTGCCCTAGTCTTTGCCTCTGTTCATGCATGGTCTCTGGAACTTTTTGTTTTTGCTGGTTATCATTCACATAATTGGTTTGAAGATTACCTACCGGTCTCCCCGTTTGCACCACAGTTGCTGGCCTGGGCATGAACTTGTTTTTTCTTGCCAACAACACATTGTTTGACTCCTCTTGCCATTTAACTTGATCAAAAGCTATCATCAGTGTCACCAGCTTTAATATCTTCAACATAAGTTTGCTATCTTCCTTTAATCCACTAATGAAGTTGAAGTTGGAGATATAGTAGGATTTAGGAAGTAAGGAATTTAATGAATGCATTAGTGACTTTAACTCCTTAAACCTCTTCACATATTCATCAACATCACCTTCTTGCATTGGCTTGTTAATTTCCTCTACAATGTCAGTTCTATTACCAAATCGACTGCATATTGCTCCTGAGAATTCTTCCCAATCAATAATACCTTCCACTCTACACATGTAGCCTTCAAACCAGATCTCTACCTTTCCCTCCAGATAAAGAGATGCTAGTTCTACCCATTGCTGAAAAGGAGTTGTGTTCAGCTTAAAAAACTTTTTGCACCTCCTCAACTAACCCCTAGGATTATCTCCCCAAAATGTTGTCAGATCCATTCTTGGAAGGGCAGCATTATGCACCACTTTCTGTTGCTTCTAGCTATAGGTTTGATCTCCCTTAGCAGGACCTTTTCCTCTTGATAGCATTCCCTCTAGACTGCCCTTTGCTGGAGTCTATAATATTTCTCTGGAAGTGTTTCCCAAATATTTTCTTGTCATTTGATTAGCAAGGAACGTTTGAAATTGAATCGATAAGGCTTCAATTTGTGCACTAATCTGATCAGTCATCCTGTTCTGTTCACTGAATTGTTCTTGCTATTTAGTTTGTTGATCAGCTAAGGATTCCTGAAATTCTTATTGAAGGATCTGCATTCGCTCCTCCAATTTCTTGTAGTGTTCTTCCACGTTTTTAAGCTTATGATTTTCCACCATAGTGTCAGATCTTAAGGCTCTGATACAAATTGTTAAGATCAACTTAACAAATCAAGAAGATGAGGATAAAAAGCAAAATGGTGTTAGCAGAGAAGAGTAAGAGAAGGAGCAAACACCATAAGAACCTAGCCAAACTTGCACAAAAAAAAAAAAAACATAAAGGCGAAAACTTAGAAAAAACAGGGGAAAAACATAAACATGAAAGAAAATGTTGAAAAAAAAAAGGCACAACAACAATCACTGAAGTCAAACTTGTTATTTGTTTTT
>Ga0307511_10004010_pt1 | contig 15055 bp, 14 predicted proteins | sample 13_EM_MG_FD_200266 | JGI IMG/M metagenome (GOLD analysis project Ga0307511, IMG submission 200266) | Populus trichocarpa ectomycorrhiza microbial communities from riparian zone in the Pacific Northwest, United States - 13_EM | ecosystem: Host-associated > Plants > Roots > Unclassified | place... | reverse complement strand
AATTGAATGAGAATTGAGCTTCATGGTTTTTTCATATAAGGTGTTTCAGATCTAATGAAAGTTAATAAGGGTTAACATTTTTTTTATATAAAAAAATTGGCTTTGTGATTTTTTTTATTTTTTCTATCGGGTTATTCCAAACATATGACCTGAGTTACAGGTTTAACGGTATAACTCAGGTTGGCTCGACCCTGATTAACGGGGTTACAAGTTTTTCATGCTAACTAGGGTTTACAAGCTTAATTTTTTAGGTCATTTTTTAGCACATTTCATCCTTCTATATTGATGGGTTGAGAATTAAGCTGTATAATTTGTCTCATTTAAAAAAAAAAAATTTACTAGGCTATTATGATCACTTAAAAAAAAAACAATTGTTCTTATGATGTTAGTCAGGTCTATGACCTGAGTCACGAGATTTTTTTTCTTTTTCAAAACATGTTTGCAATACTTGAACATTATATTTTACAAAAAAAATAAAATTCTATTCAATCTTCATGTAATTCTTTGATCAGTGTTTCTTATTTCATTGGTTAATGTAATTATTTGATATATTCCTTTCCTCTTCTAGAATTTCTATTTAATTTAATCACTCTTTGGTAAGGCTTGATACTTGTTTAATTATTAATTTGTGTTTTGTGATGTAACTTGGTGGGCAGGCATGAATCGCACGTATAGTACTTTAATCCCTGTCTTATTTCTTTAGTATATCTTCCAGAACATCAGGTTAATTGTCAATGAATTGCTTCCAGCAGAGTACAAGATTTGGAAACTCAAGCCGCACTTCATTATCATCCCCTGTAATCGCATCCCGTTTCTTGCAAAGACCCGGCTTGCCTGGATCGGAACCCGCGACACACTCAATCGTATGCAGACAGATTTCGGAATGGAGAAGAATATTAGGGTTAGTGGTGGCAACAAAATCACGTTTTTGTCTTGACCAATATTTATTAGTTTTATAAGCCCTAGACTCTACAAGCTTAATGAACAAGCAGATGTGCTGGTAGGCTTTCTGACCAATAATTTTAAGCTCTAGAATCCATGCAAAAACACGGTATAAGAAAATCATCCCATGTGTTCTGGGCACCTCTCTAACAGTCTGTCATTGGTTTTGAGCCTCCATTCATTTCTTCACTTGACAAAAAATAATACTTAGCAACCATTATCATCTCTTTGTTTATACGTAGTCAAACCTTTTGTGGTAGCCTTTGATTCAAACATCATGTTGGTTGATTAAAGCTTAATTTCTTATACTGGTCAATCAGTAAGAATCAACTACTTGTCATTTTCATAACTTTCTGTAACAAAAAAAAAAATCAAGTGAATTGCACCTCTAAAGAGCACAGTTTTTGTAGTCGCATCAGTTTATATATATATATATATTTATTAGGTGTTGCCCTTCTCTTCTCTCTCTCTCTCTCTCTTTTCTTTGTCCGTTTTCTCTTGATCAACAAGGTTGAAAATGATTTCCCTCTTTCTTCTAACCAATCATTTATTGATATATATATAGCTCTATCAAACTGGACAAACCAAACATTTTCTCTCCATGTTCTAGGAAAAATGCCTGAGTGCCATTCTGCAGAACTTCCTATTCTAGATATCTCTCAGCCACTACAGCCGTCTGCTCTGGCTTCACTGGCTGAAGCTTGCCAAGAATGGGGATTTTTTCGTATTAGCAACCATGGAATCTCCAAAGAGCTTTACAACAAACTCTATTCACTTTCACAGCAACTCTTCGGCCTCCCTGCTGAGACAAAACTCGAACTTGGTCCCTCTTCTTCCATAAACACTTACACTCCTCATTTCATTGCTTCTCCTTTCTTTGAGTGCCTCCGAGTTTTTGGACCAAACTTCTTTGCATCTGCCCAGAGTTCCGCAGATACCCTTTTTGGCCAACAGAGTTTTGAATTCAGGTGATATAAAAATTGAAACTTCCTTTTCTTTATGCGTTTATATTTTCTGTTCTTTCCTGATTGTTTCCATATTTTTTGCGTTTTGTTTTTCTCGTTTCCTTTTCCTTCCTTACAGAGCGGCACTACAAGAATATGGGACCAAGATGACAGAATTATCGAAGAGAATCGTGGAGATTTTATCGATGAGTTTGGGGGAGGGTTTTGACAATAAGTATTATGAGTCAGAATTCAAAAATTGCCATGGTTATCTGAGGATTATTAATTACAATCCTCCGAAAGGTTTGGTAGATGAGGTCGAGGGACTTGGAATGCATACAGACATGAGTTGTGTTACCATCGTATACCAGGATGAAGTCGGTGGCCTGCAGGTGAAATCCAGGGAAGGGAAATGGATGGATATAAGTCCAGGTGAGGAAACCTTGGTGGTAAACATAGGAGATTTGTTGCAAGCTTGGAGCAATGATAAATTAAGATCATCAGAACACCGAATCGTTTTGAAGAAGCCAGTTAACCGTCTTTCTCTTGCCTTTTTTTGGTGCTTCGAGGATGAGAAGGTCATCATGGCACCAAATGAAGTAGTAGGAGAAGGAAATGCGAGAATCTATGAGCCCTTTGTTTGTTCAGATTATTTGAAGTTCAGAGAGAGCAGTGAAAGAGGGAAGTTTGAAAAGGTTGGCTTCACTGTTAAGGATTTTGCTGGTATTAGTCTCTGAAAGTCATGGCTAAAAAATCCAAGTTCAAGTTCTTCCCCGTGTATCTGGTCATATTACTGGTAATCTTTTATTTCTGAAGTTAGGATCTTAAAGTTGGTAGTTTATGTCAGATATCTCCAGCAATCGCCTTTCTTAACTTTTAAGCTCTTAGTCAGTGAATGGTTTGTCTTGAGGGATTTCAAGTTCGAGGTGAAGAAGCCAACAAAATAGGGGTTAGCTGAGTCTGAGAGCAATGACCTGTTGGTAGTTAATGTCGAAGAGGTTGTACAGTTGGAGTTCCAACTTCCAACTATGTGTTCGTGTATTATATAATTCTTGTATTTATGGGCCTATCAATAAATGGAGATACAATAATGGCCAACTCCAAAAGAATCTAGAAGTTTTAATGGATTTGTTCTTGACAGATCATCTGGATATCCAACTTCTATTCCTTCGCGATCAATTAGGTCAGAAATAATTGGCAGGGTTGCCTTAATTCCATAGAAAATTGGGCATCCAAAACCATAATGTCCCTTTATGACATCAACGGATTAATGTCAGAAGAGACGATGCAAAGCAGAGAATGATGCCCAGTTTCTAAAGCCAAACCCTACTTTGATCTTTCTATTAATGAGTGAATGATTATGTTTTTCTTCACACTTGAAAGCATGCCCTTCCGCTCCCAGCAAGATAATATATACTTATATTGCATCACATTTTTGTACAATTGATGTGAGAGCCTCCCAACCAAAGCCAATTCAATATTGGTGATGGCCTCTTGCCAAGGTCATCAATTAAAGGGGATGGCCTCAAAGCCGAACCCACCCCTACCTTGGCAGGTTTGTGAGGGCTTATCCTAGCCCATCATTCATATGGTGTGGGCTTGTTAAGACATGCTCATGCTAGAGCTGCTAACCTAAACGTTTCACTTTATATGGTAATAGCGTGATCGCTCATAATAACAGTGCAATCGCTCATAATGACAATGCAACTGTCTATAGTGACAATACGATAATCTATAACAACAATGCGACCATCCATAACAAAGGTAATCATCCTATTTGATTTTCTAATGAGTAGATTCACATGATTCATGAATATATAAAGATCTATGAGTTACTAGGTAATATACAACAAGTTGTGAGCTCAACTCACTCACAAACACACAAAGAGATAAAAGGGAGCTCATATTCTTTCTTTCAGCTCTCATCATCTCTAGCTTCTTTCCTACAAACACACATATCATCACAAAGGTTTCTTTTTGCCTACATTAGTATTAACTTAAGCATCAAAAGGTCCCCTAAGCTATCAAGGGATCTGTTTTGCAGGTGCTCTTGAGATCCAAGTTCAACAATCACTTTCAACAACTCAATTTGAAAAGCCCATCAACCAACCATGGAAACACTCCTTTAAAGTTTTCCTTGACTTTGTTAGTCCGTAGCGTTGTTTATAGGAATTGAAGAAAAGTCAGTTCAATTCCCTTTTTTTACTAGCTTTTTCCATGACTGACAACCTAGAAACTTTTAGGATATGGGAAAGAAATAAACCTTCTCATCGCAGATACATCAGCTCCATGAAATCTCTAACAACTAATACAATAATAAAAAATGCTCATGGAGGCTCTATTAGCCACCTAAAAGCAAGTCAAGGCCTTACCTTTTCCTTGACAGATGGCTCCAACATTATCTCTACTAGATGCACCCCTTTAATGCACACAGACAACTACAGCTTGAGAAAGGAGCATGTCAAAATAATGTGTAGGAGAGAAAATAAAATGCCACAATTCACACATCCCATATGAGATCTCTGTCTCCAAACAAAATCTTCATGTTTCAATACAAAATCCCTATCTTCATGCAAAATATCTATGTATCCAAGTGAAATATCCACACACACCATGTCTCCAAGTGAAATATCCATACATAAACTTCATCTCTCCATGAAAATTCTTCATATATCTCCATGTGATTTTTCTTTTAGGCGATGAACAACCTCGTCGATCATGTGCAACTACCCACCTGTGTATAATATGGTCTTTATTTAGGTATGGGGATGACCGAACTTGAACTAAAGATATTCTATATGAAAATGATCTCCATGAAAAATCTTTAAAAGTGTCCATGCAATGTCTCCAAATAAAGTTCTTTGCCAATCTCCATGAAAAATATCTATAAATCTCCATAAAAAAGTGTTTCAATGAGAAACTCGTGTCTTCATTTAAGCATACTCTCCATTTACACACTATTAGATAACATTTATCCTATTAAAATTAAGTTGCATAATATGGAGAAAAATAGGTAGCATAATTGAGCCCAACATAGAAAAAAATAGGTTGGAAAACTAAGCCCATATCGATGATGGAAAAGGGCTTAAAATCAATCCCAAAAGAGGTGTTTAGTAGGCTCAAACTCGAACCTATTGCAACTTAAACTAAAAAAAGGATGCAAAATTCAAAAGAGAAGAAACAAAGAAAAATGTAAAAAGCAAAACAAGAATGACGCTCCTCCTCAGCCAACTTTTAATTGACATGCATAAGATAAAAATGACCATTCCTTTAAGAATAATCTAATGCCATGATAAACTCTCTAATTGGCCACTAGAAGTTGCCATTAGCATCACGAGTTGATGAGAAACACTACTCCACACACTAGCGCTGGGTGTCATGATCTTGACATATTTTCTCCCCTTTTATTTTATTTTATTATTCCACAATAGCTCTCCAATTTTATTCTAGATCTTGGCCACCTATCAAAATAAAATAAAAAAATCCAAACCAGCAAGCAAAGTTGGATTAGATTTCAAGAAATAAAAAAAAATATTCTTCATATTAGGGGTTTACTTAACCAGGTTTTCAACTAACAACCCACTTGTCAATCTCCTCTAATATAAGCACTGAGTATAGCTACTCCTTAAATGAATTCATCTCCTTTATAACTGATACTCTTACTTGCCTAATTTGCTATAACATTTGTGACACATTTTAGAACTGGACAATTATCTCTTACTCTAATGAACTTAATTCAAACGTGATCATCAACTCTCCTATGAAACGAACTTCTATTTGAATTTTTATTTGACCCAGGTCCACTTATATCAACACAAAGACCTAACATCTTATAAATAGGTACATGAATGTACAATTATAATAACAATATACATGCAGTAAAGTATACCCATTAATGCTCCTCTAATGGGGACTTTTTGAAAAATAATTCATATGTAACTTTAAGTCTTTACATCACAATAAACACAAAGATTTGAATGGGTACTAATTCGGTGGGCTTTCAAATTGAATCAAATTTAATGGTGATAAGCCTCTTATCTAAGGCCACCAACAAAAAAAAAGGGTGGGCTCAAACTCTAACCCACTTACACTTTGCTGGGTTCGGTAAGGGCTTACTTAATCCTATATACCATTCATATGGTAAGGGTTAGATTTAGGCTTGAAAGACCCAACCCTTTTCTTTTCATGTCTTGGAAAATTCTGTATTTAATATTGGCATGACTCAATATAATAGGGTATACAAAATGATATTAAGTCATGTTTATGTCAGAACTACCCACCTGAATGTCTCGCTTTATAAGGTAATAATGTAGCTTCCTATAATAACAGTGCAGTTACCAGTAATGATAATGCCACCATCTATAATATAGGTAATCATCATGTATGATCACATAACAAGTATATTCATGTGATTCATGGGTATATAAAGGTTTATGAGTTGATGAACAGTGAAAGAAAGTTTTGAGCTTAACTCATAAACACACGTAAAGATAAGGGAACTCATTTTTTCTCATTTAACCTTTTATCATCTCTTTCATCTTTCCTATATGTACACACATCACTATAAATGTTTCTCTCTTTCTATATAATTGCTAACTTAAGCATCGAAATATCCTTTAAGCCATCAAAAGTCTTGTTTTGTAGGTGCTTATAAGGCTCAAGTTTAACAACCACCTTCAATGGCTTAATCTTAAAAACCCATCAACTAGTCATGAAAAGGCCAATAATTATTTGATGTTTTCTCAAACTTCGTCAGTGGTTTTGTTTGTGAGAATTGAACAAAAGATAGTTCAATTATCTTTACTTCCTAGCTCTTTCTATGGTTGACAACAAAAAAAATCCAAGATATTAGAAAATGACAGACCTTCACGTAGTAGGTACATTAGTTCTTCCAGATCTCTAACAATTAATATAACAATTGAGGATTCTCATGAAGACTTTATTAGCCACTCAAAAGTAACTTAAGATCTCGACCACCTCCAGACCCTAATGCATGTAAACAGTTTGAGGAAGGAGCATGTTACAATGATATGAAAGAGAGTGTCACAATCTCTATATCTCACATGAAATCTCCATGTCTCTAAGCAAAATCTCCATGTATCCATAAAAAATCTTCATGTATCCACCTAAAATCTTTATGTCTCCACATGTATACTCCATATCTCTATGAAAAATCTCCACAAGTCTTTAAGTGATTTTTCATTCAGGTATAAACAACCCCTTTATGCATGTAAAATTACCCACCTAGGTATAATACGATCTTTATTCAAGTATAAAGATGACTTAGCTTAAACTCAAGATATTCTTCATGAAAGTTATCTCTATGAAAAATCTCTAAAAGCCTCCATGCAATTTCTCCTAGAAAAGTCCTCCAACAGTCTCCATGAAAAATCTTCATAGGTCTCCAAGAGACTATGTATCTATTCAGGTATACTCTTCATTTAGACACTATTCATTTAGGTAACCTCCATCCTTAAAAAAATATAAAACCAAGTCCAAGACAGAGGGGAAGTTGCAAAACTAAGCCCAACATGGAAAAAAGTGATCTGAAAAACCGAGCCCAAATTTCTTAAAAAATGGGCCGAAAATCATGTCTAAATTGACACAAAAAAAGTGCCCAAAATTGTGCCCAAAATGAGTGTTTAATCGACTCAAACCAGAGCTCTTGTAACTAAAACCAAGGCTAAAATTAAAAAAAGATCGCTCAAAATTCGAGCAAGTAAGAAAAAGAAGGCATGACCAAAACAATAATGTGCTCCTCTTCCGTTGACTTTTTGTTGACATACACTGGACAATAAAGATTGTTCTTTTGAGAAGAACCTGACACCATAAAAAACTATCCAATTGACCACTAGAAGTAGCTGCGCATTCCATGAGTAAACAAGGAACACTTCTCAATGCATTAGCACGTGAGTGGTCATGAGCTTGACATATTTTCCTTTTCCTTTTCTATTTCAATCCCTAATTCTATAACAACCCTCCAATTCAATCTCATATCTTGGTTACCTGTCAAAATCACATCTATAAAAAGTCCAAACCAAATCAGAGAAAAGCAAAGTCAGCTCAAATTCTAAAAAACAAGAAAAATATTCTTTATCCTGAAGGGCTTCCTTAATTGGGTTCTCGATAAACAATCCCTATACCAGTCTCCTCTAGTATAATCACCAGGAACAAGTCACTCCTTAGATGAATTTCTATCCTCTACATCTAATACTCTTACCTCCCTAACTTGTTATAATATTAATGACACCTCCTAGAACTAGAACTGAGTAGTTATCTCTAACTCCTAAGAACTCAATTCAAATGAGACACTTAACTCTTTTATGAATTAGACTCTTGTTTGGATTGTTTCTTGGACCTAGGTTTAAGTGGATTAAAATAAAGATGCAACACCTCATAAAAAAGCATAAGAAGGCACAATACAATGACAATATAGTGGGTTTTCAAAATGAAGCCTACTCAATAGTGATGGGCTTCTTGCCTAAAACAACCAACTAAAGAGGGGGGCTCAAACCCAAACCCATTCCTATCCTGGTAGGTTCGATTAAGGATTACCCAAGCCCACCATTCACGTGGTGTGGAATCAGGTTAAGCCCTAGGGGACTTAACCTTATTTTTCGTGTCTTGGATGATTTTGTATTTAATGCTAACATGATGAGACATACAAAATGGTGTTAAGGCATGCTCATGCCAGAGCCACCCACCTAAACGCCTCTCTTTACAAGGTGATAATGCAATCACCCACAATGATAGTGTGACTGTTCGCACTAATAGTGCGGCCATCAACATGAGAGTAATCATCCTACATGATTACATAACAAGATTCTTGGATATATAAAAGCTTATGAGTTACTAGGTGATTAACAATAAGTTATGAACTTAATTCACTCACAAAAACATAGAGATAAGAGGAGCTTACATTCTCCCAGAACCTCTCATTATCTCTTGTATCTTTCATGCAAATACACATATCATTGTAAATGTAAATGTTTCTCTTTATCTATATTAATACTAACTTAAATACTAACTAGGGGGTCTCGAGAGCCATCAAAAAAACTTGTTTTGCAGGTTCACGTAAAGCTCAAATTTAATAACCACGTTAAAACAGCTCAATCTCAAAAACCCAATAACTGCCCGTGAAAAGTTACATATCCTTCGAAGAAGTTTTCTCCAACTTCATTAACAATCATTTTAATTATTATACTTTGTTGATCTTTTTAAGGTCCATACCGGTAAAGCTATACATTGGATTTATTTGGGGGGTCCACCGTGTGGGAACGTGGTGTTTCCTTTTTGTGTACATTTTTGCTGTTGTCTTGAAGAATATGAATGCTTGAATGAGATGTTAATTATGAATGCTTGAAGTTGGCACTCAGCAACTTGTCTCTGGTTGGGGAAAGCAAATAGAACAATATACTCTCCTACATCAAATTTTAAATTCTGCACCTGGTCAGGTGATTATAGGTTATTTACATCTTATTTTACAGGAATATCTGAAATAAAATGAATTTTAGTTTACTTAAGAATTCTAATTACAGCATTAGTCAAGGTTCCATGTGCCTCTTGTAAAGTAATGTATTTCAAATGGCTACTGTCATCTTGGTTTTTTTTTTTGCCATTTTAACAGGGATACTAGCTCTTGTCTTGGAGAATCAATCGGCAGCACAACAGATAGAACGGTATCATTAAGAAGAACACTTTATTGAAATGAGATCCAAATTGGTAGGAAAATTACGCTGAAAGATTTGATTCCTCCACCACTTCTAACAAGTCACTACTTGATCTAATTAGCAAGCACTAAGGTTGAACATTTGATAATGGAAAGAAGGTTAAGAGGGAAATTGAAGTTATGCAGTTACAAGGCCATGCAGTTACTGCTACATGATACATGAGAATCTAGGAACTAATTTGTACTGAATGGATAAGCCATCCAAGTACCAGTTGATATATGACGACTCAAGTCTTGCCGGCAATTTTCCAAAGTGCTTGTTCGATCATCCCTGCTGGTGCAACTGCTGCCCCTCTAAACTGAAACCAAGTTCATAAGAGTTAAGCATTTTTCCAACAAAAAGGCATCGATGTATGTATCAGAAACAACTTCAGTGACAACTGGCTTCTTCTAAAGGCCGTATTTTTTATAATGGTAATAATCTATTTCAGTTTTGGATTACAATTCTCAATAGACATCATATTTAATCTCATCGGGAGTCAGTGCACCTCACACTTCTTAGCTATGGATTTCTTAATGCATCTGAAAGACAAGATAAGCAGAAAGGTAGCAACTGGATTGATCTTCGGCACAAACCTTAGATTTCAGGGTCAATGCGAAAATGCCATCAAGAGTGGATGACTGGACTGAGTGCACATCCAACTGCAGTTTGTTGATTTCATCCATGATATCAAGCAACATGTACTCCCTGTAAGGACATCTAATCTCAATGAGAACCTCCTTCTCTTTCGTGCATACTTTCAAATCTAAGGGCATCCCATCTTTGGGAGAAACCCCATCAAGCTCTAGTTCAGCTTCATCAATGTCAAGGGCCTTCCTCTTGTTTACCCAAGATCTCTTTCCATTGTCAATCTTCTTGATGTCGTCGTTATCTGATGTCTGGTCTACCATGTCCATGTAACTCCTCCTGTGTCCTGCCTCGTGATCTATCCAGCCTTTGCAAGATTCTAGTTCTGCTACTCTTGATTCAAGCTGTTTCAAGTAGTTAATGGTGTCGCTGAGGATTGATTCTTTGTCAATCTGAACAATTATGATCGAGTTTATTAATGAATAGCATCAATAAAAATTCATGGATCAGAATTATGAACTTCTCAGAAATAACATCATCTCAGAGCCAGTTTACAGAATTCAGCATAAAAGTTGTTGAGGAGAAAAGATATGCATTAATGCTTTGTAGCTGATTAGAAAAACCAGCATAAAATCAGTTGAGCATACATATTTAAAAGTTGGAGATTGGTTTCCAGCTCTCCAAAAATGTATTGCAGTTTCTTACAGTAACACAAGTGTAAGGAATTATGAAAACTCCACTTAATATCAAAGTCTCAATAATAACAAAGATTTCCAACAAAGGCAATTTAATTACCTCACTAATAGAAGGAACCATCGACCTGAGTACTATAAATTTGTCATTCACTCTTTGTTTATCTGATTTATAATGCTCCTTGCACGTTTCACAGCCTTCCAATTTCTTGAGGCAATCTGTTCCTCCATTTTCCTTGTCGAACCTAAGAGAGTGGCCACCATATATCAAAGGTACTGCAAATAAAATCTTCTTCAACATATTCTGTTGTACCCGTGGCATAACGCCATCAACTGCTCTTTTCTTCCAGCTAAAAAAACTGGACTTGTGATCTCCACTTCGGAAACATGGATTTTCAATTGATTGACTTGAACTTTTCATAATAACACACACAGTTCTTCTGTAGTGCAAGTCATCATCAGCTCCAAGATCGAAGGAGCTCAACTTTGTGTGGTTTCCTTCTTGAAATACTTGCGACTGAAGGCGGGTTACATTTTTTTCCTTGGAAGAGAGTACGGCCTTTCCTTGTTTCACTACAGCCTCTGATATGCACTCACTCGAATTCATAGAATCTAGAACATCATCGCTGAATTCATCATCCATGAAATGCCAACTTTGAACTTGAGAAACACCTCCATTTAAACCTTCATGCATGGAGTCTTCAGTCTGGTGATTGTGCTCACAGCCATCTGAACAATCATCAGGAGAATTCCTTTTGAATTCTTCACGCAAATTTCCATGTAAATCGTTAATTCCCTCTTGCTCAAGTTCTATATCGTCTGTTGGGGTGTACAGGTTCTCCAAAACTAATGAATCAACTATCTCATGGCTGATCTTGGTAGACATTGGGTCTTCATCATCATCTCCATTATGAGCAGCAGAGGAAGATTTCTCAGAGCAATCAGGCTTTGAGAAATCTAATAAGGAAGCTTTGATATGTTGAATGAGACTGGGGTCTTCTGTGACCTTGAAATAAGCCAAGAAGAGAAGCAAGAACGCAATTAAGGCATTTATAAACTGTTCCATTCCATGCATGCTTATATACATATATTCTGAATTAGAAAGTCATTGATCTATTTTTCCAGAGAGGAAATTACCAGCTCAGTTACACCTAGCTCCATCACTCCCTCAAGATAGGGAAAACACACCACGGTCTGCAAAATTGAAGTCACAAGCCATGTGATGTTAGAGCAGAAAGATAACACATCTGTATTTGATAATATGAGAATTGGGCTATGGGTGTTGAATTTCAAAGCAGGTGAAATGACGATTTTTAAAAAAGCCCCGTTAAGGTACATAGCTTTCTCCTTAAATTAGCAAGCAAAGTTGTATATGACAGCAATGTTGAAAGCACCAAGGACTAGGGAAATCTTAACATATGCCAGCCAGGTGCAACATTGCTTCTTGAAGTTTATACTTCAGAAAAGGAATGCATAGCAATGTAAAAAGAATGCATATCTTATACTTCAGAAAAGGAATGCATAGCAATGTAAAAAGAATGCATATCTTATTATAGCAGGTTTGAGATTGGCTTATCATGTGACCGCTTGTCCAGTAACATGTAAAAAGAACGCATAGCAATGTAAAGCAAAGCAAAATGGCCAAACAGAGAAGGTCAATGCAGGGACATGTATGGGTGGGTGCATAGATTAGAATTATGTGTTTCGTTTATACAAAGACCTTCCCAGCAAAGGCCAAAGCAGGGGCAATTCTGTGTAAGTGTGTTCATAGCATTCACATGATGTATTCATAAAGAAATAGATCTGTTGTTACCTGAATAGATGCACTCTAAGGTCAGTGATGGTCCGGTCATAGAGAAAACATAACACGGAAAAACAAAAGGTCAGTTTTCCTTCATAGAATATAAGACATTACAGGTATTAAGATCAGTTGAAATCTGCATTAAATGTGAAACAGATCTCAACCAGGGAAACCAACCTTTGCAAGCAAAGAGCGAGAGAATACTTTGCTATCTGCATATTGAGCATTGCACAACCAGATGGTCTGTTTATTGGCCAATGCTCTTCCTGGCAACCTGTGCAGCAAATAGAAATAAGAACGACCATCTAATAGCATAATTATATGACAACATTACCCAAATAGAAAATGAGAAGATCCTTGGATCAGTGAAAGACAGATTAGTACCCTTCACCAGGATTGAATACAAAGGACATGCACACCAAGTAATACCACTCCTCATCTGACAGATCCTCAGGAGACAATGCAGGAGAAGACCTCTTAGCCTGCTGGCCAGCATCGCCTCCAAGGAGAGACTTGTAAAGTTCTCGCAATTGCTCACTCCTCTGTAAGCCTATTTTATCAGCTTTAAGTTCCGTGGCTTGAACTTTCCTAGTCTTGATGTCCCCATTGTAGTACCCACCACCCCATTCCAGTACCCTAAAAGAACATGATCACGTTGTATTTTCTCAGCATAAGCATTGAAGGACATAAATGAAAAGCAATCTCAATTAACTTTTCAATGCTGCATTGTGTTACCCAAGAGAAAGGAGGTGTCTTTAAAACTATCCTAGCATTATCTATTTAAAAGAAGAATACTTTCACAGCCCTAATTTTCATACATTCTTCAACAATAAAATCCTTTCTTCTATCAAATTTAAGTAAATGAGGGGTGGGGAGAAAAAGAAAACAAATCTAATGGTTAGTCTATTCACTTCTAGTGGTCAACTTCTACTGCAGCAGCCGATGAGCATATAGCTCAGCTGACAGTAGGATCCCCTCCCTCTGGAGTTCTCGTGTTCTAGCCTCTCCTCTGTACAAAAAAAAATCTGCTGCAGCAAACCATAATCTTCTAAGTTCTACTGCGGACAAGGGACATTTTTTTTTCTTCTTAATCTTGGATAGGGTATTTTTATCATTAAATGTGAAAACCCAGATATGGAAATCGAGAAATAAGAATAGAGTTGCAACAAAGAATCGTCTGCAAGAAGAAAAGAAGTAGTTTAAAAGTTTAAAGTGAAATAGTTCAACTAATGTACCCTTTCTGTCTGGTTGACAGTGACCAGAAAATTGCGTAGCTCCACTGTACACTCCTCACAGCAATTGCAAGCTGTTTCCTCAGCTTCTCTAGTATTGCCTGCTGGCTTTGGACAACATGAGCCATAGCCGAACACAGACACCCAACCTCAAACTTACAGAAGTGAAACACTTCTCTCTAATACATTAGTCAAACAAGAAAGCCTGACTGCTCACTTTTTTTGCGGACCCCAGATGGTTGTTTACTTCCAATAATGCAAAATATTGTTTCGTGGAAATTTGTCAGGCAATCATGGCCTTATAACCAATCAAGCTCGAATCTTCTTTCTTTCTTTTTTATTGGCAAATATGTCTATGCATACCAGCAGCACTATCTTGATAGGTGGCAGTGCCACTATTGTTTTCTTCTCATAAAAAAAAAATCCCAAAAACTAATAAAAATGGAATGGACTGTGCGTTGTTTTTATCTCAATTAAGGAGGAGTGCCATCTTTTGTGGTTAAAAGGATGGCCACAGTGCTGAAATTAATGAGCAATTAATGAGAAGAATCTATCGGCCAAGGTAATTAATCTTTTGTTTAATCTAGAAAAGATCTCCCTTGCCCTTGTTGTTCTTTGATGCGTTATCATGGCATGGAAATGCCATTAAAATACTACCCCACGAAATAAAATAGCTTGTGCTCCGATTACGAAAGGATTTCGCTTGTATTATGTTCATCGATTTCTGAGGTTGCAGATTGGATTGGCTTTCTAGCTCGATGCCATTGATGGATTTTATAGTTCTGCCCCCTGAGATTCTGTATGGAGTAACTTGTGAATTTGTTTTGATTAAATTAACATTATTAGTTGCTATATGTCATAAAATATTAAACCACTACTCTCTTTTTTAAAAAGAAAAACTCAATGTCATAAATCAACTTATTTAATAATTAAGATATTTAAATTTTGTTTCCAAACTAAAATATATATCAGAAGTTTTAAAGGTTATTTGGTATTATAGTAGCGGTTGTTTTTTTTTATTTAAAAATATATCAAAATAATATTAAAATATATATAAGAAGTTTTTTATTCGTACTCAGACGTATGAAATAAACTTACTAACAACATCAATGAGTCTCATGAGTTTTTTTTTTTTTTTTAATCAAAT
>Ga0307511_10004009_pt1 | contig 15058 bp, 13 predicted proteins | sample 13_EM_MG_FD_200266 | JGI IMG/M metagenome (GOLD analysis project Ga0307511, IMG submission 200266) | Populus trichocarpa ectomycorrhiza microbial communities from riparian zone in the Pacific Northwest, United States - 13_EM | ecosystem: Host-associated > Plants > Roots > Unclassified | place... | reverse complement strand
TCCCAAGGCGAGTGGGGCGGGGTTCAAGAGGGAGGGGGCGAGGAGGATTACGATTTCGGGGAGGGGGGAGTTAGGGGCTGGGGGTCGCAGGACAAGTTTGGCACCATTGGTGAGGGAGGCGGTTAAGGCACAGTCTTCTTCGGGGATGGTGGCGGGAGCGACAAAACCTACGCCGTGGAGATAGGCGGGGAGGTGTGGTGATGAGGTGTGGTGGGGCTTTGGGAGTTGGGGCTTGCTAGGTTTTCCTATTGCTGTCTTTACTTTTTATTTTCAAATTCCTTCGCTATTCGGTATTTTTTTGGGGCAGATTTTGTCGTGGGGGCGTCTAGGTTGGTCATGATTAAGGCTTTCTCGTGATAGTACAGTCCTTGTTGTAACGTTATAACGTTGTAAGATTCCCTAAAGTTGAACATGATAGTACCCTTGTGTCTTGTGTAAAATTTTGATTTTTTGATGTTGATAATGATTGTAAGAGGATTGCTTGGGTAAAACCCTCAGTTATTGGGGGCACGCGCGGGGTGTGGGTGGGGAGATGGGGAGTGATGATGCTGAAATGGATATGGCATATTGGGGAGGATTAGTTTTCTTATTAGCAATTTCTGCGTTTTGCGGGGAGATTCCGAGGTTACGTTGGAATAGGGAGGTTAGATTTTGTATGCGTAGTCTCCACTTTAGATATCCATATATAGATAGATACCTTGAACCCTGAATGTTCTTCACTATTTCCAAAATGCCTTTAAGAGGGTTGAGTTAGGGTTATATTGTTGTAGTATTTGGTGGGAGGATCGTACTATGGGTGTGGACATATATTATTATACCCCCCATATGCCAACTAGATCTGTAGATCTGAATACCGTCAAGACTCGCTAGCGGATACCTAGCTTTACCACCTTGAGCTCAAGCCTCCATCTGTTGATATCCGCCGCTAGCGAATAACTCGAGTCTCTATGGTACTTGCTCCATGGAAGCGCAAGGGTACTTAATATCCAATCTGGAAATTTGAGGCAAAATCCGACCAAATATAAATCCCGAATAGTGGGTGACGTACGTCTCCGAGTTTTTGTCATCCAAGGCTTTCGATATATCAATTGCAACCTCATACCTGGAGTCTTGACCACCCTGAACATAGTAAGCACAAGCTGGTCGTTAAGATACCCCAAGAGATCGAATTTTCAGAGTTCGTGGATATCGATATTCTGAATATAAAGAATGGATAACTCCTCCTACACATATATATCCTCAAAAAAAAAGTAGCAGGCTGGTGAAGACCCCCCCACGGGTTTTGTATGGAGAGACAGGGGTCTTCATCTCAGATTGTGGGGTAATGTTAGGCGATCAGAATCGATATCACAACCAGGAGAAACCAATTTACGACTATAGTAGTATTACTACATGATCACTAACGGGTACATACGTCAAATCACCATTTTGCGATCTTATATGTATGCTTCGTGAGAAATCACGGGAATTATGACAGCGGGTACGTAGTAGAGTATTTGAGCAATTACGGCAGGTACTCTGGTAGACAGGAGGTGCCGTGGTACGTTAAAATTCACCAACTGCGTGTTATGTGTGCTACCAGACCTGGACTATACTGCATTCTCGAAGCTTGGGGCTAGGCTAGCTGCGTCCTACCAAAGGCTTGGAAGGCGACTGTATAAAGCTCCATATTCTCACCTGCTCCTGACTTCTCCCTTACTCCACATCAAGTTGAAGTTCCCCGACACACCTTACAAACGGTCAACCAGTATAAACGCTTTTACAGCTGGAGTAAAGTCCACACTTCTATAGTCATTTTATATTTCTCTGATCATCTCTGAAACAAATCCTCTATTAAAACATCAGCCATGCAGCTTAAGCCAGCCATCTTTTCCCTCTTTGCAGTCGCCCTCACAGCTGTGAATGGCCAATCAGCTGCCCCAAATCTTACCTCTATTCTCTCATCTACACCTGAGCTCTCCTCGGTGAATGACCTTTTGCTGGAAAGACTAGCTTTGGTGGATACTCTCATGAAATGGCCAACGAACCTCACCATCGTGGCTCCTTCAAATACGGCCTTTGAGGAACTCAAGAAGATGAATGCAACCGCTCGTGACTCGGTCCCCATGGTTGGGAATAATATTGATACCGTTGCGGCCATCTTGTCCTACCATGTATTGAATGGTACATACTTGAGCTCTTTATTCGTTCAAGGAAATACAGCAGCGGCAAATACCCTCTTGATGAACAACTCGTTCGCAAATCTGCCCAATAAAGCTCCTCAGGTTCTTCTGGGAAGGAATGATGGTACTGTTACCTTCTACAGTGGTCTTGGTATGGATGCAAAGGTTGAGAGGGCGGATATTCCGTTTGACCAAGGTGTTATTCATATTATTGACCGGTAGGTGTACGACCTGATAGTATGACTATTCCAACTTAATCTAACTCTCAACGAACAGTGTCTTGACTCTGCCATACACTGTATCCGAGACTGCAGCACATTTCAATCTTACAGCACTCTCTGGAGCTTTGGTCAAGACTGGCTTGCGTGAGACAATTGATAATACTCCTGGGCTCACCATTTTCGCTCCCAACAACGCTGCTTTCCAAATCATTGGAAATCTTGCCACTGGTCTCAGTACTGAGCAGCTCGCTGACGTATTGAAGTACCACGTTGTCAACCATACCATCTATGACATTAGTGGAGCTCAGACTCAGGATATCCGAGTGGCCTCAGTGCAGGGAGGTGAACTTACTATCAATGAGAACCAAGGCGGCTGGTTTGTCAACGGTGCACGTATCATTGGCGGGAAGGAGGGAGGTATTGTGGTTGGAAACGGTATCGTTTATATTATTGATGGGTACAGTTACCACACCACCATCCATTGCATGAACCTTTCACTAACATGACAATTAGTGTCCTGAATCCTGCTCAAGGTGAAATGACCACCACCTTCACTCCAAACCCAACCTTGTCCACACAACCACCAGCTTTCCCATCAGCGTCGTTTGTCACCGAGGTCCCCTTCACAACCGAGCTCGTCACTGGTACTCCATCCTCGTCGGCTACAGGAACTCCGACCTCTAGAAGCGATGTGAGTGGTAGCACAACTTTGGAGGTCATGCCAGTTAGCTTCGCCGGTTTGGCAGTTGCACTGTTCATGGCTGGCCTTGGTGGGTTCTTCATGGCTTAAGCAAGAATCACACGAGCCATAGACTAGTGTGCGGGATTTACGATAATGATTCTATGCTTTGATGTGCCGTATGCTCGCTTCTTCTTGAAAATTTGCTATTACTCTTTTACATTCTAGTTGGGAGGAAACGAGCGGCCTCTGGAGGCACCAGCACGAAAGTAAAATATGCATATGGTTATAAGATTGCCCGGATTAATACTTCAGATAGCGGGAATGGGGTGGATCTGATTATATTATAAATAGATACGAAAGTACTGTAGGTACTTAAGTAGCTAATACATAATGCGTCATTTGTTTCGCTTAACATTCGAGTGCTGCATTTCCTTGATATGTTCGCGGCAGGTACCCAGCGGCAGGTACCCAGCATCAAGTAGCTGTACATAACATTCGCGTTGTAGTGGCGTCAACAGACGAAATTCGTCGTCCACGTACGCATGATGTGGTGTTACGGTACGCAACATTTCCCCTTCAATTTATGGGCCATTATTTTGTTCTCCTCATGTTTAAATTCTAGCCTTGTAATCGAAAAGAAGGTACGAACCATGATCAGCTGCAGTCTAGTCGTCATGCATGCCTAAACTCTGATTGACGACTTCCGAAACAAGAACTCTTGGACTGCCAAAATAAGACTAGCACCAACCCAGCGTGCCGGATTCGGTAATCTGCCCCACCTAAACATTCCTCAGTAGTGACCATGGTTAGAGCATAAGGTAAGTGGGCGACCGGCGCACCATAACATGTTCAGTTATATTGGAGTTACATCCTGTAGTGTTATTGTAGTAGCTATAGTTTATAATTAAAAGCGTTGATCCTTTATTTTATGGCCCCTAGTAATAGATCTAGATGTAGACCCCGCTCAATATCACTATACAATTGTCAAAAAAAAAGAGGGAAATATCACATTGTGTAAGCATTAAAAGGGAAGGAGCCAAAAAAAAAACGAAGCGGTCCTAGAAAGACTCGAACTTTCAACCTCCCGGTAGGTGTTAAACTCAATTCCAAACGTCCTCAGAGCAAGGTTTGCCTTTTGGAGAAGGCGTTTAACAGCCGGACGCGCTAACCAATTGCGCCATAGGACCTGGTTAATGAAGGGGCGTGGGAGGGGGAGGGATTTGGAAGGCGGAGCTTGGAGGTTGTTATGTGAGAGGGAAGTGGGATGAAGAAAGGTGCTACGCGGCTGTTCACTGGAGATTGTTGTGGAACAGACGCTGTGGGTAAGTAGTCTGGTGAGTGACTCTACATAATTAGATGTGATGGTGGGATTTTCTTTTATCTTGTGGATTTAGTAGTCCCACGATTTGCAATATTAGCTTGATCCTGAGTTGCACCTCAACCCCCCAAAAAATGGACGGAAATTTTGCGGCCAGAGGATAGATATAGTTCTAAGACATAAGTTCTAAGACATTAGTCTTCATCCAAGACCTTTTTTACACCAAAACAGCCACTTGTTGAAGAATTATTAACAATCGCCACAACTACAAATTATCAAGCCGTTGGTGGGGGTTATATAACGGCTATCTAAAACTCCCTATTGTTATGATATCATAGCTTATATACAAGCAAGGCCGGGGGTAGAAGATTAAGAAATCGACTGATACTAGGATTTATAATATCGCTACTGCACAAATTTGTATCGAGACGGTGTCACCTCATGACAGTCAACTGAGTATAGCCACCACAGGAGTGCATATGCATCCCACAGCCTGATTTCTTGGTATGCGGTATGTAGGAACCCATTTCGGATAAACGATCCCAAGTGCACAAAGTGATTCTTAGCATTTTGGAAATTTTACTGGAGAGGCACCTTTGGCGCGAAGGGACTAATGTACAGAACTATATATACCGGTATGTTTGAGCTATGATAACAGTATCGCGACGCATTTCTGTGCTATGAGAAGGAACCTTAATTGTTCCTGAACTTGCTAGTACCCAGTGGACAACGGCTTCAAGAACTATTACAGTAATTATAATTATTTGTAAAGAGCAAGTCAGCACAGTATTAATAATTATTGTAGCCAACCTATAGGATGTCTCGGTCATCTGCAAAGACATGAATCCTACTTTAGATCTAGCACGTGGTTGTTCCTTAATTACCTAGAGTACAGTGCCATTGGGAAAGCATCTGGGATGCATAAAAGAGGGCAGGCTGAATGCAGGCCAAGCGTGGCTATTCTCACAAACTGTCCAACCAGACTCCTCCGACCGGCTATCTTCATGGTATCTGCATGCAGCCTGCACCCTCTTTTATGCATCCCGGATACTTTCGGAATGGCACTGTATAGGTATCCGAATCCACATGCCTTGTGTTACTATGGCGAGAGCTTGTCCTACCACGCCCCGGTACATCCATTGTACTAGGTCACTGCTTCTTGGGTAGTTCGAGAATTCAGTGCTAACCTGCCTCCCAGTGACTGTCGTTTACAGAGCGTTAGTCCCGATCCCAGCTCCGATTCTTTCCATAGATCTGCCGGCCAATTGTATGTGTAGCCCGGGCTGTATGTTGAGCTGAAATAGTGCCAATCCCCAGTAATGTATGCGTATGCAAGCATAAGCTTAAGTCTTTATGAGGCGGGCGTGTAACCTTCGGGAACAGGTGCCTTGGAAATTCACCAAATTTCGTGGCTGCTCTGGAACCACTGGTATTTCGGTAAATCTATCCGTCCCATTGAGTCCAAAGGAATAGCCTGTTGGCTATGGCTTAGGGGAGCTATATAATTTCCCAAACCCTCCCATCACCTTCTGTCATCTCTCTTGTATTTTCCAATAACACAAGCACAACCACTCCAGTAGTCAGCCCCCGCCCATAGCTTGCCACCCACCTTCATAATAACACAACTCGACAAAATGAGATTGCTCTCACTCTCCCTCCTCAGCACCATCCTCCTCCCTCTGCTAGCCATTGCAGCACCAGCACCAAAACCCCCACCTCCTTGCGACGACCCTAAGGATCCATGCAAACTTATGGATAACACTGAGCCGTGCACAACACTATGGTACTCATATCTTGACGCGTAAGTGGCCAATGAACTAGATAGAATTGATACCCTATGGGCGAGATATAAGGGTAACTCTCTGAGCTCACTGGTTTTACATAGGTGCGAACAGACGCTATGTAGGGCGTGGATCTGGCCCCCCAGAAATCAATGTAACGGGAACACGGATCCGATTGTGTAGATGAAGGTTGTTTGTGTAGGTCTTTGGTGTATAGAAGAGGGGGGTGGTTCGGGATATGTTATATGGTATCGACCGATGCTGCAGGAGCTTATTAGCAGCTGTATAGGCAGTAACCACCTTTTATACTAAAGCGCCCACTATGCTAAATATTAATATTTCACTTTCAAAATAATATTTTCTTTCTATATTTCTATTCTCTGACTATGCCGCCCCCGCTATTCCATAGTAAAATATACTCAAACCACTGCTTCCCATCTAGCCACCAACTCAAACTCAAACCTCTCTTTCCCACACGATCCCCCATGAATCTTCACCATATCTATCCTGCAGGAAAATCATGCTTGGATATCGGCCCTCCCTCTCCTCTCATTTTCGCAAGTACTGATTGTCTAAAATGCCATCTCAATAGCTTGTCCGACACACAATGCGGATCATCTGGATTTCGACACACTGGATCCAACGTTCTGCCGTCTACATATCCCTAAAAAATCTTCATGGAATACCACAATCTTGTAGTTATACTATTTTATCCGTTTGCACTATGCATAGTAAGCCTAGATATTTAACTCACATCTGGATTCACCGAAAAAAGATATTAATCAAAGATGCTGTGGATATCCACTCTCATCAGAAACCCATTCCAACACGAATTGATCTTCGAGACCCCATTTGTGTCGTCCATATAGGTAATCCATCGTCCGAAACTCCGTTGTATCCATACGCTCTCTTTCTCTAGCGGAAATATATGGGCTGCTTCGAGCAAAGCTTCTATTCACAACACCAGATATGACATATCTTCCACCTCTAGCACGAATTGCCTCACGAAAGCCACCTTCTCGACTGCACACATTGGATGGGGTGGTGCGGTGAACATATTGCTCATTGTTCACTTTGGATGGGGGCCTATAGTTAAGTTAGTGTTGGTCCTCGACTCCCTCTAAGGTATCTACTATCGCAATATATGTCATACTATCCATGGCCCGACCGTGCTCGGTCGGGCCATTTGTCTTCATGACGATGTGGCCAGAAGTTCTCTCTTGAGCTCGCATGGACTGTTGGTAACAAGCAGGATCTCAAGCATATTGAGAAAATTCAATACTGTTATTGACTATTCTGAGTGAGTCCTCCTAAACTAACATCTGGGGCCGAAGTGTCGTAAAAATGCACATTGCGCCCCAGAGAACGATCGATAGGTATTTCAAACGATAGAGGGTTACGTTCAAAACCCCAGAATATGCTTTTTTTTAATGCAACGATCGGCCTCCAATATGCAGATATGTGAAATACAGATACTACAACCTGAGCACTAAACAAATCGAGCACAACAATGGAGATATTTACATTAAATATGTACAAAATAGAACACTCATCAATACTTAGTGTACCATCCCTCAGCTTTAATCATACTTGGTTTCATCAGCTAATCCAACCATGTTTGGGTCTTCTCCTTCATGCCTAAATCCCCACTTAACCGGGATGTGTTTTGAGATTCCGAAGTCACCAACTTTAATCCTTAATATATTCAATATGAAGCAATAGGCATATCTGAATGTCAGTCTGACTAGACACTATTTACTTCCTTATTACAGTTATGCTCTACAACACTCGAAAACCTATGCTCCACTACCACCTAGCACCTGACGCTTATCACGATATGCAACCATATCTCAATCATGACCTGCGTCGCAGGTGATACTATGTATATCCGCATCGGCTGTGTCATTGGGTGGATAGGATGGTTAGGTGCTCGTGTGTATATAGACTTTCCCTGTATATAAAAGGCAAAGGATACCGGAAGGGAATTGCTAAAAAGAGGCCTCAAGCTAACAGCAGCACATGCTGCTGCTCGACTGAGGAGAAATGGGGAGATTTATATTTAGAGTGATGAGTGTAGTGTTGAGAGTACTCTCCTCAGAACCGAAGTTGGTACGGCACACTATAGGGGACCCCGGAGGTCGCTGGTAGTCCATATATGTCCACAGTGGACTGCTGGTCGGTGTGGATGCATTGTGTATAGACTGATAGCCGCCAAGGACTTGTTCAAAACCACAGACGTCTTCACCTTCAAGTTTACGGGAGCCCCAAGTCCTGTGTCCTCACTGATGGACTGGGGGTAAGTACTAGTACCGAAGTTTTATATTGGACTCTTGTCTGTAAATTTTTTTTGTTGTTGCCTAAGGTAGACGCACTTCTCACTCGCTTAGGTATAGTTATGTTCGTTGTATGCCCCCCAAATTGAATATAAAATCGATGCAAACAAAAACTCCTAAGTAACACCATATATATACAAAGATTTTCCGTCCATGCAGTTACATATACCAAGCGATAGCCATTGCTCCTTTACCCGTTCAAGCAGTTACATCCAATAGCACCCACCTAAACTACCATAACCCACCCCTCTAAGTTGTCCAATGGATATTATCCTCAATCTTGGACTCCCTATTTTGCCTTTCCTGCTCCCTCTGTTTCCTCAAATTCCACCACATCGCCAACAAACTCCCCATGCTGACCAAAAGCAACACCAATATCACAAGTCCCACTATCCAAGCACCTCTCATCATTTCACAGCCCCTCTGGCTACTTCTCACCCATTCTCCAAAACTCATGTCCTTCAGACTTGCATACGTGGGTTGGACCTCCCCCTCTGGTAGGGTGGCGATATCCCTCTTAGCTCTCATAATGCGAGACACTATGCCGACTTTTCCGTTGAAGCTGCCCTTCCCGAGGGCGCGAGAAACGATGATATCTACGCTATCTGGGACAGGGATATTGATGTCTGAGGGATGGCAGGAAAGGTTTGATATGTTCTCGCCAAAGAGGATAGAAAGGGCGAGGAAGGCAAAGAAGAAGCAACCATCACAAATAGCGCAAAGAAGCAATGGCAGTGTTGATTTGATGTAGAGAGCAAAGGAAAAACCCGTATAAATTATGCCGAAGCAAGACTATATATTGCGGTCCTGTCAGTGAATTGTATGAAATAAGGAGGGGGTTATCCCTGGATCACATACAATTGTCAAATAACCAATCAAGCGGCCTGGGGCTTCAATGGACTCTTTGCCCAATGTGGATATACAGTGTGATGTTAAGCCGATTGTGACGAGAAGTGTGAGAGTTTGTAGGATACGGGAGGCAACGAAGGCGTGCCCAACAGCTCCGTAGGCAGGAAGAGGCATATTGAGCGAGTTTTGGAAGGACAAAGTCTGGAATTAGAAGGATTGAGGGCTATCGGTGCGAGACTAGGATCGTAGAAAAATGCAAGATCTTCTCGTCGAATATATCAAATCGAAATTGCTGTTTACGCTGGTATACTATGGCGGTATATCAAACACCAAAGGAGTGGAATTTAATCGAATGAAGCTTGTCTGCCCGGCAGACTCCGGATGAAAATATAAGAAAAAAGACAATGAAAGAATTGAAAGGAAAGTCGTAACCTGATGATCTGTTCTTCACAAACTGTGATGATGATAATAGCCAGCACATTGAGGGTCGCAACACACTTAAGTATTCTGATCTTCTCTGCTGGTCGTCGTCGTAATTGCGCCGATCACAGAGGTACCCCCATCCAACAGGGTGCTTCATTGACGCGATCTAGAAGCTGTAATAATAACTCTTTGGTCCATAATCACTTATCTCTCCAATGAGGTTCGTTTACCAACAATCCGTGATCGACTGGCTGCGTGCAGATCACTTGCTTCAGAATTTGAGATGTTATTTTAGGTAGCCGAGCAGGGGTCTCCAAAACTGCAAGGCTCTTAATTGGCTGAACCAAACATTCAACGGATTGTGCCTACGGTTTCAGAGTACTTAGTAGGTTGCGTATCCAGCACCGGCTGTGGTGATAATAAAACGATGGGGGAAGGAGCATACGTGTACTTCCCGCTCGAAGGTTGTATATAGGTTCTTAGCATGTACTCTGCAGTTACGGTACACGAAGGAGTCGTCTGACCCTCGTTTATAACATTCCCTAGTTGCACAATACACGAAAGATTGAATCCCCGCATGATGAGATGGATAAACAGAACTAGGAGCTATGTACATTGATCGTCCAGTAATTGCCCCGACGACAATAATCGAGGCAACAGTTGCCGAATGTGACGCCATTGAGGAGTTTCATATCATCTACGGCTAATCAAACCTTGTCATTGATCGCTCTGATCCTGGTACTTTCTGATATATATCAAGAGCAGGATAAGGCGCTACCGGTATGCCGACTCACCCAGGTTATGCTGCTGTAGGTTACCTACATATGGAGAAACGTACCAGGAGCCCTACCGTATACCCGCCCCAGAACAAGGGAAAGCTTGGTTTTTTTTTCCTATGTGTATTGGCCCGTGCCTGGGGCGAGTTGTGTATTTAAGGGGCGGGTATAGAATTCCAAGATACTTGGGTATCTTGCGTAGCTGCTTTGACTGAAAAGCGCTGTGTTCACGAGTTTGCCCAGGGTAATACGAAGTTGAAGAAACTGATCTACGACGTTGGCAAGAATGAAACGAGGCACGAGGCTAGGAAGACAATACTGAGTATTAAAGTAGTGAATGGTCATATACATAGACCCATCTACCAAAGTGTAACCAGAGGAACAAAGGCGGCCCGGGGTACAGTGTTACCTGTGTGCTTGATTTCAACAAAAACACGAAACTATACATTGCTTTCCCTGACAAGTATTCTTAAGGGTAAAGCTGTGCATATGTTGAATATATACTATGCTATGTACCTATATGCAGCTAATGTGGAGTAACCCCAATCAGCCCATCCTTTGATCTCACACAACCTCCACAGGAGCGGTCGTGCCAACCAGACTATCACACAAAACGACAAACGAAAAAGGAAAAAGGAAACAGGAAAGCACTGTGTTGAAATAAACCACCGTGAGGAACGACCCTTCCAACCAAATATGTATAAACCAGTCAACCAACCAATTTCAAACCCAGTCCCGGAGCCACCCAATAGATCCGAAAGGAAATAAGAAAACGAAAAAAGAAAAGGAAAGGAAATCCTGGGCTCGCTAGCTAGCCTGTGGACGATCGCCACTCCGCTGCTGTGGAGGTACAATAATGCTAATACTCTGCTAAGGTAATATGCCGGGTATACTGGATCTGCTCACTATTATGTGAATGATCAGATATAAACTATACAGTATATATGCTAAACCAATCAAATCCAACCAGAGCTTGCATCCAAAAGAAGAACTCGGCGAGGGAAAGAAATACAAATTATGGCAGAGCAAAAAAAGATTATGCTCCGTTGAGATGCAAGTTCGTGAACTTCGTAAGCTGATATGTACGATGTTGATTGATGATGGATGCTGTTGTAGCCACCTGGTGATGGGCATTGCAACTAAGGGATTGAAAATGAAGAGGTGCAAATATGGAATCAGAGAATATTTAGAAATAGAATGAAAACAAGGCCAATGGTAGGCAGGACAGCGCACGGTTCCGTGCGTGGGGAGGGGAAAGAGGCGACTAATAGAAAGCTCGAACAGAGACTATGATATATGAGGAACTCCACATGCATAGGAAGCCTGGGTTTGTTAACTGATCAGGGAGAGATGATAAGAAATCAGGATAAGGGGGCCTGCCTGCGGCGATAAACAGATAGGTAAGACTCCCTGCAAAATCACAAGATAAAATTGAAAGTGAACAAAATGAAATGTTGTGAAGACTGATTCGAGTGAAACCACTACAACCAAAAGCGAGCTATGAAAGCAAGCTTTTCTAATCAAGAATCACTGGGTATCGTAAATCTAAGCTCGTCACTTTGGTGACCTAACTCCACCCATTCTCAATATACCCAGTACCCCAGTCAAATACTCCAAAAATCCCACTTCACTAATAGCGACTAAAACCATCAGAACAAACTGCAAAAGAACTCAAAAGAGGGTATCAAGCTCCCTACCTATTGGCTTCAGAGACTCGGCTCCTCCGCCATTTTTCCACCTTGATCTCCAATGTGTCTTCCTCATCTTCGTCAACTTCACTAAGGTAGTCGGAATAACTATCTTCATCATCGGTGACGGCCATGTCGTGCTTGTAGCGGGCCTTCTCATTTTGGGTATTGTCTTTTTCGTCGTTGTTGCCTACGACCCCAAGCGTAACCACAATGGCCATCAAGAATCGGAACCACAGCCATACGTTGTCACCAGCGTGTACTCGATGTTGTCGGCGGACTGGCTCTGAACCTTGTTGCTTTGATGTAGTCGAGGCTCGGCGTTTGCGATGGTGCTGAGGTGGGCGTCTGGAGAGAGATCGATCCCTCACCAAACTAGGCTCCCTGGACATGCCTTCCATGGGTGTCCCTGGACTCAGGCAAACATTGGATACTCTAGACGAAATCGGTGCAGAAACTGATCTCCGAGCAGACTTGCCCACTTTCCTACCCCTGTCATAAGTCGAGCATCGCGAGCAATTTCTATCCTCATTCCAGGCATTGCCCCGTTGGCTCCACACTTTTCTCCTCTTCTTCGACACTCTTTCGACTCCCATCTCCCCAGTGAGAACCTTGACAGCCACCTCACATGCTTTGACTCTGACCTTGTAAAGCGTCACTCTTGGTGACTTCAGTCCATGGCCTACAGCAATGAGAAGTTTTCCGAGCCTGTGCCTGGTTAGGGCATCGGCGACAAGATGCAATGGACCAGACGAAGTGCGGGTAAGTGTAGAGAATATGCCTGAACGTGGAGGAGGTAACTGAACGGTGGGGACCGGAGTGAATTCATTGGAGGCTGCAAGAATTGGAGACCGGATTGGAGATCGAACTGGAGACCGAATTGGAGATCGTAACTGTGAGTGGATTGGCGTAGGTGATCTGATTCTAGGAGTGGCGGCTATAGGTGAAGCAACTATTGATTGCCCACGGTGGTGTTGCCTAGCGAATGAAGTATATGATGGTACCCGCGAATGCAATCTTGAGTATTCGGATACATCATCTATATGGGATGCAGCATCGCTCATCCCATCTTCAAACATCGATAATTCCGCAAATAGGGAGTTACCACCAGTCACAATGGCACTCATGCCGCTTCTAACTGAGGGCGTTCTTCCCGAGTCAATGGAGATATTGCTCGAGTTTGCTTGCATGCCAGCCCCGTAGAAGGCAATAGGATGAGAGTTAGAATGCGCAGATGTAGGCCGTGAGCTGTTAGGCGATGCTGGTGACGAAATTCCCGCTGTAGTGGGCAGAACCAAGGGCTGCGGCGAGGTACCTCCCTCAAAGGATCTAGTCATTCGCTTTCTAGATAATATTATTCCGGGCTCCTGTGTGGGCGACCCGCTGCGAGCCGAAGGGGCGTCTCCATATCCTGCCTCCCCCTCGCTCTCGTCGAATTGGGATGAAGAGATAGATAGTGGTCTACCAGGCCCAGATCTCCTCAAAGCGGCCATGACAGAGCCAGGATATGACCCTTGGCTATATCGCCCCCCATCATTCCTGCCCCCAGCTCGACTACTACACCTGCTGGAGCTTCCCGATTCACCCTCTCTTGTACGCAACATGTCAGTCAAAACCTCCACCTGCAACTCTACTTCCCGCTTTTCCTTCTCCACCATGTCCCTTTCATGTGCCACCTCATCTATAATCGAGTTCAGCCTGTCTATATCTGCATGCAAGATTTTGACTGTTTCCCGAGTTTCTTCGAGTGTCTGCTCCATTGCCTTGACCCGAGCCCTTGCCTCCATTTCATTTGCGATAATCCTAGACCTGCATTCCTCCTTCACCTTGTCGTCAAACGACATCTCCCACTCGTCAACCTCATTTCTCAAAGCCCTATTTTCCGCAGTAAGTTTCTTCAATTTGCTCACATTCGATGCTGAAGATGTCGGCGATGTGAGATTATGGAGCTGCGCTGTCAAGTCCTGAGTTTGTTGCTCTAGATGTTCGATATATTTGGTCGCATCTTCCGGATGCATATCCGAGTAAGGATGATCCGAAGTGTCTTTCAGGATACCGCCACGTGGTGGTGTAGTGTAGATATTATGATTATTTTCCATACTAATTCTTCCCCTCATTGTGGCCCTCCGTTTATTGGACGCCATTGCAATCGAAGATCCCCGTTCTCTCTTGGAGGACGACCCGTGATCTGATCCAGACCCCGAACCAGACTCGTAGTGGCAGCGGGGTCCAACAATGCTCTGACTGCTCAATATCATAAGATCACCGAATCCATCACTAACTAGAGTACTTGCTTCGCTATAGAAGCTTGCCTTCCTCAACTCCTTCCCATTTTTTCGCATCGTTGAAGCGGCAGAACCTCCCAATCTAAGTGGAGACGCATCGGGTAATATATCATCCACAGGCGTTGATGGTTTCGACCTGTCCTCTGGGTATTCCGAGTATCTCCCAAACTCTTCATAGTCGTCGAATGGTGAGGTGTAATGGCTATGATTCGAGGATGCCTTCGAGGAGGTTGAGGATGATCGACGCCTGGTCTTTTGGAGAATGTCACGTTCTTCGTCATTGTCGAATGTCCCAATCTGCGGCATAGTCTTGCTGGAAAGTGAATGCCGGAGCTGCAAGCGCCTTTGATTCTTGGTGAGTGGCGGCGGCTGTTCCTGTGGAAAGGAAAATTCCTGTGAGACGGGAGATATGTACTCCATCTTTGCGAACAACTACGTCAAGTCGTGCTTCCCTTTTCCTTCTCTAAAGATACGGGCCACACGTAAAATTCCGTGGGGAGTGTAAACGTTTTAGATGCTGATGCGATGAGGAGACCCTAC
>Ga0307511_10004008_pt1 | contig 15059 bp, 21 predicted proteins | sample 13_EM_MG_FD_200266 | JGI IMG/M metagenome (GOLD analysis project Ga0307511, IMG submission 200266) | Populus trichocarpa ectomycorrhiza microbial communities from riparian zone in the Pacific Northwest, United States - 13_EM | ecosystem: Host-associated > Plants > Roots > Unclassified | place... | reverse complement strand
AAGCTATCCAAGATGGACGGAAACGCATCCGTACCAGTCGGTCGCAGGATGAGACGTGTTGGTGAACCGAGCGACCGCCGAGAGTTGGCATGCGAAGACGGTGGGCGTGACATGAAAGCAATCGAAGTCTGCACGAAAGAGGGACGAGCCTGAAGCTCAGGCGGTGAGTAGACACAGATGTACTGCCACTCTGTCCTAGTATTAAACAAAATCACATCGTGCAGGTTGTGCAGAAATATCCAACCCATTTCCTGATTCCTTCCTGGGACGTTCATTCGGCCGATTCGACGCTGTGACTCCCGATAACTGTGGATTCTCAAACACCACATTTTTTTTCACTTCCTTCGAAGGGAATCGCGCACTAGATCCACCCATAGCCAACTTGGCATTCGAGCGACGTGTGAGTACTTGAGTCATTGCCGCATGGTTCGCAGACAAATGGATTGGATTTCGGGGACACAGTAACCCTGGACGGCGCTGAAGTTAAGACCTGGAGTGAGTGATGCACTTGCTGTGCGTGAAGTTATGTGTTATCAAATGAACGATCCAAGGCTTGCATAATTCGCCAGCTGTTTCCCTTGCGATCTACCTTGTCATGAAGCTCAAACTTCAAAGGCGACCTTTTACACGCGGCAAATTTACGATTGGGACACTGGAAGAAGGCGTACAACAGACAAGGTGAGCACAAGTAAACGGCGAGGCAGTGAGCAGTGTCTCCCTGCAGGCACCTCTGAGGTCTCCTAATAGGAACCCAACAGGGCCCATGTAGGGAACAGGAAAGTTCGCATCTATAATTCGTGGTAATTACAAGTTGCCTCTAACTGCTGCATCGACACTTCGGGCAAAGTACTCGATGTTACTACTGTTCAACCCGGCCATTGAGATACGTCCATCCAGGGTCATGTAAATATGCGCCTTTTCCGCGAGCACCTTGCACTGCTCAGTCTTCAATCCAGTGAAGCTGGTGCCGCGTTATTCACCGTCATTATTATGACAGGACAGTGAAACTCACCTGAACATGCCAATCTGGCTCTTGATGTGGCCCCAGTCACCGGGGGTATTCAATTCGTGAGTCAGGAGATTGTACAACCTTTCTCTCATGTTGATAATGCGGTTGGCCATACCCTCGACTTCACCTTCCCATTCTTGGTAAAGTTCCGGGTCCGACAAAATAGTGTTGGCAATGTGAGCACCGTGGAGTGGGGGGTTGGAGTACATTGGGCGAATAAGAATCTTAATTTGACTCTCCACTCGTTTCTTCTCTTCTTCGTTCTGAGTGGTCAACGAGAATGCGCCTACACGTTCGCCATATAGACCCATGTTCTTAGCAAAGGACTGACAGAGGGCAATGTGGTGGCCTTGTGCCACGAAGTGCCGAACAGCGAAGGCATCCCGAGTTGTAGACCCAGAAGCGAAGCCTTGGTACGCCATGTCGAAGAATGGGAAAAGGTTCTTCTCCGCGACGAGGCCGGAGAGTTCCTTCCATTGTTCCTGTGTGGGGTCGACGCCGGTGGGGTTGTGTGCGCAGGCGTGAAGCAATACGATAGCACCCTCTGGAGCATTCTGGAATGAATAATAAGGCGGTGACAGGAAGAAAAAATGTATGAAAGGGTCCACACCTTTAGGTCTTCTTTCATACCCTTGAAGTCCAAACCCACCGTCTTGCTATCAAAGTATCTATAGCGGCGAACCTCCAGCCCTGAATCTTTGAAGAGAGGAATATGGTTTCCCCAAGTAGGAGTAGGCAGGTATATGACTTTGGCGTGAGGGTAATGCCTTGCAATGAAAGCACCACCAATCCTGAGAGCTCCAGTTCCCGAAATGGATTGGGCAACTGCGATCTGGTAGCCGCAGCCCGTTCAGCACCATTGTCTCTGCCAAGGGTGTGGTGGATGGTTACTGACCGCGTTCTGCTTGAGTGGCTCACTATCAACGCCATATGCTAGTTTTGCCGCGTTTTGGGTGAAAGAAGCCAGACCAGTGATACCCAGGTATTCCTTGTCGAGCTTTGCAGTAGCCATCTTCTCCTCGGCCTATGTAATATCTCAGACGGATGTGGAGACAGGAGACGCCAAAAAAAACTGACCTTCCTTACTGCGTTCAAAACGTATGGCTTGCCATTCTCATCCCTGTAGGCTCCAACACCAAGGTTCATCTTGCGGGGATCTTTGTCGGCCTTAAAAGCCTCAGTGATGCCTTAGCGAAAGTCAGCAAGCATGATGCGATTTGTGTCGCGAACAAGGCGCACCCAGGATTGGGTCTGGTGGACCAGCTGGAACAGCAGACCACGTAGAAACAGAAGCCATGTTACGAAAAAGGGCAGGTGAACGTCGGGCAGCACCAATGGCGGCCAGCATTTTGAATAGAGACGAGAAGCAGGTAAAGGAGTGTTTGAGTTGTAGTCCTGTTCAACAGTCTTTTGTATGTAACTTGGAGAGGGCTGTTTCGGCCTGATTCTTTTTGATCCGCTTGGTCGCCGAAGCCGGCGGTACATAATGCGGCCTGCAAAATTCACATAATATTTGACCAGTCTCATGTAAGATATGGACTCCATATTGTCTCCCCATCCTTGCTCGTGACCCTCCACCAAAGTAAAAGGCAGAGGATGGCCAAGTTAGACTCCAAGATTTTGGCCGGGTATCATTGCAATGGCGTTGCAGTGCAAGGCAGTGCTAAGAACGTGGACTAGCATCGCAGATGGCCCCGCCTCTCAGTCATCCTAGTAGTATGATGCCGAGCAAGCACAGCTCAAGAATTTTATATCATGCCTGCCTCCCTGAGTCTTAACTACAGTTATTTCAGCTCTACTGTTGAAGCACTGGCACCAGACTATTACAATCGGGTTCCATCGCGAACCAGGCCTAAGCAGGCATGGAGTGACTTTGAACTCATAAAAGATACAAACTTCAGGACTTGGTCTGCTAATAGTGCAGTGTGTAATACCGAACAGGCAAAACTCAAAACCAGTCGCTGCAGCGCTAATGGCCAGGGCTAGCTTTGCGGTATCTCACCTGGCTAACCCTAGGCTGTGGTTCCATCAATTGATAAGATCTGCGCCGGTAAACTTGACTCGGCCACCAAGTCATACACTTGTTTTTCATCAGTGCTCACGAGTCGCTAAAAGGATGGCAGATGTTGTCGAACAGGTCAAGGCAGTGGCAAAGGCAGTCGGTGATGAAACAAAAGACGATCGATCGTATGTCATTTATTTTGCATCAAGTGCATCCAGCTTTACATGATGGTTAGTGCCAGCACAGCTCCAGAGGTCAACGCTGTCAAGCCTAAGGAGTAAAGATTTCTCTACTAGTCTACTAAGACTCTAACCCGACTTTCAGAACCGACGGAGACGCACCCACTAAGAGTGCCTTGAAGAAGGCAGTCAAAGAGGCTGAGAAGGCGAAAAAAAAGGCTGAGAAGGCTGCGAAAGCAAAGGAAGCAGAACAAGCTCGCGAAGCTGCTGAGGAGGTGCGATCTGCCATCATTGGCCTCCTTGTAGCAGGTTCACATTGACGCCACAGGACTATTCTGTGGGCCGATATGGGAGGCTCCCAATGCACCAGTCACAATCGCGACCCAACCGCAAACGAACTGACATTTCGACTTTGACTGCACAGAATGACGCGGAAAAAGTGCTCATTCGAGCACGTGTTCAGACGTCTCGTCTACAAGGAAACAAAATGGTCTTCCTCAATTTACGACAGCGCACGAATACCGTGCAATCATTGATGTCAGTCACCAAGGATACAATCAGCAAACAGATGGTGAAATGGGCTGGTTCTCTTGCAGACGAGAGCATCGTTCTTGTGGAGGGAATTGTCAGGAAAAGCCCGGAGCCAATTAAAAGCGCGTCTGTAAGCGAGGTGGAGATCCACATAACAGAGGTGAATACTAGTGACCATTGTTCTCGAATCGAAGATGACAACACGGAATAGCTTTGGCTTCTATCTGGTATTGAAGGCCGTTTGCCTTTCTCACTCGATGACGCTTCCCGTTCGGAGACGGCCCCTGAGATAGAGGGTCAATTTAACAAGGTGTTACTCGATACACGTCTGAACAACCGTGTATTGGACCTACGGGTTTGTGTCTGGTGTCTAATACCCCTATCTTGCATTCCTGACACACCTACAGACAGTAACAAATCAAGCTATCTTCAGACTCCAACACGTTATTGGAGATTTGTTCCGTGAATACTTAAATGAGAAAGGGTTCATTGAGATCCACAGCCCTAAGCTCCAGGGGTCTGCCACTGAATCTGGTGCTTCCGTCTTCAAGGTGGACTACTTCAAGGGTAAGCATTTTCTCCCACACATGGTCCCAGTTATCAATCTAGTATCCAAGGGAATGCCTACCTTGCACAGTCCCCCCAACTAGCCAAGCAGATGGCCATTGCAGCGGACTTTGAGCGAGTTTACGAAATTGCGCCCGTCTTTCGTGCCGAGGATTCAAATACACACCGTCATATGACAGAGTTCGTAGGCCTCGATCTGGAAATGGCCATTGAGGAACATTATCACGAAGTCCGCGACTTGATTGATGGGATGTTTAAGGCCATATTCAAAGGCCTGAAGGAGAAGTATGCAAAGGACATTGCGGTCGTCAGACAGCAGTTCGAAGCTGAGGAATTTAAGTGGAGAGAAGAGACACTAGTTCTGGCATTCAAAGAAGCTGTCGACCTCCTTGTCGAGGACGGGGTGGAGCGGGGGATATTGGATGATATCAAGTAAGTCCCCTCTGAATCCGCCTTTTCTGATTTTTTTTAACCTCGTGATTAGTACCGAGAATGAGAAGAGACTGGGGCGCATCATCAAAGATAAATATGATACCGACTACTTCATCGTCGACAAGTTTCCTCTTGCTCTGCGGCCATTCTATACCATGCCCGACCCTGAAGATCCTGTGAGTCGTGTAGCGACGTTTTCTGTCTTGCTTCCTTATCATCCATACAGACCCTTTCTAACTCTTATGATTTCTTCATGAGAGGCGAAGAAATTATGTCAGGAGCACAACGTATTCACGATCCCGAGTTCCTCTGCCAGCAAATGCGTGCCAAAGGCGTTGACCCTGAATCCATGAAGGGTTATCTCGATGGCTTCCGCATGGGTTGTCCACCTCACGGCGGTGGTGGGATTGGTCTAGAACGTGTATTGATGCTCTTCCTGAAGCTCAATAACATTAGACGGGCCTCCTTGTTCCCAAGGGACCCCAAGCGCTTAGAACCTTGAGGATAGGCAAGCATTGTGGTCAGACCAGAGGATGAGCAGTAGATCTTGGAGGTCATACGCTTAAATGTGTTGTCGCATTGATGGAGGAAGTATAGCTATACATCTACAGTACTGTGCCAAAGTATTTGTATTCCTCAAGCCTTTTGTACAGTGCCCTCCTTAGAAATGAGTAGGTGGAGTAGGAGCAGAAAACGTCCAGGATACACAGCGATAGTGGTAGATGGAAAGCAGAGATACGGATGAACATCCCGGGTGCAGCATTACAGAGCATTGCAAATGATAACCTGCTACTATTACAACGTCAGAGCGTGCATTTTATGTAAGTGAGGAGCTCAGGACTGACCATTAGCCCAGAATGGGGAACTCATCGTTACCGTCTTTCTCGTCTGGTTCGACGCCTTTCGGAACGCGAATTCGAGCCTTGCCCTATAGCGCTGGCAGGCAATGACCCCCCTTCCAACGCGGCGGCAATAACATCCGCGGGCAAATCGATGTGTACACCTTCTGAATAAGCGTACGCATCCAATGGTGAGTACGCCGGAGGATCACATCTGGAGAGTATCGGGTTCTCGCTAGTCAGCTCTTCCTCAAGCGACGAACTAGGGAAAGCTTGCAGATGAATGTCGCGCTGGTTTGGCGTTGGTGGGTTTGGAGTAGGTGGTGAATCAGGTGGCAGGTGGACCTGAATGGTCGTGTCTGAACCTGAATGTCGTGTTGCAGCCAGGAAGTGAGTAAGCGATCCGAATCGCAGGCGAGGCATATTAAAGAGGCTGCTCGCACCTGCGGCACCTTCGCTGTCGGGGGACTCTGAACGCGAGGAGGCGGACGAGTGAGAGTCCTCCTGTGAACTGGCTTCCTCTTCCACCGGGGGTGATAATGGAAGATGGCGATTCGATGGCATATGGAAAGGCAAGTCGGTGGGTGACATGTACCTGTGACCTGCCGATGGTCCGGCTCCACTTTCATCTGGTTCCTCGTCGACGGGAGTAATTGGCGGGGGCGGTGTGGTTGGCTCATGGGTACGCGATGTCAATGGGGTGCCTCGAAGGGGTGACGACGCTGCAGGAACATTGGACGGTATACTCCTGGGACGTCTGAGGCGATGACGGCGTGGAGAGTGTGGAGACGAAGCACTGGGTGCGCTCTGTGGACTAAACGTAATTCCAGATGGCCTGACACCACCGCCTACATCCAGCAAGATACTGCCCCTTTCGCTGCCATACGCTGGTGGAGGAGCAAGTGTTCCTACGCTGGGAGCTAGTCCCCACTTCTTGACATTTGCCTCGATGAAGACGAAGCCTGCCTGACCAAAGTTGACATGAACGCTGCAAGGGCCATCGGCGCCTACTGTAGGAAAGAGATTGTATCGGTTAAAGCCAACGAATGCATCTTCCATCTTGCGACCATTTCTGGTGAAGAAGACAGTTCCTGTACGGGGACGATATCCTACGCCAAGTACGTCGCCTTCTTTCAGTGAAGGGCCAAAGGGTGCGGTAGTGAAGGGATAGTTGTAACATTTATCACCATTAGAGTGGTATGCAATAGAATGACGACTGAGGCCAGGTAGACGGAAAACGGGATAAGGCTTTGTGGCTAGACCAACGCCGACGGTGGTCGTCTCCGGAAGGTCAAACATTTTGACCTCCCAATAATAGACTTCATTCAACTTGGGAAGTGGGAGATTAGATTGGACGGAGGAAGACGATGCGGGATCGGGAAGGAATGTGATTTCAGTGCGTGCATGGACAAGAAGGAAATTAATGGTTAAATCGTCTGGCTCGAAGCACCATGCCGAAACACCCTTTTCTTGAATGGAGACAAACTGGGATAATGTGATATCCGTTGGCTGAGAGTTTGGTGGGTATTGGATTTGGTAGTCTGTGGTAAACAGGAGATGTAATTGCTGTGGTGATCGATGGAAAACATACACACCTTTTGCTCTGAGATATGCTCTTTGCACTGATTCGGGAACGGTCTCGAGCCAGCGAGCCTCTACGCCTTCGAAACCACCATCGCCGTCGATGTATTCTTCCCGGCTCATATCAGTTGGACCATCGTTGTCGCCAAGTGCGATACCACGACGCTTGCGGATGAATATGACACATATGAGGAAGAGGAGGAGGATAAAAAGAAAAGTTGATAGAACAATAAGAAGGGGTAGGATAAATAGCAGTGGGTCCGGTGGAGAAGACTGGTCTGGAGAGTCTGTTTGGGCCATGACTTGCATGGGAGCGTTGGAATCGGCGAGGATACTTCTCAGAGTTTGCCATACCGACATGGTAGGATCGTTTTGCTCAACGCTGGTCTGGTCATCTGCGACAAACCGGAAGGCCCTGTTGGCCATGACTTTAGAGTGGGACCAAAGCACAAAAGAGAAGTATAGTGAGGAGGAGGAGTATAGCTGCGACGGGATTCCAGAGTCACTACAGGAATGGACATAACCCCGGAGTTGGCCGGGATTTGTAATACGATAATAACTAAATTTCTTTCGAAAACACCTCTCAACGATGGCGACGCTTTCGCCGACGCAGTCCCCGAGGACGCCAAAGCGAAAGGCCTCGACACGCAGGCGAGCAGGGTCGTATCTGCCGCCAGTCCAGACACAAGAGTTCCATGATGTCGCTCTGCATGCCATACGCAACGTCCTCAAGGGCCGCACCTGTTATGACGCATTCCCAGTCAGCTATAGGCTCATCGTTCTCGATACCAAATTGAACGTGAAAAAGGCCCTTCAATGTCTCCTTCTCAATGGCATGTTGACTTCCTGTCCATCTGCCAGCGTTTCCGACTCATCAACTCCATCGCAGGTGTGGTGTCCGCTCCTCTTTGGAATAGCGAAAAGTCGAAGTTTGCCGGCATGTTGACCGTGCTCGACATCATACACTTGATCCAATACTATTACGACAATGCCAGTTACGATACTGCTACAGCCGATGTTGAAACCTTCCGGCTTGAGTCATTGCGAGGTCTGTCTCCGTTCTGTCATTCAGTCACACCGTTGATTGACATTGCTCAGACATCGAGAAAAGTCTCGGGGTAGCAACTCCACCTATGCTTTGCGAACATCCGAGTAGCACTCTCTACGATGCAGCCAAGCTACTTATCCAAACCCATGCTCGGCGACTGCCTCTTCTCGATTATGACACTGAAACAGGCCACGAAGTAATGGTATCTGTTCTGACGCAATACCGCCTCCTCAAATTCATTGCTATAAACGTATGCTCGGGCTACTTTCATGTAAGATCGGACCTCATTTCAGCATCATAGTGCACGAGAGAGATCCAGCAGCTTCATCTCTCATTACGAAAATTGAAGATCGGGACCTACGTCTCTCAATCGCCGCCTGCAGATAACACCAACCCTTATTGGCCAATAGCGACTGCGACGTTGAATACACCCGTTTTCGATGTCGTACACATGTTCTCCGAACGCTCGATATCGGCTGTACCCATTATCGATCAGGACGGTGTCGTCGTAAATCTATACGAAACCGTCGACGTTATTGTACGTCACTTGTTTAAATGCTATGATGAAATGTTCCTTCATAGGTGATTTTGTAGACATTGGTCCGGCTTGGTGCATATCAAGCCCTTGATCTAACCATATCAGAGGCGTTGAATCAACGCTCGCCTGATTTTCCTGGGGTTGTCATCTGTACAGCCGGAGATTCTCTCGGCACGCTACTGCAATTGATCAAAAAGCGTCGTGTACATAGACTTGTGGTGGTTGAAGGAGAGGTGAGCTACGGTCTTTCTCTTGTGGTCCACTGCCAATTTTTTTTAGGAAGAGGAAAGGAAGGGAGGGAAGAAGGGTCGTCTCTTTGGTATCATTACCCTGAGCGACGTTCTACGGTATCTCATTGGCAATGTGGCTATCGGGGAAGGTCTAGAATCGACAGAGGAAATCGCGGCGACTTCTGCGGACAAAGTGCAGTGTGCCGAGAGCCCATCCTCGTGAGAAGTGGGGGGAGTACTGTGTAGCCTAGTGATCTTTGCAAGTGTCATGTAACAGTAGTGGTGCCGTAAATATTGGTGCATGCGACCAAACATATTTCTCCCACCACCATGGCCGCTGCAATCCAAGCGGTGTACGTTCGTGGACATGAAGAACGACAAACACCCAAACCACATGTCGTATATCGCATCGAAATCCAAGCTCATGTCCGCTCATGGCAGATGTGGCGACGGTACTCCGAGTTCGTCGAACTTCACACCGAGCTCGTGAAGTCAACCGGTTCACCACCGCCTGCGCCACTCCCGCCCAAGAACTCATTTGCAATACTCAAGGGACCATTCAAAAAAGAGAGCGCGATGATTGATCAGCGCCAGGCTGGGCTTGAAGCGTACCTTCGAGCCATCATTGGTGCCAAGGAGGAAAAGTGGAGGGAGTGCTATGCGCTTCGAGAATTCCTAGGCGTGCCAGTCGGAAAGCAGAACCCCGCTTCTGGGAGCAGCAGCGCCATGCAATTCTCCTCTGCGTCGTGGCTTGACGAGCATCTCGAGCTGCAGTCCCGTATCCGAGACGTTCGTGCAGACATCAACAGGCGCGACACCCTGTCCGACCGCGGAGATGTTGGTGCATCGCACACCGCGAACGTCCAGGCGAAGAAGAAATTGGCAGAGGTACTGTCCCGCGTGCGCACCCTGACTCGGGGCTTGCAGGAATTGGGGATGGCAGGGATGGCTGAGGGAGAATTGCAACGCAGAACAGACATGGTCGCGAGGATACAGGACGAGTGCGAAAAGCTCGGGAGGATTCTCACTGTAGCTCGTCAGACATCCCGTGCAAACACGTCGGCTGCACCACCTGGTGCATTCACCACTGTTTCTCTGGCACCCGAGTCTGACCGTGCAGCCCTTCTCGGGAGCAACAAACCCGCAGCACGTGTATTCGGTGCGGCTCTTAAGAACCCACAAGAGACTGAACAGACCCGTCCCCTGGATGACCACGGTTTGCTCCAACTGCAGAAAGTGCAGGTGGAACATCAAGACACTCAATTGTCCCAGTTAACCGCCATCTTACAGCGCCAACGTCACCTTGGGGAAGCCATTGGGGCAGAGCTCCAGCTTCACAACGAGATGCTCGATGACTTGTCGAACAATGTTGATCACGTAGGTGGCAAGCTTTCAAACACTAAGAAGCAGTTGAATCGCCTGGGTTGATTATTCCATGCTTTACGACATCTTTACGATTATAACAGATACCATAGGCATTAGATAGATATGCATGAGGTGCTCCGTATATCACAGTGTGAATATATGAAGTCTAATGTCGGAAGGTGCGATGTAAGCCTAATCTTTCTTCACCAAGAACTTGCCGATGCCCTGCCGCGAGGTCAGCGAAAGGTCAACGAATGTGTCTGCCAACATACTTCAAAGCAAGCAATCATAATACCACATGCAGGGGCTATCTTGGCCGTCCGTGGTAATACGCCAGCAAATAATGCGCCGACACCTTCCGTACGTATTATCCGCAAGCAAAGGGGTATCGTTCCTCTCGTGTGCGAAGGAATTGAACCTGCCATCAGTAACGCCTGCCTTCTAGTTTTTAGGACGTCAAAGGGCGAGGTCAGTAGAGAGGCTGTGGTACCACTAATAGCACCACAGGCGAACGCGACATAAGCGTCACTTTGACCGCGAGTTTCAAAGTAGCGTTTCCAGCCCTCATATCCAGCCCAATAGATGCCGCTGAAAGGAACATCCCGCCATAGTGTGGGGCCAAGGCCACGCCAGAGGAAGAGAATTCCTTTCTTGCGGACAACCTTTGTTATGGATCTGAGCACAGAAGGAAGGGTATGTGGCTGATCGGGGGATTTAGGTGTTGACTGGAGGTTCGTTCGAATTAACTCAAGAGGGGACAAGAGGGAGGTGATGGTTGTTCGGGCAGTAATGCCAGCTACAAGGGGTATGATTGTGGGAGAGGAGATGAGAGCAGGAAATACATTCTGGAGCAGATGATCATAGGTAAGCATATACACTGTCGACGATGGGACGCCAATTAATCTGTGAATCTGTGAGGATGAAGGATCTTAAAGAAGCTGTTGGACTCACAGTGACATTGCGGCGCCCTTCCAAAGACCCCGTATGCCTTCGACTCTCCATACGCGACGCACCGCATCGAGAAAACCGTTGACTCGTTCTCGCCGTAGCATGCCATGATCATAAACACACACGACCTCCTCCAGGGGCCGTGCAAAGGACGACATATTGCGAACACAGGACACATGTGAAGGCTGACAGCACCGGTTGGGAGGTGGACGCGGAAACAGCGGCTCCTTGGGCTGCGTTTGGAGTCGGGTCTTGATGACGTCGAATGGGGTCACTGTTGGGATGCGTCAGTGTCTGTTGTCTGTGGTATGCAAAGACCAAGACAACCCACTTGTGAGGGAGGTCGCCATGGACCCCATCGCTGCAGCGACGAGCTTGGCTTGGAACGGGTCCATGGGGGGAGACGATGAGAGGGCAATCCGAAAGACCCCGAAAATATGTAAATAAATAAATAAATTTCAGACTCGAACGTCCACCTCGCTCGTCTTTGATAGTCGTATCGCACATCGCCAACATCCAAAAGCAACCGGATTGCATTTTCTCGCACGACTCCCAGAGTCTCGACATCTAGGCCATCATGGCTTCGACACTTTCTGCATCCTCCCAGCAAGCAAACAAGGCTGCTCTCAATGCAGCCCTTGCTGAGAACCCCGAAAGAACCCTCGCCACAAACACCAAGTCCAACGAAAATGACGTCGAACCTGGCGAAATACAGGAAATTGACATGCAAGCCCAGGCGGAGGGCATCCGCACTGTCTTCAGTGATCCTACAAACTTTAACGTCAAGGTTTGTTCACGCCTAGGACCATGTTTTGCGGATCTATTGATATGCAGTCGCACTAGCATCCTCTTTACTCTGCATGGACCCTCTGGTTCGATTCACCAGCGACAAAAGGCCGAAATCTTCCCCAGACCCCTAGTACTGCTTTACCGCTAACACCGCTGCCTCAGACCCCTAGCGCAGCTGCAGCACAGGGATGGATGGAGGACATCAAACGAGTGATCAGCTTTGACAGTGTAGAAGAGTTCTGGGGGTAATTCGCCTTTGTCTCGCCACCCGTCTGATTCTTACAACTTTTCTTAGGTTGTACAATCATATTGTACCCCCCTCCCAACTTCCCCAAAAGGCCAACTATTATCTTTTCAAGGTAAGCGTGGTACTTGTGTGATCTACTCTATTTTAAGCAGTTCCATAGGAGGGTATCATTCCGGCATGGGAAGACGAAGCGAACAAGAACGGCGGGAAGTGGAGCATACAGCTGCCCAAAGAGAAGAACAGGGGGAATGTCGACAAAATGTGGCTTTATACGGTACGTGTGGCACCCACATATATCGAGGTTTGTCTGAAACCACTGCAGATGCTTGCTGCCATTGGCGAGACATTTGATCCTTATCTGACAAACGCCGACTCGTCGGACCCTAACCCACAGTCACTGATCACGGGGGTGATTGTCTCAACTCGACCCCAATTCTACCGACTATCGATTTGGACGCGACTGGCGCCTGTAGGGGACGAAGACCAGTTGCGGGAGCGTATCGAGGTTATTGGACGACATTTTAAGACGAACGTCCTAGGATATGCTGAGGCACAAAAGTTGGCAGGGCCGCTTGCAACCGAAGTGGAGTTTCTGTCGCACAAAGACTCAGAAAAGAAGAAGACGGCGAGGAAGATTACTGTCTAAGCGAGATTGTGTTACTGTATGGGGTGCATGTTTTTTCGTGACTGATTATTTGGATATGTTATTTATGTAAAATAAATAAATATTGTCCGTGGCTGTGTCGTGGCTGCGGTTACAGAGCCTCGACAAGCCGAGACTCCAATGACGCAGCTCTCCTATCGAGTATATAACCCGGCAGCCCAGTGGCTCATCTGTCTCCCAGAAACCATGTCGGTCTCAGGCTTCTTCTCTCAGATCGCAGACAAGGCTCAGAGTGCGATCAACCAGACGCCTCTTGCAGCCCATCGTCCCGGGGCATCCGCTGGGGTTTCCCAGCCACCTTCTGCGAACCAAGCAGCTGCCCAAGGCGGTAATCGCTCGCATACCCTCGAGAGCTTACAGCATCAGCTCCGTAATATTGGGCAGCAGTACACCAACACCACCCCTCTTCAGCGCATGATCACAACCGAGAAAGGCGTTGCCTTAGACCTCGATAGCCTTGCAAGAGACGCCAAAGCACAAAGCAAAGAACTGTACACTTGGGGACAAGCAGAAGACGCCGATCTCAAAGATGGTGAGCGCGATCCATGCGATTGTCCAGAAACACAGTTGTTCATGCAGTTCATAGTGACCGATCGGTTGGCATATCTAAACTTTGTCAAAGGATCGCTTGCCTCGTCGTTGGCCGTCGCACTCGATGAAGCCAGGTCTCCGTTGAAGGCTCTCCGTGCTGCAGAAGCCGCCATCACTCCCAAGCGAAACATTCGTGCAGGTCTGCAGCTCCGTATCAGAAAGCTCGAGCACAGCCAAGACAAGAATGCAGAGCGCCAGATTGCCGAACTTAGTGACCAGCTCGCTCGCGCCGAGAAGAACGACGAGCCTCAGGAAAAAGAAATTCTGGTCTTAAAACGGAAGGCTATTAGGGATAGCGAACAGGCCAAATGGAGTGCTGTCCGCGAGGTAGGCTGGTCATCCCGATGAACTAGAACAGCGATAACTGAACCACTTCGCAGTATGCCGAGAAGTTGATCCTGCTTTCACAAACGGCAAAACCCATCGTGGATGCCTTGCCCACCTTACCGCCTACGCCAACCCATCCATATACTGGAGCGGACCAAACTGCTGGAGCTCGCGCAGCCCTCCAGAAGGCGCTCGACCACTACAAGCCAGGGCAGATCGCATTACCACCTGTGGGCGCTGACCTGTCCCGCTCCGACACACGTTCGTTCGGTGAAAGCCATGCCTCCGAGCTTAACAGTGCGCACCCTGGTCTTTCCATCACCCCTCCTCCGACACAACAGTCCGAGAAGAGCAACCACTCGCCCCCGCCAATCAATCCAACTACGCTCAACCAGAGCCCTGCACCCATACCTGTACGCCCATCCGCAATTACGGGACTTCCTCCCGCATTATCGCGTCCGATGACTGATGATTCATCGAACGCGGCGATTCCCGAGCCTCCTACCGTCGCAGAGACTGGCGTGCCCCTTTCAGCGGGCCCTTCTGGGCCAGGACCAGCCCGCGGTTCATTAAAGGACGCACAAAGCGGGTCACAGGACTTGGGGACTCAGAGCGTCGACCAAGTCCCCAAAGCAACTGTCGATGACCTATACAGCAACGCACAGCCCAGGAGCGAGACCGCCGAAGAGGAAAAAAAACGCCTCGAGCGTGAGGAGAGGGAGCGTGTCCTTGCTGCTAGTACCACCACCCAGCCAAAGTCTGAGTCCGCTGAGGACGAGAAGAGGCGTTTGGAGAGGGAGGAGCAAGAACGTGTTCGCGAGGGCGCTGCTAGTAACGAAGGTCAGGGCGAAGGGGGACAGAGGGATGGAGACGAACTCCCGCCTTACAAGGATGTTGAGAATATCTGATTTCGGGGACAATTACTATACCCACCTCCCCTACCTAGCTGTTAAGAATCTTCATGCTTACCCCTTGCGATGTAAGTCTTGTCACGAATGGACCACACACACCGTTTCATTGGTGTTCTGCTGAACTCGGGTAATTCTTGAATAGTATGTACCAGTGCTTACGTTTGCGCAGCTGACGAATGGCCCGCCCGGTCCGAAGGATATTCACCGGGAAACTAGTTAGCTGTGGTCCATCAATGACAGTCTAAAAATCCCTTGCTCGTA
>Ga0307511_10004007_pt1 | contig 15059 bp, 12 predicted proteins | sample 13_EM_MG_FD_200266 | JGI IMG/M metagenome (GOLD analysis project Ga0307511, IMG submission 200266) | Populus trichocarpa ectomycorrhiza microbial communities from riparian zone in the Pacific Northwest, United States - 13_EM | ecosystem: Host-associated > Plants > Roots > Unclassified | place... | reverse complement strand
CTGTCCCTACTGTTATTGATTCTGATAGTGTAATTGCTCTAATACGGACTGTAAAGAGTATGAGGAAGTTGGGATGTGAGCTTTTTTTGGGTGAACAGGATGCAAAGATTGCAGGTAGATGGATGCAAAGAGTAGAGAACACTATAACTCATATGAAAGTACCCGAGGATTGATGGGTGAATTGTGCTACACAATTGTTGATGGATAGAGCCCAGTCATGGTGGGAGGTGATACAGTCCAGGAGGGATACTGGGACATGGACTTGGAGTGCATTCAAGAGACAGTTTGAGATGCAATTTTTCTCTTCTTATTAGTGTAGGATCAAAGAGCAGGAGTTCCTAGCATTGAAACAAGGGGACATGTCAATACTAGAGTATGAGAGGAGGTTCCATAATCTCTCCCTGTTTGCTTCACAGTTCATCGCTACTGAACAATAGATGATTGATAGATTACGTGATGAATTACGTCAGAAGTTGAGACAAGGATTGATTGCTTTACGGTTTGAGTCTCCTAAGGAGCTTATAGAGGCAGCTTAGGCTTTAGAAGTGTGTATAGCAAAGGGCCACTAGGGCCAGACAGTATTGGATAAGAGGAAGGATGTTGATGTTTCCTCAGGTAGACCTTCTTATTTTAAAAGGGGGAAGCCTCAGTTCAGTCAGTTTAGGAGAAAAGAAGGGATAGCAGTTGAGACTGTTCAAAGTTCTAGTATTGGACCTACTGGGGGACAACAGGGCAGTAGGAGTGGATCCAGATCGGTTAGAGGGATGTCAGAGCAGAGGTCAATTGTTTATCCTCTATGTATCCAGTGTGGACAAAAGCATCATCAAGGCGGTGTTATGTATGTCGAGGAGAACATAGATGGAGGGATTGCCCATATTTGGGCAAGGGATGTTATTACTGCCATGGGCATGGCCATGTTAGAAAGGATTGCCCTCGGAAGTTAGAGTTTATTCAGACACAACGGAAAATACAGAGCCAACAACAGTCGGTTATAGTGGATTGACCAGCTTGACAAACTCAGTCCGGGGCCAGTGGTAACAGAGGCAATGTCAGAGCACAAGGGGATCGGACCCAGGGTAGGGTGTTCACTATGACGCAAGAGGAGGCTCGGGTTACCCCTGATGTTGTTGCAGGTACCTTGCTGTTAAATCATCTGCCTATTTATGTGTTATTTGATCCTGGAGCTACCCATTCATTTGTTGCACATAAGGCAGTAGGAAAATTAGAAAGGAGTCTAAGTAGAGTTGGGAAAGGGTTTATCATTAGTACTCCTTTAGGGAAACATATAGACATTGATATAATATATATGGGTATTAAACTTGAAATCATAGGGTGTGAGCCGCATGTAGATTTGATTCCCTTGGGGATACATGATTTTGATATTATATTAGGAATGGATTGGTTGGGTAAGTATAGGGCCCAAATGGATTGCTTTGCAAAAACAGTAACATTTTCTGGATCTATGGGTGAGAGAGTAGTTTTTTGAGGAGAAAGAAATGTTATACCTAATTGTCTTATTTCTGCTATGACGGCACAAAAAATGATGAGGAAAGGACGCGAGGATTACCTTGCCTTAGTGGTGGATGCCCATGAAAGAAAAGGTGAGTTGGCCAGCATCCCCGTAGTAAGAGAGTTCTCGGATGTGTTTCCAGAAAAACTACCAGGATTACCCCCAGAAAGAAAAGTAGAAGTTTCAATCGATACACTACCGGGTACATCCCCTATAGCCCAAGTGCCATATAGAATGGCACCGACGGAGCTGGCTGAACTAAAAATACAGTTGCGGGAATTATTAGAAAAGGGGTTCATATGTTCAAGAAATTCACCTTGGGGAGCCCCTGTGTTATTTGTAAAAAAGAAGGATGGAACTTTTCGACTCTGTATTGATTACAGACAGTTGAATGAGTAATCAAAGGAAAGAGAATCATAATTCTGAAATCTTTAAAATTTTCAAACAGGTAAAGATCAATATATCTTTGTTGTATTCTATTAAACAAAAACCCTTTTATACCAAATTTTTAAAAGACTTATGTACTGTGAAAACAAAACTGAATGTGAAAAAGAAATTCTTTTTAGCTAAACAAGTGTCATCCTTCAAAATAATAATGCTTTGAAATATAAAGACCATGATTGTCCTATAATCTCATTTCTTACCGGAGAATATAAAATTGAAAAAGTTTTACTTGATCTTGGAGCTAGTGTGAATTTACTTCTATATTCAGTTTTTCAAAATCTCAAATAGGTGAGTTAAAACCAACTCATGCAACTCTTTTACTTACTAATAGATTTGTAAAAGTTTCTAGAGAAATAGTTGAAGATGTGTTAGTACAAGTTGATAAATTCATTTATCCTGTGGATTTTATTACTTAGATACACAACTTGTTGAAGCATGCAATTCAATTCTTGTTATTTTAGTACTTTCATTTTTTACTACTTCTAATGCATTGATTAAATGTAGGAATGGAGTAATGAAGTTATCCTTTGGAAACATGACATTGAAAATGAATTTTTTTAACATTTTCAAGCAACCTGGAGATGATCATGATTTACAAGAAGTAAATTTTATTGAAATATTAGTGTGTCATCAACTTTAAACTATTCCTAGTGAAACTAAGTTCAATGAATCTGAAGATTTGCAGATAATTCAAGAAGAATCAAAGGCAAGTAGTTAGAGACCAAAAATTGAGGAATTTTCACTATGATCAATTGAATCCATACCTTCAAGTGTTCAACCATCAAAACTTGATTTGAAATTGTTACCATTTAATCTCAAGTACTCATTTTTAGGAGAAAATAAAACTTTTACAGTAATAATTTATTTCAAATTTAATGCACATCAGGAAAGTAAGTTATTACAAACTCTAAAAATGCACAAAATTTTATTAGGATGGACCATAGCTGATAGAAAAAGAATTAGTCCTTTGATTTGCATATAGAGAATTTATTTGGACGAAAATGCTAAACCCTCTAGAGAAATGAAATGAAGGTTTAATTCTAATATGAAAGAAGTAATGAGAAATGAGGTCATTAAGCTTCTAGATAATAGAATCATTTACCCTATTTTTTATAGCAAATGAGTAAGTCCTACCCAAGTTGTACCTAAAAAGTCTAAAGTCATTTTGATAACAAATAAGAAAAATAAGTTTCTTTTAACCAGGACTATTACTGGTTGGCGCATATCTATTAAATATAGAAAACTTAACTCAATGACTAAAAAATGTCATTTTTCCTTACCTTTCATTGATCAAATCCCAGAAATAGTTGCATGCCATAAATTTAATTATTTCCCAGATGGCTATTTAGGTTACAACCAAATTGAAATTGCACTTGAAGATTAAGAGAAAACTACTTTCACATATCCATTTGGTAATTTTGCAAATCGAAGAATGCCTTTTAGATTATGTAATACACCATCCACATTCCAAACATGCATGCTTAGCATATTTAGTGATGTGGTTGAACATTTTCTTGAAATTTTCATGAATGATTTTTCTGTTTTTGGTGATCCATTTGATAATTGTTTAACTAACTAGGAAAAGGTCTTCAATAGGTGTGAAGAGAATAATCTTGAGCTAAATTGGAAAAAATATATCATTTTATGGTGACAAACAATATTGTACTTGCTCATATTGTTTCATCAACAGTAATTAAGGTTGACAAGTTAATCGAGTTAATTGTCAACTTGCCAACACCAAAAATTGTTAAAGATATTAGATCATTTTTAGGACATGCTGATTATAGAAGATTTATCAAAGATTTTAGTGTAATATTTAAGTCATTTTGTATACTCCTAATAAAGGATAATGTTTTTTAATAGACTAATATTGTAAAAAAGCCTTTGTTAAACTTAAAAATTTGTTTACTTCTGCTCATGTCATTCAACCTCCTAATTGGTTGCTACATTTTCAAATAATGTGTGATGCTAGTGATTATATTGTGGGTGTTATTTTAGGAAAAAGAAAAGATAAGTAACCTTATTTGATTTACTATATAAGTAAAGTTTTAAATAGTGCTAAAATGAATTATTCCACCACTGAAAAAGAATTACATGCAATAGTATTTGCATGTGAAAAATATAAATCTTATCTTGTTGGCTCACCTGTTGTTGTTTTTAGTGATCATGTAGCATTAAAATATCTTCTTTCTAAGAGGGATTATAAGGCTAGATTGATATGGTGGATCGTGTTACTCTAAAAAATTGATATCACAATCAAAGGCAAGAAAGGTATCGAAAATGTTGTTGTTGATCATTTGTTAAGATTCATCATAGAGTTAATATTTCATATTACACCAATTAATGATTACTTTCCTGTTAAATCTTTATTTTTTGTTGTTACAATGCCTTGGTTTGTTAATATTGTTAATTGTTTGCAATATGAGATTTGCTAGCTCATTATAGTACTTAAGATAGAAGAAATTGTTTAGTGAAGTGAAGAAATTTTATTTGGATGACCCTTATTTATTCTAGTATTGTCCTGATAAAATATTTAAATGTCCTGATAAAATATTTAAAAGATGCATTCTTGATAATGAGGTAAGTAGTGTCATTAAATTTTATCATTTATAGGCATGCATAAGTCATTTCTCGTCAAAAAAGATGACTGCACAAATCTTAGAATGTGGATTTTATTAGCCCGCCATGTTCAGGGACATACCCGTATTCTACAAAACCTTTGAAAATTGAAAAACAAGTTTGGATCGATTTCAAAACATCACATGATGCCTTTAAATCATATTATTTTTATTGAAATCTTTGACTATTGGGGTATAGATTTCATAGGACCATTTCCTCTATCATTTGGTTTCTTGTACATATTAGTCGCGATAGATTATGTTTCAAAATGGATAGAAGCAATTCCAAGTCTAAATAGTGATCATAAAACAATGATCAATTTTTTAAAATATAATATTTTGAGTCGATTTGGAATCTCTCGAGCCATGATAAGTGATGATGGAACATATTTTTACAACATGTCATTTAAATCCTTAATGAGAAAATATATAATCACATGCAAAGTTGTCACTCTTTATCACCTTCAAACAAGTGGACAAGTAGAATTTGTTAATAAGAAGGTCAAACAAATCTTGAAAAAAATAGTGAACCCTAATCGAAAAGACTAGTCTTTGAGACCTAATGATGCATTTTGAAATTATTAAACTGTTTTTAAAACATCATTAGGTATGTCACCTTATAGACTAGTTTATGAAAAACCTTACCACTTGCATGTAGAACTTGAACATAAAGCAGATTGGGCTATTAAAGCTTTCAATTCAAACCTTGATGATGTTAGCCAACTGTGTAAACTACAGACAAATGAGCTTGAGGAAATAAGAAATTATGCATATATGGATTCAAAAATTCATAAAACAAGATTCAAAGTGTTTCATAACAAGAAAATCTTAAGAAAAACATTTGATGTTGGTCAAAAGGTTTTGCTTTATAATTCTTGACTCTATTTTTTCCTAGGAAAACTAAGATCAAGGTGGAGTGGTCCATTTATTATGAAATATGTGTATTCTTATAGGGCATTTGACATCAAGAATCCAAATAATGGTAATGTTTTAAAGGTGAATGGACATGGTTTGAAAGCATTATTTGATAATTTCCTAGTGAAAATGAATCCATTGGTTTGAATGATCCTGTTTATAAAGAATGATTATTATTATTTTTTCTTTCTCACATTTTTTTGTGTTTCTTTTTTGTGTGCCTTTTATTTTGCTAGTCTTTTTCCAACCCCGATCAAATGGTTGATATCAATACTCTATGACTCTCAAGTCGGTTCTTTTAGTTTCTCATGATAATTGATATTTGTTTATATATTTGTTCAATTCTCTATTTCTTCTTATTTCTTTACATCTCTTCTCCACCTCGAGAAATTGAAAAGGTATTTTCTCGCTTTGCCTTAAAATACACTAACAAAAATTTATAGTGTTAGGTGTGAGAGATTAAGGTTGTTAATTCACCATGGAATTCCTTAAGATATTCGCTGGATAATTGAAGCAAAGGTCCAATTATCAGGTGAGTCTTCCAATTCTTTTATTTCACACATGTCTAGAATAGGTAAAAGCACTTTTGCAAAGAAACATCAAGAAAAACGATTGAAAGTTTGTCACAAATGTGCCAGATGGACTTGTAATGCACAATGTTGTTTTTTAGAAATGGTATCTATAAACCATGAAGATAAAATACAATTCATTAAGGATGACCTGAGTAAAGATTCTTTAGATAATCTTTTATTGACTTTTGAGATGCATCCTATTGGCGATGTGCATCATGATTTATGGCCTCATTTTTTATAAATAATATGGTAGACATAGTCTTTGAAATCTTACTAAAAGGGATTCGTCAATTTTTAAGAAAATTGGATAGGAAGCCTATCCCGACCCATAAAGGGCATTTAAGTTGTTCTTGGATGTAAAATCAAGAAAAGATGTGAGTCACAATCACAACTACTTGTACATATCCATGTTCTGACACAAACAAAATAAATAAAGAAAAAAAAGACTTTAGTCGACCTATCCATATAGGCGATATGATTGCTTTTTTTTCCATGTCCTTAAAATCTTCTTACCCTTCCCTTCATTTTTTATTCAACCCATACATTTAAATAGTGTATAGGACAATGTAGAAATGGCAAGATCCTCAGCTCATAAAATAAGAAATATTTGTGTTTTTGGTGGATCTAGTCTTAGGAAAGAAAATAAGTTTTTAGAATCAGAAAATCATCTTGGTTGAGTACTAGCTAAAAGAGAGATTCAAGAAAGATTCATTTAGTGTATAAGAGAGACAACTTTGGTTTAGTGGGGGAGTGTGTCAACAACTGCATTCTTAGGAGGCAGTTAATTTTTAGGTATCATCCTTAAAGCTTTAGCCAAAAAGAACGTCACTGGAAAAATAGTTGGATAGGAACTAATGGACTTGACAATGTCTAAACAAATAGCTAGAATACTTGAATATTCTGATGTCTTTATTACCTTAACAGGTGGTTTGGGCACATTAGAAAAGATATTTCAAATTTCCTTCTAGGCCTAACTGAACATTCACCAGAAACCTATAGGTTTGTTAAATGTTAATGATTTTTAAAATAATTTGTTTTCTTTTCTTGAATATGTTGTGGAACAGAGGTTTATAACACCTTCGATACAATGAATCATAATCTCTGCTACAATTGATGAACAATCAATTGATCAACTACAAACTTTAACCCTTAAAATTGATCCATCCATGAATGGACCAGACCAGTCAACCATGGAAAGTCGTAAAAAGCACGGATTGGATTTGAGCCTTAGTGTGCAAATATTTGTCTTTTGGTTTTACCCATATCATAATATTTTCTATTTTATTAATTATTTAGATTATATTTATTTAGTGTGTTTCAGGTTTTTCAATAGTTGTTATTCTAGGTAATGTCTTCTATACTTTACCTTTCTAACTTTAAACATTGAGGATAATGTCTCATTTTGGTTGGGGGGAGAATAGTTGACATAGTAAAAAAATAACTTTCTTCTTAATGTTATTAAAATCATTTGACAGAATTGTCACTATTAGAAAGGCAGAGTATGGAGGAATTTTTTTTTACTCTAAATACATATCGTAATAAATGTTTTCCAATAGTTATTTGTAAAGTTCATAACAAGGTTTTATCATATGCTTCTTTTTTAATTATTCAAGTTTACAAACTCTCATTGTAAACCCCCAGTCAAAAATAGATAAATATGTGTTAAATAGAGTAACTATTAATTGAAAAATAATAAATTAGGGAGAAAATCTTATAAATTGAGATGAACATTTTGGGAGATTAATTTAAAATTTAGAGAAACTAAAGTAATTAAATAGTATACGAAATATTAGTTAACGATAAATCGTGAAAACTCCATGCCTAGGTAAAAATAATAATTTGAAGGAAAAATTTTTGTAAATTGGGTGATATTATATGTAAAATAGAAGGAAATGTCAAATAATCAATGCATGATTCTTTGTGCAAGAAAAGTTGAATTTCAATATAATCCTCGTGCATAATTGCGCTATTGGGACTAAAAGGGGTAAATAACTCAGAAAATAATTTATGATAATTATGAATAGGAATCTCTAAAGAATTAGTCTAAGACTTAAGATGATTTAAGTAAATTATATAGTATGCGGAATTCGGATTTTTGGCATGAATTTCCAATCGTCCAGTTTTACAATATTGAACTTATCTCCCAATTTGATTATTGGATTGAGCTGAAATTGTATGTGGGGTTTTAAGACATAATGTTTTACCTTGGGTTAAAATTTAAGGTCAATTGGAGTTCGGGAATGTCCTAAAAATAAAGACATAGTGTCAAGTCAGTGCAATAAACCAAATTTTAGGGGGGATAAGTTGGGGTATAATAGTAATTGACCCATAAAACCTAATGTCACTATGCTTGTTGATGCTTGTTGCTACTGTTCACGTGGAACAATAGCTAAAAAAAGAGCAAGAGGCTTCTCTCTTGCCTCTCTTCAAAAATCACTTGAGAAATCTTTCTAAATTGTGAGATTGAAGCTTGCAAATAGGTTTGTGAGGAGAGAAACACTTTTAGGCTGAAATTAAGAAGCTTGGTTAGAGAAGAGGAACTTGAGGGACAAGTATTGGTGATGAAGAGGAAGAACAATTGAAGAAGAAATTGGTAAGAACTCTTCAATTTGAACTTGAAATTATTGATAAAAATGTTCTTCCATAGTTTTCCTCCTTGATTTCATAGTAATTAAAGGATAATTGAAAAACCCTCATTGTTGTGATTCTAGGGTTCTTGAAAATGTGTTGGAAATGAGAGTTTCTTTGAACATGGAGTAATGATAATGGATGTTGTGATGTATGAAAGCACTTAGAGTGCTTGTCAAATTTACATCTCATGTAATTAAAATTCTGACAGTTTTACTAGCCAACTTTTAGTCAAAATTACAACTTGCAAATAATGTAATTTGAAGTTGGTGTTTGTATAATCGTTGTAGGTATGGATGTTATCTTTCAAATGAAACTAGTATTGACTTATGTGGAGTTGTATAAGTCCATATATGAGAAAAATACTGAGTAAAGGTCCAGACTGACATAGTACTAGATAGATTTTGGGTGCTACGGTAATTGTTAATTTTGAGCCTTAAAACGATGTAATTTGGAGCTGGTGTCTTTATAAAGGTTGTAGGTATGGATGTTATATTTCAAATGAAACTAGTTTGGACTTATTGAGTGTTTTATAACTCGTGATATGAGAAAACCACTGAGTATGGGTCCAGACTGACATAATACTAAACAAATTTCTTATACTACTGTAATGAGTTTAGACATATAGATGGTAAAACTGGGTGTTATGTCTTTCATGAAAGTTGTATCCCTATGTATTATCTTTCTATAGAGACAAACCATGCTAAAAAAAGAGTTCTAAAACTTTAGTTACAATTAAAACATCAAACAGTGTTTCAGGTTGGGTGGACTAAACCAGCTAGGACTAATCGAACTCTAATCTTTACTTGGAATTTGTTGTTGATTAAAGGTTTTAACACTTGGAATGATGTAGTAAAAAATTGATGAAATGAACACTTAATGTTAATACCCATGTTTCAACCTATATAAATTTAGATGGGAGAATTCTTGAGAATGCACATGTTAAACTTGATTGTGTACTACTTGACAACATTGTGATGAACTTGATGATGTTATGGAAAAGAATATAATCCTTGAACATATTTAGTAGTACTTCATAATTGGAATGCGTAGAACACCTTATGCCACATGATAATGAATGAGAATTTTATGTTGCCACATGAAGAACACAAAAACATGCTTGTTAGGGGAATGACATAGGCTTCGACCACCTTAAGAGAGGATAGCAAATAAAAACCCTCATGAAGATAGTAATGAGTGATGGTTCCTCTTTAACAATGTTTGATGAATGTGTGATATTGTCATGGAATATAAACATTACATGTTACCTGTTGCGATGTCGCGGTCGCACAAATTAATTACCCTAGCTTAAATAAACAAGATAGTACAGAGCAAACAAGGGGTCGATCTCACAAGAAAGTTTTAGTTCAAAATTTTATACTAGACGTTATACAATTTGAGGGGGGTTTTGAGATTATCTAGACTATAGCAGAATTAAACAATCAAGCGAAATTAAACAAATTAAAAAATTATCAAGAGAATAAACCTTGGTTTCAAGTAAACATCCACTTACAAAAATCAGAATCAATCATTGAAATGAAATATCAATTTATATTCTAAATCTTTATTTTTTCTTAACATTTATTAGTTAACAAATCCACCGTATAACTAACTCTAACCAACAAACAATCACAATGTTTGCACTAGTAATTTAATTCAATGGTAGCCTTAAGAACTAGATAAATTGATTAATTTAGACAACATAATTGTCCCCAGTTCATGTGTGATTTGTTTGAATATTCTCCCTAAGATTAATAACATAAATCTGCCACAATTATTAAAATCAGTTGCTTCACAAGTTTATATACCACAACTTCGATTTTGATAACAAACTTAGCAATAGATTGTTCACAATAATAACTTAGAGTCCGCTCTAGCAATTAAAATAAACAATTAAACAAAATAAGCATAGAAAAACAAACATATTCATTCATCATATAAACTGAAAAGAAAAGGTAAAATAAATCTCACAATTCTTGAAATCTGAAGGTTTCTGTGTCCTTACAACCAAGAAAAAGAGTTTAGCCTTGCATGTTTATTGAACAACTAATCAAAAAGAAAGAAAAATGCATTATTTCAGGTTCTTTTGGAGGAAAGGGCATTTTTCTTCTCTTTTCTGGTCGCCGCCTCTTCCTTTATCTCTTTCTTTTTATTTGATAGGAAACTCTAACATCTCTTTCCTACAAAATAGTCCTCACCTAAGTAAACAAATTACATTTAAGTAGTTCAATAACTATTTTCCTCAAAAAGGAGAAATAGCCTTGCATAAAATCCTCAAACTTTGACTTTGTAATTATAAGAGTTAAATTACCGAAATAAAGACTTGGATGTCGGTTTGGATGCTTTGAGAAGTAATTTGGACTTGTTTCTTAACAAAACCTATTTGCTGGCAGAATTCATATGGCATCTTAGAAAAATCATATCTCTATCATATGAGCTCATTTTCTACTAAGATTTGGTATGATGATAGGTCTTCACGTTAGGAATCCAATAAAAGTAAGTTTGGATCAAATGGACTTCTCTAGCTCAAGATATTCAAGTTGGAATGGCTAAAGGTCAACATTGGCAGAATGCAAGATTTGTCTTTGAAGGCTACGATCTCCATTATCTTTCTATTTTTATTTTTCTTTCCATATATTTACAGAAAGGTATAGATGTTGTCTTTCTAATGCCACTGGAATCACTTCGTTTCAACCTCTAGAGCTCAAATTATGCACAAAACATCGATCAGAGGTTAAATCTGCCAATTATCTTCAATTTACTTCTTTTTGAATCTTACATCCAAAAGTACCTTCAAAAAATAAAACAAAGAATATCAAGGCATTTTATATATAAAACATAGGCAAAATACTAGGTAAATGTGGGTAAAACTATCAAATAATATGCTTGCATCATTTCCCTTGCTTTATAAACTTTGAAAGTGAATTTGGTTGTGGTTTATATCCAAAACTAGGTTGAAGTATGATCTTTAGGAGGAAAACTTGGTATTGACTATTTGCGTGAATTTAGGGAAAAGAAATGTCAGAATGGCTTAGTTTTCGTTGACAATTTTCAGTGTCAGAAGGACTTAGTTTTTCGTTGATGATTTTCAGTGTTAGAATGACTTAGTTTTCATTGATATTTTTTAGTGTCAGGATGACTTAGTTTTTGTTGATGATTTTCAATATCAGAATGACTTAGCTTTCGCTAACAATTTTGAATGTCAAAATGACTCAATTTTGTTAACAATTTCAGTGTCATAATGATATAATTTTTATAAATGACCTTCATTAAAATTTGAGATGAATGTCTTGTTACAATATTATAATTGTACAATTATACAATCATGGGAGATGTTTGAATGAATGTATGTGTGTTGTGGTATATGTGTGGAAATGGTCTTTGACATTACCTAAATAAAAATATACTGAGTAATGGTCATTTTGGGTATCAGGAGGCTCGACTGGGATCGGATCTTTGATCTGGCAAGGACACACTACGGGAGGGGTAGGTATGTGGTTTCCACCTTTAACTTATTATTATTAAATTCTCAAAGAATTTATACATAATGTTGCTACCTGATTTCAATTTATTAAAATTACTTATGAAACACAATGAATAATGATGTGATTAGCTTCAACTAATGGTATCCATATTAGATAATCGGGATTAAATGATGTGATTAGTTGCGGCTAATGGTATCCATATTGAATAATCGAGATTAAATGATGTGATTAGCTCCGACTAATGACATCTATGTTGGGTAGCCAAGAATGAATAATAAGATTTGTTTTGGCTAATGACATCCATATTGGATAGCTGGGAAAAAGCATTGAAGATTAGCTTTGGCTAATGATATCCATGTTGGATAGCCGGGAGTAAAGGATGAGGTTAACTCTGGTTAATAAGGTCCATACTAGGATTACAGGTAATGAGTGTTGTGAACCATCTCATTTGAAAGTGTTTACTAATACAATGAAATAAAGAGTATGATGTGTTATTCATAATCGAAATTAATGTTTAAAGAACCATATACAAAATTGATTATATTTAGGAATGAATAGTTATGCGTGGAAGAATCTTATATGTACAAGGATTCCTAGACCATAATACATGTCATCAATTGTTTGTTGAACATAGCTCAAATAAAATAATGCGGTATAAGGTTGTATGAAGATGTGGAGTAAAATATTAAAAATAGACTCGGTAGGAAGATATTAATAGCCGAATTTATTGGCAATCAAATGGGTTTGCCAGAATTATTGGCATCCGCGAGGGGATGACCAGACTATACTTAGTGACCATAGTATCGGCGACTAAGGATAAGATAAGAATGATACTTAGTGGCTATAGTGTTGGTGACTAAGGATAAGAAAAGAATGATACTTAATGACCGCAATATCAGTGACTAAGAATAAGATATAAATTGATAGTTGATGATTAATTACCAATATCTATAAATATGGCAACTTTTGATGTTTAGTTGCCCAAAAGAATAATGATCAAGGAAGTAAAGTATGATTTGGGTAATTATATGATGAAGATGTAGGTTATCATTTCCCTATGTTTTTATTTAAATTGACAAGTCCTTTAAATTAAATAATGGGCAACAAAACTAACTTCATAGTTGTCCCTAATAAAAAGAGAATTCATGTGGTTGTTTTTGTTTTGAATGGAGACCATTGTGTTGTTGTTCCAATGAGTAAAAACCATGTTGTTGTTGTTTCCAAATAATGGAAACCATTAAAACTATTCTTGATTGTATAATGAAAACCATTGTGTAAGACCATTAACAAATGTTTAAAAATGTATATGACAAGGGTTGATTGGCAACTTAAGATATAATATTATTTGATGTACTACTAAGTCAAAGTAAATGGTAATGGAGTGATAATGTAACAAACGATTGTGATACTTAGAAAATAGAAAATATGATAATGTTACCAACAAATTATGTTAAGTAGTGATGGTGATAGGTAAACATAAAATTAATACGTGTGGTTACTTCAAGGATTGTATCCAAGGAAATCAGTAACTAAGAAAATAAAATATTAATTAATGAATGGGGTATTAAAAATTAAGAAAATGTGTTGCTACATGGTGACGTATAGTCTGCAACCTTAGATTTGAATGTATTACATAATTCGTCGTATAGGCAATGTCAAAAGTGACAATTATGAACTTAGATGTCATAACAGCTAGTACGTAATTCAATATGTATATGATGTAATTGATGCTAAAAGAATTTTAGATAAGTATATTGTTCTCCTTCCTTATGAAAAACCACGTACATTTATTTTATGGCTAGATGTTAAATTTGTAATGTTATTTTAGCTGTAATGATGAGCACGAGTATTGTCATATGAGTTGAGGTATTATTGAACTTTAATGTTTTGAGTAGGATTGTTAAAAGTGCTAATAGACATAATAATTCATTTCCCTCGTAAAAAAATCATGAACATAAGTCTTCTTGACGACTTATAACCCATACAATGCTATACATGTTGCAAGTCTATGTCACAAAGTGGGCCAGCACTAATTGTGTAGTTTCATTATTTATAATTTTGTTAAGTACTTATTTTTATATACTATGAATACTTAAAATTGTGTTAATAACTTTACCTTGAAATGTACTAAATGGTATGATTGTATTTTTAGCATTTGGTTGTTGCATCTCTTTTGTTGTGTGTGTGTGTGTATCCATCACACGTATGTTTTAAGTAAATGAAAAATGGAAAGAATATAAAATGAATTGTGAGAAGCGATGTGAAAGAATCCAATGGAGAAACAATTGAATTGAAGGGTGGTTAAAGGCTACTGCGTGTATGTAATAGAGTTATTTGATATTATGTTGCCCAGGAAGATAAGAAAATAATTGAAGAAATGTATAAGTTATAGGAGAAACTCTGCTGTAAATTTGATAAACCAAAGAATCAATAATGGGATGCATTGTTAGACAGATTGCAAAAAAAATAATACCCCATTATACTTAGTCATGATGATTAGAAATATGAAAGTTGGATGAAAATTTCAAGTCGTTACACTCATATTATAATCACTTAATTATGCTTATAAATTTGTTTAGCAATTATTCATAAAACCATCTTTTTCATATGCACATTTTAAAACATGTTTGTGGGTTACAAATTGGATTATTATATTATTTGTGTTTTTTTTATCAAATGTAGTAACTAAGGGAATGAGAGATTATAAAAATAATAAAAATAAAAATAAAAATAATATCAATAATAATAAATAAATAAATGCGTAGATAAATTTGGTTTCGCAGCCTCCCTAACTTAAGCAATTAAGTCCAAAGGGGTATCTTAACACTTAATACCCTAAATTCAATTGACTTGGAGTTATTAGCTCAAAGCTTGTTATACAGGTTCA
>Ga0307511_10004006_pt1 | contig 15062 bp, 7 predicted proteins | sample 13_EM_MG_FD_200266 | JGI IMG/M metagenome (GOLD analysis project Ga0307511, IMG submission 200266) | Populus trichocarpa ectomycorrhiza microbial communities from riparian zone in the Pacific Northwest, United States - 13_EM | ecosystem: Host-associated > Plants > Roots > Unclassified | place... | reverse complement strand
TAATGGAGAGAGAGTAGATGAGGGCGTGGCAAGTGGGAGAAGCTTCGTGGAGAGTCTGCGGGGGAGGGGAGTGTATGATAGGCCACTCGTCTTCATTTATCCATTTCTAATAGGCCATAGCTCTAGGCCCACGCTGTATGGGTTTTCAAAATTACCGGGCGTGGCTCGAACTCTCCTTTCAAAAATGACTTGCCATGGCAGCATAGCTGCAGCGCCTCAAAGAAGCAGCAATTGTTAGCAATGGCTCGTCTGATCCGGCAATGGCCGTTTCTACGTAACCATTGCTTCTGTCACGCTGCGTTCAACTACCTCCTCTCTGAATCTTTAATTTTATCCATCAAAGCCACCTCTCCTCATCTCTCTCTCACTATAGTTACAGCTTCTAATCGTAACGCGCATTTTCTATCACGCGGTCCAGAAAAAACTTCTGATTTTTGGACAAGGAGGAAATGCAAGCGATTCGGATTCTGAATCATACAAAAGCCGCAAACAGAAAAAACGCGAGGCTCGACTTGCCATTCGTTGGGGCATGGAGCTGGCTTCTTTTTCTCCACTTCAAATCAAACGCATTATCAAGTGATGAACGCAAATTAACTTCCCTTCTTATTTTTCCCCCCCCAAATCACCAACGTTAAAGCTATTCTTTGCAGTTTAAATTGTGTCTTGCTTGGGATTTTCTAGGGTGGCTTCACTTGAGAAAGACGTATTCGATGCGTAATGTTAGTCAAGGTACTTCTGTGGTAATATTATGTGTCTTTACTCTTTCGGAGTGCGTTGATTTTTTAGCTGTTTTATGTTCTTAGCGAGGGAGGCAAATGAAGATAATGTGCGTGTTTTTGTCGCAGAGACCAGGACCGGGTGTGCGGGAAGGAAAGCGGAGGCAATATAATTATATCGGTAGTGAGCTCTGTATCTTTTAAACACTAGCCTTGAGTAACTTTTTTAAGAGATTATGGTTGGCTTAGCTAGCTACGTTGTCTGTGTTTGTGTTTTGCCTTGCTGTGAAATATGGGGTATCAAGTTGAAGCAAATGCGTGGAAGTAATCTTAGCTTTGGTGCATGCTATTGCATTTAATGTTACTAATCGTGGAACAAGACTTGTTGCGTATTTAATGAGAAAGATGTTCGTTTCATGGTGTGGCTTTTATTTCTCTCAATCAAGTAAACTGTGTGCCATGCAAGAACATCATAGGTGTATATCTTGTCTTGTAGACAATCTTTAACATCGAGTTTTAGCATTATAAATGTGTTCTTAAATCTTGATTGCTATGTGCAATGTGTGGGTAGGGAAATTGTTGCGGGATGTACAAACTGAACTGATGGATGCTTTGATTCATGCCTACAGAAGATGGTGATTGGAGTAGGCTGCAGGGATTTTCTGGTTTGGAGGAAAAGATTATTGGCGATGACAATGAAGAATCTGGAGAAAGCGAATACGATGTGGAAGAGGAGGCATGGTAAGCAATTATTACCTTCGGTTGTTGTTTTGAATAGCAATACAGTTGGGGTTATGGACGCATATGTCAAATTCTTCAATCTTCTTCTGGTCTAACTCCAATTATGAAATCTGTTAATTGAAGACACTGATCTTATTTTAACTTTCTTCACTACCAATTCGGTATTGAACGCAAACCTATCATTACAGCTCTTTTCTTGGTCTCCAACTTATGGATGCAATTCTCACTTCCCTAGTCTTGATTATGTCTTATTTCATTTAGCTTCCACAAGCAGAAGCTTGCATAAGCGTGGTAAGTGGAAATAATGAATTAGAACTCCAAGGAAGCTGGAGATTGTATTTGAAGATTTATGATGATTACACATGAAAATGGAAAACAAAAATTCCAAGATGACACATTACATGTTTCTTGTACTATTTTCAGGGGTCACACGAGTACATTGATATAGCAACCAGTTGGTTCGGTGGCCTGATTAACAGAGACATAAAAGTTATCAATGAAGTTTATGCACTTCGAAGCATTGATTTTGACAGTCAGGTCAGTGAAATGTCACCCTAAGTGTATCAGTTACTGCATATCAGAGTCGTTCATGAGATATCTCTAACAATGGGCTAACGATTCCTACTGCGAGTTTGTTGATGAAAACATGTTGTTTGGAAAGAAAAAAGGGGGTGCGAATTCATATAAAGCCACCACATGAACCATCACTCGGCTTTCTTTCTTCTTTTTTTCCCAACTGAAGAAATAAAGAACTATCAACAGGAGACTTTATTGCTTCCCGGACGATTACTTGGCTCTTGTGAACCCAGCGTATTTAACCCTACACATTCTACGCATGCTTATATCATTATATAGTCCAAGAAGCAGAGACCATGGTCTGTCTGTATAATTTGTTGCAAGGATGCCTTCAAGGGTAACGTTGAATTGTTTATCATCTATCTTTCCTATGATAGAATGATCTATCAAGTAGGAACTACATAAACATGTGCGAAGAATGCATGCAGTTCAAGAACGCAAGGGAGTTGCAGAAGAAAATGAGCAGGAAGTGGAAACTACAATCACAGCTGCCAAAAATTCCCTCGCCCGTTTCCTCCATGGCCTTGATGAGCAAATGCCGAGTGAATCTAATCATATTGATTTGTAATATAAATAATTTTTTTATCATTGCATATTTTCTCCACAAAGCGTCTAATACGTGTCTCATTGATCTCAGCAATTTATACTGGGCACAACACTGACGAGCCACCTCATTGAATTATAGACTATATAGCTTGGGCTTAGGCTCGTGGATGTAAACACGGCTTGTAGAGTCATATCTTTTGCTTTTGAAGGCCAGGCCCATTACCATTCCCCTTTCCTTCCCTTTTCCCTTCATTCCTTTTTGTTCTCCTTTGTTTTTTCATTTTGGACGGTGAGAAACATTGGGAGTCTGGGACTTGCAAAGCGTTGGACACTTGAGCTGATGTATAGACCTAAGAAAAAGAGTCCTAGATGGTCCGATATGCATTTACTTGGATAAACTTGCGTGGTTCTATCTTTGCGCTAAGGGCTATACCGCCACACCAGAATGGTACTGGATAATTACTTAATTACTTGAAGGAAAGAATCATCTTAAAAGCGTGCTATCATTGTGTCGTATATGGCCGTCCAGTACCTTTACTAAGTTTTAGTGAAGGTAGATAGCAATAGCAATAATAATCCACGGTCCTCTTCTGCCCTGGTCTGTAGGTGCGTGTGGGCACATTGCTTACTCCCACACGACAGGCTCATCAATAATGATCTGCCTAGAAGCTAACTTGACATGCACCTTTGTTTTTTGACATGCACCTTTGTTTTTTGACATGCACCTTTGTTTTTCATTTTTTCTGTCTCTTTCCCTGCTTGGGCGATACTGGGGGTCATAGTTTCGTAGGACATGAGGCAATACATAGTATAAGATGTAACGTATTTGTCATGATAGATAGCTACGAGGTGAGTTGTTCAATTCAGCAATATTTTTACTCAATAATGGTTCTACTTTGATATGCCTTTTGCATCAGCTGATGCCATACCATCCAGATTGCTTAATTATTGTTATCACTTCTGTCTATGGAAAGCTACAAAGCGCATGATGATAAAGCTGTGATTAGTCAGCCAGTGATGCCTATACTTAGTTTTCAAATGGTGTGAATCAGATCTATATAATGCCTGATGATATTTGTTTTGACAATTATCTTGGACGGCATCCATTCTTTTCTAATCTCTATATGCTTGCATCACATTCATACATATCAGTGCGAGTCTGTAGTTGCGTCTATCATGATCCTGCTGTATATCACAATGGTGCTATTGCTTCTACCTTTAAAATTGTTTTCCTGGATTGTCTACTGCCTAATTTTCAACATTTTCGGCATCAATAGGTTCCCGAGATTCCCAGAAATGTTTAGCTTCACTGGAGTGAAAATACCTTTTTCTCTAGTGCCTAAATTTCAACATTTTACGCTCTAATTCTTCAGCTGGAACTGTTACCAATACCAATTACTAGCCATGCAAGGATCACATCCTAGAGGTAGTTTTACTGAGTTAGCTAAAATTCTGTTGAAAATATGAAATTTGCAGGCAAGTGCTTCATGCCAAAGTTATATCAGATGCCATAGTCCCAAATACTTGGGGGTTAACATTCACTATTAACTTAATCATAAGAATTAGGAAATTCCTCTCCCAACAATACGCAACGATGCTTGGCAGTGAAAATAATGGCACTGAACTCCGAAGAGCTAACATTTTAAGGTTCATTGCAGTTTGTACTAAGGACAATTTGTTTTTTGCACAACAAGCAGAAAAGAAAATGCCAATTTGAGTGATGCTGCATGCCGTCCAATTGCTTAACCTAACTCCAAAACAACTTGACCCTACAAGAGATAAGAGTTTCTCTGGCGGGGGACAAAAAATGATAAGGTAGGCAAACGGCGAATTAAATAAGCTGTGCTGCCGACTACTTCTCGAATTAACCAAGACGAATACAAGAGGAACTTTTGGAAAGCCAAGTAAACAAAACTGGGAATAAGTTGCTCCTTGGGATGCCCTCTAAATTGCAATTTACAGCACTGGGTTTATGTAAGAAACTGTTCTTGCTCATTTGGAGCAAAATTATTAAACTCGGCCGGCTTGATTTAACTTGAGTTCTAAATTAAATGGTTATTCAGTATTGATAAATTTTTTTTTTTTATGATTAGCTAGCATGAACTAGAAGCCGGGCCTAAAATTTTATCTACTTCAATTTTAATAACTTTGATTTAGGATATGTTTAGAAGTTTGTTATTAATTATTTTTTAAAGTATTTTTTATTTAAAAATACATCAAAATAATATTTTTTATTTTTCAAAAATTATTTTTAATATTATACTATCAAAATAATCTCCAAACATCAAAAACTATTAATTTAAAGTAAAATAATAATTTTTATTTAAAGTAAAATAATATTTAGAAGTGTGTTAATGGTTACTTTTTAAAATATTTTATATTTAAAAATACATTAAAATAATATTTTTTATTTTTTAAAAATTATTTTTAATATTATTCCATCAAAACAATTTAAAAATACCAAAAACTATTAATTTAAAATAAAAAAATAAAAAAATTCTTTTAAAATTCATAAACAAACAAGGTTTTGAGAGACTCATAGGACGGCAGTCGTGAAATTGCCAAGGGAAAAAAAGATGCACAAGAAATCTATATCCTTGTGGGCTATAGAGTATGAAACAAGGGGTAAGATACAAAATAGAAGAGTTTTCGTCATAAGAAACCAGGGAATTATTTCCTTCAGTTTGGTTTTTGTGTCAGAAAGCAAAATAAATATGGAGGTTCTCAATTTGTTGTTTGCAGGACGTCACAGAGTGCGACTTCTCGTCGAGGATTAGTGGCAGCAACAGTACTGTGACAATGATATATGGAATGTGTTAAAAATATTTTATAAGAATAAATTTTTAGAATACAGATAAGAAATTAAATTAACTACACCTTCTATTTAATATCATAAATTTATAATCTTTAAAATTATTCTCATTATTTTTTTTGTTAAAAATTCATCCATATTAAAAAATAAAAACAATTGAATACGATTCGTCAAGGGTATCATTACTCTAGATTTAGATTTAAAGTCAAGTGAGTGTCCAATATCATCCTCCCGTTGATTAATTTGTTTCACATTCTCCAAATATGAAGCGAAAGCGATTGAAGAGCAGCCCTAGTTTTCTTCCCTCTCTTCTTTTAATGAGTAGATATTCTAAGCTGGTTCTTGCCAAACTTATCGAACAGCAACCCTTCAGAAAACAGGAATGGATTGAACACATTGTTCTAGTTCACTGTTTAAGACTGTCCCAGAACATTTTTGTTAAAAAAAATGTTTCGGAGAGGGAATGTCCAAAAAAAAAGAAAAGAAAAACGTGTCGGTTTGAAGGGTCTCTGGGCCGCCATTTAGGTTTACTATAGGTAAAGGTGATCCCATGGCGAAGAAGAAACAATCAATTACTCAATCAATTACATGTGTGCATAGAGTTAGCATGCCAAGATATCTAACTTGCAAGAGTTAACACAACCAGTCTAGTCTAAGCCGGTGGCTTAATTAATACAAAATTCTCAAAACTACTGCTATGTTTTTGTCATGTTGGATAGGGAAATCGAACTTTTATAACTTTATGTCTGAGATATTTCCTATATTCGATGGGCCTCGATTAGATATTTGGAAAAGCAGATATTTCTTGATGCCAAATATCTACCAGAGTAGTTGCTTTCGGGCAAGACTTCTAACTTCTGGGCACCACGCCTTCATCCTTGAGAAACCCTGATTGGCGCTAAAACTACCCAAGATATTATGAGATTCGGGATCTTGAATGTTGTTGTAAGTTGAACCCAACTTTAACTGTCCCTCTTGCAACTCAGGGACATGTAGCATCGATCGTCGAGCCCGTCAGTAGGTTTGGGTTGGTGCTGATTGGCAATGAATTGTCAACAGACATGAAGAGCCTGGATTACAAAGCTTGACCGTCGACTATTCCGAAGACAGACGTGTCATTGTTGAAAAGCTAACCGAAGATTACACTTCCATTAATTGTCCATAATGCTAAGAGATTATAAAACCCCCAAGAATGCCGCGTGCCGCATTCGACTCCCTTCATTCCCATTTTACCATTTTCCGAGTTTCCAAACTCCTATCACTTGTTTCCATAAATTTGTTTCTGAAACACTTCTTAAGCATTTGGATGGCATACAAAACAGGAAAGAAAACACTTTCTTACAGATAAAAAAACATTGCCACAACTAATAACCATGCATGCATGTCCATGGCTTTGTAGCGTGCAACATTCTATTGTAGGAGTCCGCTCACGTTTAGAGAGTGGTGTTAAGCTTACAGTAAGCTAGCTTTCTTACCCTTTTCTTTCCCCGTCACCTGGCTTCTCTTCCCTTCTTGTTTAAAGCTGGTACGTACTGGATTTAGAGAGAGGTGCAAACCCGTTCCATGCAAATTTAATTTTTTTTTACTTTAAATTTAATTTTTTTATGAATTTAAATTGTTTTAATATGTTGATGTTAAAATAATTTTTAAAAAATAAAAAAAAATTATTTTAACATATTTCTAAATAAAAAATATTTTTTAAAAAAATATAGGTGTCGGATGGAAAGATAAAATGAGAAGAGAACCAAAAAATTAGTTTTAAAATGATCAGATGAAGATATTTTTAATATTTTTAATAAGATTAAATGTGATTTTTATTTCATGTTTTTATTTGTTTTATTAAAGTGAATTCATATAATAGCTAATGGTATTTAATGTGATAATTAATGATGTAAAATTTCTCAAAAGGAAATCTTAAAATAGCAAAGAAATTAGCAGTTGATGAACTGTAGTACCATCTTCTCATAATTATGACTTGTTGCTGGAGGAAAGAAAATAATATAATATAATATAATCAATTTAATAAGGTTGGTGCTAACATGGAAATATAGTGCTCGTAACAAATTTGATGGGATTTGGTAGGATGACTTTCATATTTGCAAGACAAAATTTTCCCAAGAGAGTAGTTCAATAGTAGTACATATCTTCTAGCGATTCTAGGTTAAAAAAAAGTACTAAGAAGTAGTGTTAGGTATAAAATCGAAAGACGCCACTCACCTAATAATTTATTTATTTATTTTTTAGTTAAAATAATTATTTAATATAATATTAAAATTTTAATGATTAAATATTTACAAGTTTAAATCCTATCATTTTATTATATTTAATAAAATTAAACACTTAATTATACATAAAGAAGAGTAATATGAAATTATTACGAAAATATCAAATAATAGCTTAAACTCCTAGCTTTACCTTTTAAATTTTTAAGTTAAAAAAGTTATTTGACATTTATTTACATTCATCAGAATATTTAAAATGTCAATACACAGCAGCAACACTTAAATTAATTCTTCGTAGTTCAGATAGTGCTTCCATTCCACAATATATATTGGGGGATTTTTTCTATCCAAGCAGAAGGTGCTGGGTGCTTACTGGCAAACAGCGGTTCAACCAACTCCCTGTTAAACCGTTAAATTGTCACCGTGTTTAAAATTATGTTATGTTTTATAAAAGTATATTTAATTTAAAAAATATTAAATTAATATTTTTTTTATAATTTTAATATGCTGATGTTAAAAATAAAATATAAAAAAATTATTATAATATATTTTTAACAAAAAAAAACTTTTTTAAAATACCTCACACCATAATATAAAACACGCAATTTCCCATTATTCCACTATCTAAATAATTTATTGTATGATTTTCTTAATCAATTTAGCTTCCAAATTAAAATTTTAAATAATTTTTAATTACCATATCTAAAAAATCCTTAATTACCAAATCAATTTTAATCACCTAAACAAACTATTAACTACTATATTTAATTACTCAAATGCCATTTTAAACGATGCGGCTCTTCGTCACCTTAAATTTTGTTGGCCCATCTCCTATCCTCAGCCCTTTAGGCCCCATCAAATACCGATTTTTTTTTTTTGATACCCTGTTCTGTCTATAAATATAGCAGCTTGAGGTCTATAAATACCCTGTTCTGTCTTCCCATTACCTCATTTCCATACACGACACAAGAAGAAGAAGAGTTTGGTGTCATTGCTAATCACATTACTAAACACTTCTCTTCTTGTTGTTACCTCTCAACATTTCTCTTATCAATTCTTCTTCAATGTCTCAACGAACTTTACTTATCCCTTTATCATCCTTCTTCATTGCCCATTTACTCATTTCGGGTAATTATAATATTTTCAAGAGAGTTTTTGTAATTATAATTGGTTCGTTTCTTTGAGTTCTTGAAATTAATGTTTAATTTTTTTTTGTCAGGTGTTGTTTCAACAACTTTTACATTAACAAATAAGTGTGGCTACACAGTATGGCCAGGCATTCTGTCCAACGCAGACGCACCAGCTCTTTCCACGACTGGTTTTTCCCTCCAAAAGGGGGAGTCAAAAACCATTACAGCACCAGCTTCATGGGGTGGACGTTTATGGGGCCGCACATATTGCTCTCAAGACTCCACAGGAAAATTCTCTTGCCTAACAGGGGATTGTGGCTCTGGAAAACTAGAATGTTCAGGCACTGGTGCAGCTCCTCCGGCTACGTTAGCAGAGTTCAAGATTGACGGCTATGGAGGGATGGATTATTTTGATGTCAGCCTTGTAGATGGGTACAACTTGCCATTGCTTGTTGTCCCCCAGGGCGGTTCTGGTCAGAATTGTACAAGCACTGGATGCGTGGTGGATTTGAATGGCGCGTGTCCTTCGGAGCTTAAGGTTACTAGCACGGGAGGCGAGAGCGTGGCATGTAAGAGCGCTTGTGAAGCGTTTAGGTCACCACAGTATTGTTGTAGCGGTGCATATGGTACACCCGATACTTGCAAGCCTTCTTCGTATTCCGAGATATTTAAGAACGCCTGTCCACGCGCTTACAGCTACGCTTACGATGATAAGACTAGTACCTTCACTTGTGCCTCCGCCGATTACCAAATTACCTTCTGCCCCGCGCCTAACACCAGGTAAATCTCCTCTCCACCTTGGTCACTTTTTTGCAACGTTAGAGGGTTTGTTTGTCCGAGAAAAAGTAAAAAAGAGCTTGCAAACATGAACGTTGAGGTGACCGTTTTGTCCTCATTTACCACCTGACTTTTACGTTACTGCCAGCTGAAGGAACGTTTGAGAAAACGTCGTGTCAGTTTTTGACATATATGAAGTGAGCCGTTGAAAAATCATATCACTTCAGCCCTACGCTAACATTTTTTTTTTTGCAATTCGCGGCATAGATTATGCTGTATTTGATGACATGGAGGAGGAGGAGGAGGATTTTTTTAAAAAATATTTTTTATTTAAAATATATTACAATAACTTTTATAAATAATTTTTTATTTGTAATATTAACACATTAAAATTATTAAAAAATATAAAAAAAACTTCATATTTTTTTCAAAATAAATATATTTTTAATAAATATCTGAAAGTAAGGATCTATCACGAGATAAATAATATTGTTTAACATCTTGCCAGGTTTCCTGTAGAGTGTTTTACAATGTCTTTCTCAATCTCGAGAATTCCTTAAAAAATATTAGAATTTACCGATGAGAATCTTAGTTATAATGCTTTCGAACCTAGAAAATTCGGCAGTATTTCACTGTAGGAAGTAAAGTAAAGCATTTTTATATAATGAGATGGGCAGTAGGATCCGGTTCCTTTTCATGAAAAAGAAGGCATGTTGCCTAAATTAATGCACGTCTCTGGCAGCATGCAATAAGTGGTCTCCAGAACAGGTGGCTGTATCCGAAACATTGACACAGAAGACCACACATCCTTCCAAATCCCCACAATAAATTGAGTTATTTACTCGGATTTGTAAAGTGAATGAATATCGAGGGTGCTAACGGTTATGTTTATGGTAAATTGTGCAGCCAAAAAGCGTCACAGGAGCAGAACTCTGAGAATACGAACACAAATACCAATACACCACTCATCAACAGCACAATGGTGTACGAAGGCGCCTTGAGCCAAAATGGAGCATCACCATCCATGTATGGCAACGTGTTAGGATCACACGTTACTGCGGGCATTGTCAGCTTCACAGTTGCAATTTGGCAGTGGCGGCAGCTATTCTAAGTCCTATATACACTAATATATATTTACACACCAGAGCAGGCCCCTTGAAATCTCTTTCTTTCAGTCTAGTTTACGCTCTTTGGAGGGCATGGACCTGCAAAAATCGGCCATCCGAATTTTTACGCAAGTGGGGCTGTCGGTTCTTATGGAGTGGACCCTATTACTTTTTGAGCTCTTTTTCATGCATGGCCCATGTGACCCTACGGGATGGCCGAATTGACGTGGAATACGTGGAATTGAGTCATGATTGAAAGCTCACACGTCCATTGAAGATCACTCCATCCACTCCTCCATAAAGGAAAATCCAATTTCATTGTTGTCCTGTACGGGGGTCAAATACTACTCAAGAGGCTGAGGAGATGGTGTGGTAAGTGATGGTAGTGGTGCAAAATGCATGAAACTCTTTCCTTTTTCTTTTTAGCGTTTAGGTTATTGTTATTATTATTACTATTATTTTATCAGAGGGGATGGGATTCATTTGTTGGTTTCGATAGTGTGTGAATTGTATTGCGCTACCACCGCATTTGGTGCCCAGATAATAAAACTCTCATCTAATTTCATGTTTGTCTGCATATTTGATGTCATGTTGCCACTGGCATTCTTTAAACATTCATGAAATTGAGAGTTTGGCAATAATTGAAACTGTTCTGAAATTAGGTATTAAATAATCGTGTAAGGGTAGATTGGATAACATAAAGAAAGCAGTAGTGTTTTGAGCGTGGAAGGTGATGCTAGTACTTGCCAGCAATAGATAAGAGCCATTGTGGGGATGTAACCCATCAGACTATCTCTGGCATATTCGAGAACCCCACAAAAAATTGATTCTTCAGCTGTAATAGGATCGGCTTAATTTGTTTATACTACAAAGAACAATTAATTTAGGCCTCTAGCCAACAAAATCTCAACGCGTTATTTTACTGTTAGCACGAGGGTATTGATCGTGCTATATTCCAAGCTGAAAGAATCATATTCATATTCATAAAACTTCATCATAAGTTGATTCGAAGATTTTAGAATCTAGAACTTAACTCGGGCTTATTTTCATTTTGATTGCATAAGTTAATAGTTATTAACATGATAAAATTTAATTAGTTCTATTAAATTTTTAATGATCCGATTAAAATAGTTCAGACATGATAGTTAACATCAACACCATAAAAAAAGCAACATTAATTAAAGTGATTTAATAACTTAACCAACTAATTTTCAAGTTGATCTAATAATTCAATAACCCAGTTTCTTTTCGGAGGCCATTCCCAAATCAAATTTAATAGCTATGATCATGATTTTTCTCCCTGAAAAACGAAAATTTTTAAACTCCAAGCAATGGCTGACAAGGACTCAACCAATCCATAAACAGATGTTAGCTAATCTCGAAGGGCAATTTTTTCATGCCCGAGGGTGGGAAATTAATAGCCTGGTCAAATTAGGAGTGGGAGAAAATTCTGTCTAGTTTGGTGTCGATTGAGAAGGTAATTGGAATTGAAAATTTTGATCAAGAGGGTACTGTCGCATCTCATACCTGCTCGTCAGTTCGATATTGAGGGCACGAGCATCACGAACGGCCATGTTCTGTAGTTTGATATGTTTCTTCCAGGCCTGGAACATCACATGTAGCTTAGCAATCATGCACATTAGAATTCAACGATAAGTGCCCGATGCCACCGGCAAACTCCTAGTTCACACCGGGTACGACTGTCATCCACTGATTGATTAATTACATATTCACGAGTCACAAGACTGACGGCCTAATATTCATGTTTTTGGACATATCTTTGCTTTAAATTGATTGCATCCCTTTCTTTCTTTTTTAGCCTTGGCTTTCTATAACCTACGATTTAGCTTGAATCTGAACTTGTTAGACAAGACATTCGACCATCACGCTTCCTTGTATAATTTCCTGTGTCAGTGGATTACCACGTATGTGCCCAATTGTAAGAAACAAGGCGGGTAATTGTTGAGTCTAGGGCACAATTGTGAAATCTAGATCGACTCAGCGGGTCAACCCCAAACCTGAACCAGCCCGGTCAGCACCATGGAAAAAACAAATGTTGTTGAGTCACCATAGTCACGCATGTTAATTAATTTCCTCGGCTAAATCGTTGTGCACCATTATTGCGTCTCTCTCGTTGTTGAAGAAAGGAAAACAAGCATTGCGGCATGCTTAGCCGTCGCATTAGGACAATGGGCAGACCAGGTGCAAAGAGGACTGAAAGTCGAAGATAACTCACATTCGTTTGACAAGAACCCACAAAAATTGACTTTGAATAATTCTCTTCCTTAACTTTTTTATTTCTAACGAATCCTTTGTTGTTTGATTAAATTCTTGTCAAATCTGTAAAAAATCATGAAAGTAAAAATAATGATATTGTTAAAATATGGCCGCCACAAGGATAAGGAATAAATTATGAATAAAAGGGCATTGTGAGACCGTGAACTTGAAGAGAATTAAGTGTTTCTGTGTGCAAACAAAAGAGGTTTACAACTATATATCTTCGTGTTTGTTACTTGAAAAAGACATTTTTTTGTGTGCTTGCATGAACACTACCTGTTTGCTGCCTCAAGAAAGTTTTTTTTTTACTTTCATGTGTCAAATTTTCAAACATGAAAATCATTCATAATCACGCTTTGAACATTGAAAAAAGACAGATGGCGTCTCATAAAAAAAATAAAAACTTAAGCAATCAACTGGTGATAAATAATTAAACCATATAGTCAAGAGTAGCTACCTGAGGCAGAACCTTAATTGCATATTTGTCAAATTACAAGGATAAAATAATAGTTATTAACCTTGGTATGATTCATCCTTAGTCCAGACCGAGTAAAAACAAAATCAATATAAAATTGATTAGATCAACATGAAAAATTAACTCATATTTTGAACTCTTTTTTAAAGATATCATTTTGAAAAAAAAAAATATTAAAACAATGTTTTTTTTTTATCTAACTTAAGTTAATTCATTAAATTTCTAACCCGACTCTTAGATTAAGTCGTATACCAAGCTAAGTTTAGTAATTTTGGATAGCTTTGAGGACCTTTTGAACAATTTTGAAGTGGATGCCAAAGAGTTCTTTCACAAATTACGAATTATGAAGGGGAAATGATTGGGATCCATGCAGATGATATGATCCGAAAAACATAATACTTGGGTTGATCCATTATATTCTCCCATCCCTTCTGAGGTTCATGGATGGTCGACCCTTTTGTATGTCCTTTTTAGCCTTGTTTGTTTTTTTATTTATTTATGGCTAGAAAGTATTTTTATAAAAAAAAATTTAGTGTTTTTTTATTTTAATTTTTTTAGTGTTTTTAGATATTTTAATATGTTGTTGTTAAAAATAAATTTAAAAAAATAAAAAAAAATATTTTAATATATTTTTAAATAAAAAAATACTTTAAAAATCAAAATTAATAACAACACATCGAACATGTTTTTAACTTCAAGGAAGTGCAGAGTTAATCTTCATAAACTTGGCCCATTGCTTGTTCCATTGAAATGAAGCCCACCCCTGTACGGGCTATGGTGTCCAAATAATTTTAGAAAATGTTGGGCACCTTCAAGCTTCCTGCTCGAGTCCCCATTGATTCTCCGAAATGGTTGAATCTACTTTCCAATATTCTTTTACACGGTATCTTCGAATTAAATCTAATGAGAGTTGAATAAAACCATAAACGAATCACATGTGTTGATCAGTTTCTTTTGTAAATGTAATAATATTCAAAGCCAAAATTTATGGAAGCTGCTGCTTGTGTCTAAATATAATAATATTGGTTTGCATTGAATAGTAAGTCAAGCAAAAATCTTTAATTATCGTAGAAGCAGCCACACTCCTCCCTTTGATTTTTCTACTTATAAAGGGGCAAAATCTTAACTTGGAAGATAGTGCTGAACATCTCAGTACAGCAGTACTGTTCCCAGAGATAATGAAAAAACATGGAATGACATGCTCAAATGACAAAATAACACATCCTTCAAGCACTTTATACACATGCATTCCCTTTTTATCTTGCATTTATATCCACTTGAGTACTCAGACACGTCCCTTTTGTCCTTGTCTCGAATTACTTCATGTAATCTAAGTGAATGTTCCAAGGAAGCTTCATCTGATTTAAAGATGGCAGATAAAAGCATGTCCACTGATCCTTTATTTGTCGACATACCATTCAATCCAAAATGTATGAGATCATGTATGCACGTATGGTGCTCTAGTTAGTTGAATTGACCCCAAAAGTTGTATTTTCTTATTGGTTCTTTGGTCATCTTCAATTTACTTATAAGATATTTCAGAATTTAGCTGTCAAAGAACCATCTCAACCCAATAGTTTAAGCTGTTAGGTGAGGTCCCAGGATATGATTTATATTATTCTCTAACACACCCCCTCAAGTGAAAGCCCTTTGGGCTTGAAACTTGCACAGACCCACTTTACCT
>Ga0307511_10004005_pt1 | contig 15067 bp, 16 predicted proteins | sample 13_EM_MG_FD_200266 | JGI IMG/M metagenome (GOLD analysis project Ga0307511, IMG submission 200266) | Populus trichocarpa ectomycorrhiza microbial communities from riparian zone in the Pacific Northwest, United States - 13_EM | ecosystem: Host-associated > Plants > Roots > Unclassified | place... | reverse complement strand
GGACAGGACTTGCAGTCACCTGGGTTGCCGCCATCATCAAGGGGTACTGACGCTCCAGTCAACCAGGCCACGATTCGCTCGTCTCTAGAGGTTAAGCATCCCCAGCCAAAGACGGTATACCGACACAAGCTGGAGCAACAAGCCCAGGAGCTACTTAACATGAATCCAGATATGAACCATTCCAGTCCTAGTTTGGTCAGGTCATTCGACGATAAGGGTGGCAATGCCCCAATGTCCCCTATGTCTGATGGATACACCAATTCCATGGCCGCTAGTGATGCTCCTCCTACGAGGCCACCCAAGATCGTGGAGGAGTATGAGGGCACCCCATCCCCAGTCTCTGGCCCACTAAAAGAGAAAAAGAGCAAAGAGAGAAATAGGGACCGCACGCACCGCAAGGATCGTGAAAAGGACCGGGATGTAGAATATAAGGACAAGGACAAAGAGACCCGCCGAAGGGAACGCCAAGAGAAAAGAGAAAGACGTGAGCGCCGAGAGCGCGAAAAAGAGAATGGAGGTGAAAAAAGCCAAAGGTCTTCGAGGAGTAAGCTGAAGGAAGTGGGGGGAGAGTATTTAGAAGCGGAATTTAGGTCTGAATTGGATCAGGTAAGGCCATTGTTTTCTCACCACCAGTCAATGGAGAGTGAGGTGTCGCTTGAGGCGTCTGAGCTGCAGCTGCAGAGTCAAGTGCAGACACCAGTTAGTGAGAAATGGGAGAGAGGAAAGAGGAAGAAGTATTATAAGGGTGCTGGTAATAATGATAATGGTAATTTGGTGCCCGACTATGACGACTACCGCTCAGACGGGGTTCAGAGTCGAGATGAAATTTTTGGGAAGAGAATTTCTATGGGTGGCGATGGAAGTGGCGGTACGAGTGGGGGGGAGAATTGGGTTGAACATAACCACAACGATACTAGTAACCGCGTCTGGTTTCGCTGATGCTGATATTGTGTGTTTCTTTTCAAGACACCATCCACGACGACGAGATCGATCTCGAATGTTAGCAAGTTGAGAGGACCGAGGCCGCAGAGCAGCCATAGTCATAGGAAGAGCAGCAGTGAGAGGAAGGAGAGGAAGGAGAGGAGACATAGTGGGGAAGGATCGGTTGAGGGGTTAGAGCCTAGTGGAACCGTGGTTAAGAGGCATAGAGTTAAGAGCTCGCATGGAGTAGGGTTGCAGGCGGGCGACTTCTTTAGCTGAAGGAGGGCCTGGTGAGTCACGTCATTTAAATTAGTTATTTGCTCGCTTGTTATTTTTTGCTTTGTTTATGGAAATTGCTACTGGTGCTGGTTTAATGGGGTTGCGTGTTTGTTGCTGTGGTTGAGTTAGTTGCGTTTGTGTAAGGGGGATGTGGTGTACTCGTTTTGATAGCTTTTTTTTTGTTGGGTTTGCTTTTATCCTTTCATCATTCATTTTAGTACGACACATTACATTTTATCGAGCTTTGGGCTGTCATATTTGGAAATATTGAACTAGCACTGGTACGCAGCGGGGGAAATTTATAGTCAAAGGGAAGCTCAAGAATGGGCGAGTGGGTGAGGAAAGATATATGCGATGGATTTAGCTTTTAGTTTTTTTTTGTTTTTGATATTTACTTGGTTTTTGTGCACCTTCGACACCGTCGGCTGCGATGATCATGATGATGATTATGAATGACCCTTTTCGCTGCTACTATTACTACTACACTATTGCGTCGTTTGTTTGGATGGGACTGGACGGGGGTAGGTATGATATGTTATTGTTGTGACGCTACTTGTGTTGTGTATTGCGTGTTGCTGTGTGTTTTGTGAGATAAAAAATTTCTTAGTATGTTGTATGTTGATGAAAATTAAATTGGCATACCATGAGAGTGCCTAGTTCATGTTCCTCTTTGGTATTAAGTACATGACGTCGAGACTTCCTAGTATATCTACCCTAGCTATCTAGGTATGATGTATTTAAAGTTGCTGAGACACAATATCTTTTGGCGTATGGAAGCAAGAAAAAGATAAGGAGTCAAATGAGCAGATAGAGGAGATGACACGAGGACTTGGTATCACACTTGATAGACTATGACCCTCACCGCTCTTTTTGATAAGAATACAGACCCTTTGGATAGTATATAGAAACTCCCAGCACTGTCTATCTGAGAAGGGTCATTCTTAATGCTCTGATGTTGACGAGAGCTTTTGTTGGAAAGATCCTCCGGTTTATGCTGGCGAGCTCGGGGTGACCCTACTTTGCCTAACTTCAGTCACCCTTAGAATATCGTGCCCCTGTAGTACTTCTACGCTTATTTGAGATCAGTAAGAGGTATTCCTTCAAAGAGACATGTGTCTTTACAGTTGTAGTCGATATATATCTTAAAATCTCTTAACTTGGGCAGGTCAAGAACCCCCCCCCCCCCCTCCTTACTGTGTAACTTAGGTCGAGCCTGAATTTCTATAAAGTCCTATTTTCTAATTCTCACATAGTCGATACCTAGCATAGGGTTCGAAACAGAATATGTCTCTCGCACAACATGGCAGTATATCGGTGTCAAAGGATCAACTCAGGGTAACACCATTCAGAAACATTTGTGATATAAAAATGTATACATGCAGAGTACAGTACTTTCAAATCTGTTTCCTTCAAAGAAAGGCATGTGGCTGTCTTTGCATCCATACATTTCTTTCCTTCTTTTCCCCATTGCATAGTTCCCCGGTTGGAAATGGATATAGAGTTCTGCAGGTCTGTTTTTTAAAAGTGGTATATATACCACATTATACCACAATGTCCGAGATAATTCCTATAGCGGATTATTTTAAGCCTTAGATGGCAGTCCCAATGAAAGATTATTTTACATTGGACAGGCGAATTGAAGCCTTCGGGCTTGCACCCCATCAAAAAGCCCCGCAGCCATCAACGGACCTGCCTATCAAGCGCAACGCCCGGGCTGAGCTATAGATAGATATAAGAAAAAATGTTTATATGCATCAGAGGGCCGTGCGGCTGGGCTAAATTGGTAAAGATCGATATCTCAGTCAGATCACGATATCGCGGGGGTTGGAAGCTACCTATCTATATATAGTAGTCATGTAATGTACTTGTAAACATCTTGCATACAAACAAATATTTGCAATTGGATAAAATTTAAAAAAAAAAACGTTCGATATGCATCCACCAAACAGCAGCTATGTGTGGCATGCATGCAGAAGAGACAAGATAGATCGATATTATCGAAATATCTGAAGAACAGTGAGATGAATCATTACCATCGATTTTATTGCGCGCAAGCTCAGGCTTACTCTACTCTTACCCACACGGGGATCAACGTCTTACATACATGAAGTATAATTTTAATACCAGGCTACAGTACAAGGCAACCGTAAGTACCGTACTTTCAAGAATTGTCCGCTTTCGATCGGCGTGCCGGCCCTCATTCCGCAGGTTCTTCCGCCAGGCTTGACCTTGCGTCACCACCCACCACCACCAATCGCGGTCGCACTATCATTCCCTGTTTATTTGTTTATTTATTCAACCACTTATTTACTTTGTATTCAACCTTCTCACCACACCCAACAGCAGACGACCTAGTTCTCGAGTAACACACACACAGCAGATACAGTACACACCCACCCAGATACAACAAAAGGAAAACAGGATAAATAAGAAAAAACAAAAGGAAATACAGCAAGCCAAATTTTAACCCCACGCGATATCTGGCTACCCCCCCAACCCGTAATAAAAACAACCAAAGATTAAGCAAGAGCAGAGTCTCTTCAAACAAGTAACAAGGTAAACAAGGAGTGACTAAGAAACGTACAAAATAGCAGCAAATATAAGGATAACAGAAACACGCAAAGAGACAGTATGGGCGATAATCGAGGCCCAACAAGATTGATAGTAATAGTAATAGTGGCGTGCCGGTAGTATGGTGGAGATTGATAATTTAGATGCAATGTGATGTCATGTGATGAGAGACGGAGATAGAGAGATAGAGAGATAGAGAGATAGAGAGATAGAGAGATAGAGAGATAGAGAGAAGCGGTATCTTTATCTAGATCCAAATACATATCTCCACCTTAGGCCAAACCAAAACGTACATTACCATCAATCGCCCTAACGTGCTATAAATAAGCCGTGCTAAAAAGGAAAGCAAAGGTCAACGTCATCAAAACTCCAAAATATGCCACACCTTGCTCCCCCACCCAATTCAAACAATTCTCGAGCCGATGGTAGCTGAATAGTGGTAGAGCTGAAAGACAGGTCACAGATGTCTGCAATGAATACAGAAAAGAGCAGCCAATGACATAAACCCTGAAGTTATTCCTCATGAGCGTCCGAGATGTAGGTAACAGAGAGATCATGGACATGGAGAGGATACAATCAAGGTGTAAGAATATATCTTTTAAAAAGGGGTGAAGTAGAAGGTAAGAAACATTACTGTAATGTTCTATGAACAATTCGACCAAAAAGACTTTCCTAGTAGGGTAAAAAACAACAAAATCAAGAATCAAATCAAAAACACCTGTATGGACAAGAAAAAAACCCATAAATTATTTAAACACAGGATAGCGATCAGAGAATGTGGTTCCATTAGGTTTTAGTACACCTAAGATTCCACCCCATTCACAACAACCTGATCCAGAGAATAACAGCAAAATTAGGCAATTCGTTTAGTGATCGTAACCAGCGCCTACATGCCACCGCGAGTTATCATTTTGTTGATAACCCCCGTGCGCGGGTCTCTGACCAAACGGGCTTGGTGACCGCTCCTCATTCCTGCTTGGTGCTCGCGAAATTCCACCAGCGCTTAGTAGGGGCAGGTCGCTGGGGCCTGTTTGTTGTTGGTATAGTGGGGCCCTTGTGTCGCCCCGTGTTGTGGGAAAGTATGGCATTGTGGGCTGTACTGGTTGCTCATGGTAGCTGGGTGCTTGAGCAGACGCTGATGTTGATGGTGGGAGGGGCACGGCACCGGCGTCGTGAGGCGATGAGAAGTCTCTGTCATCATCGAGGTCAATCCTACCGCCAATCTCCTTGTCCCCTCGGGCAGTCTTTCCTAGCGCATCCAGCTCTGTGGAACCGAGAACCTGATTGGACTTGATAAACGAGCCACGATCATCCCGCATCGGCTGGTATCTAGTCTCTGGATTTTTCGAGAACAGAGAGTAGCAGGAAGAGCCAAGCACAAGGAGAAGGAGGACCAACGCGAAAACTGCGTTGACAACGAAAAAGACAACACCCATTACACCTTTAACCAAGCCCTGCATAGTGTCAGTTTAGGATCAGAGAGTACCCTAGGCAGCAGGACACTCACAGGCTCATGGAAAATGCCGCTGAAGACGACCAGGAAGATGCTGTTCATCATGTTGATACTGGCAATGGAGATGTTGAAGATGTTGGTCTTCCTGTCCATCCATGGCTTCATCTTCGCAACAGCAATGAGGTACCCAAGTTCGAGGATAAAAAGAGCTATAGCCTGAACAGTTCCCTTTAGTTGTCCAAAGGCAATGAACATAGATTTAACCAACACATAAACCAGGGCTGGGACAACAAAGTAGTAAGCTGTAGCCCTATATTGGATGTATAGGAAACCCCAGCGGTTCAATGAGTTCGGGTCGGAATAGAGGATGTAGGCTGGGTTCTTGTGCTGTGTAACTGACTGCTGTGCAATTCTGATGACTTTCACGGCTGCCCAGGTTAATACACCAACTACGGTTAAGAAGAAAAACAGCGCCAGAACGATACACGCTTTCGAATCGCGGACAGTGAGTTCCCAAAGACAGAGGATAGCCATTTGGGGAAAACCAATCAAAATCTAAGCCATAAAGTCAGTCATTTCCTTTAGCTCAAAAAGGCCTGAGACTGTCACTTACGAGGCGGTACATAATTCCCTTCAAACAAGTCAACCATTGTGCTCTGAACTGTTGAAATTTAGTTCCATGTATCCACTTCATCCGGATAGCTAACTCAGAGAAGTACTTGAACAAGGCAACACCAATGGCAACTGTGACAAGGAAGGCGATGAAGAAGGACAATCCTGTGAGGAAAAAGTTCGTGATTTCAACCTTCGACTTGAACGAAACACGTTCTATGCCGGATAACGTGACGGTGGACGTGTCCTGGTTGATCTGGTTGTCATTGTTTGACCTTTCTGCTATTGCGCTCAGTCCTCGAGCCACAAGTGAAACGCCCTTCTCCAATGCCGGGGGCATTGAACGCTTCTGAATATTGACAGAGACTTTTTCAAGGTTGTTCAACAAGTTCGTGGGTGTGCCTCCAGTAGCCTGGACGTACCAGTGGAAGATTGTTTGCATGAAACCGATGCGGATGATGCCCATGCACCAGTCAAAGTTCTGAGTCCATGAGGCAACAATTGGTGGAAGATTTACCGCAGTCATCGCAATCATGGCTTGTGCCTGGAAGTATCCAAACAAGGACATAGCATTCGCTGCAACGTGTGCAGCGGTATTGTCATGGCCTAACCCGGAGGTAATCGCAGAGGCAATCAATCCGAGACCCACGATGAGAGCAGTAGTAACCCCAACGGCCTTTTGATCCACCGTCTTTCTATTTGAAAGTTTGGCCTCTACACATGCCACTTGCTCATTCGTCCCAGTAATGTTGATACGGACTTGAACCTTACCGTCAAGATCAGGAACCTGGAAAGCAATACCTGTACACAAAAAAATATTAGCTTCTATCGTTCGAGAAAACTATGGCAGTTCCTCGTCTAAACACACCTGGAATATTATCAATCACATCCTGCGAGATATTATCTATGTTGGATTGCAGGTCGATAACACCCTCTGTCATAGGACACATCCCTCGCATTTGGGACTTGCAAGGGTCCATCACTTGGTCCATGACCTTATACCCATAAGCATAGACCTGCATAACTGCCGTGACATTCTTATTAATCGACGATACACCGTTGATGTCGAAAGCAATTACTCGAGTATCGGGGTTGAATGAAACTTGAAACAACGATGCCGTGAATTTCGAATCCTCCATACATGACAGTAACGACCGAGATTCTATGATCCTCTCAGCTGAGGCCGTGAAAGCGAGCATATTCCATAGTAGCAGCGACGAAGTCGCCCACGATAATAAGGAGTGACGCATGATGAGGTACCAGTTGTGTAGTGATTGGGACTTTATTTTTGCAGTGTCGTTAAGGGGTCAAATAGAGGTACTTTCTCCAGTCTTAAGGCGTCTTTATTCTCCACGATAACAATTATCCCTCGCCAAGTTCGTTATTTTTATTTCTTTTATTTCAGCTGGCTTCCGTGAATTGGTTGGGTGAAGATGCGAACGAATGGCTGATCCTTTAAACAAGAGACCGAAACAATAGGGCAAAACAACTGAATCCGTGTTGAAGTGACCGTGAGAATAAACAAGTCCGCTTTCCCCCTTTTTGGATTGGATTGTAAGTGTAGCCGAGTTTCTTGCTCAAGGCTGAGTTGGAGCGACTGTAAGGATTGGGAGTAGGTTTCCGGTGGGGTGATGTGAAAACCTGACGCCTGTGGGAAGGGAAATTAGAGGGGGGGGTGTAAAAGGGAGAAGTAGAAACGGTGAGCTGAACACCTATGTGGGGGGGTTACTTACGGGTATATGAGGGAGGAAGGGGATTGGAAAAGAGAGTCGCCCTTACTGTATGCGCGAAAGAAGATGAGAACTCAGAACGAGCGACTGGGTACCTTCAGTTCAAAGTAACCCGGATGTGTGAGAGTGGAGTGGAGGAAAGGGGTTGTGTGGGAGGTGAACGGGGATGGTGTACTTTGGTGGATGAGCTTTTTGCCGAGTGATGTGAAGGGTATCACGTCTGGGGGTTACTGGGGTCCACAGCCAATTTTCGCTCCAGGACCATGTAACGCGCGGCACTCTACGGCACACCCAGGGAACTTTGCTGCACCGCCTCGATTCGACCTTCCTCTTACTTGGCCCGACCGTCGATTATGGAGATTCTCTTCCTTAGGGGCAGCGCCGTCTCGAAATACGGAATGCCTCTGTTGATGTGCTTAATGTAAGTCTTGACAAAGCTCAGGGCTTTCCTCAGGTTGTCAGCAGTAATGTGCGATAATATAATTATCCTCGTGCTTATGAAAGTCAGATGAATGAACGCACGAGCTTGCCAGTGCTTGACTGTCAACACTTATCAATACAGCTGTACCGTCAAATCGATAAGGTTACAGCATCGAATGTGGGGAATAGGGTTAGATGAGGCCGGTGACTTGAGAACAAGAGAGAGTATATAATACCTGCCCTGTTTGCTGTGGGAGATTGGTAATAATATATCTGCAGATGTTTGTACTAGTCTGGTTGGCACATGCTGTACGTTTTAAGATTTCCAGGAAATTTGAGCGTATAAGTAACATTTGATCACCACCCATTCACTATCTTCCTGCTTGGCTTGCTCGTCTGCGGAAATAGTCTCCACCAAAAGTGAAGCTGTTCGTCAAATCGAAGCAGGTAAAAGCTTTACCTTTAGATTGTGCTCTCCACCTGCGACGTCTATACCACAAGTACACTCCTGACCAAATCGGGTATGACGATATATCCAAGCAGAGTCAGGTTAGTTCTACCTGACGATCGATATTCTTAGCAGCGTCATGCATGCACATCCAGCATAAAAGCAATATCAGCACCCTATCACCAACCTCAGCCCTTCTTCCAATCCCCGCCACTTGAGCACGAGCTTTCACTTGGGCCAGACACAGCGCCCAAACAGGGATGCGGGGTCCCTTTCCCTAACTTTTTCTCCTAGTGCGAGATGAACTGCATGTGCAGGTGACATCTCAATCAGCAATTTCAATGTACTCTACGCGCAGAGGGATGTTGAGAACCTTTATTTCAGCTCCCGTACCCCACCATAAGGCATTTCAGAGACGTACCCAAAGCTAATTGCATGGCGCTTGTGTCCGTGATGTCTCAGGGAAACGAAGAGCACACCGCCATCTGATGCAGAGGATCCAAAAATAGACCCCATGATGAAACTGACCTAATATCCATTTCGGGTAGGCAACTAACCGGCAGAGGAAATTCGAGAGCAGGGTTAAACTGCGTGCTTGGCGTGAAACGCGAAGTATTTTGTCGCGAGCGATGCATGGTAGTTATAGCTTTACATAATACCTTAGAATAGGCAGCTGCGGATACCCAGCTTGAGATGCAGGTACTCTACTTGAACTGCGCACTGCATGTAAGCATCTGCTAGAGCCTCTTGCATTGAAGTGGTGGGGAAAAAACAAATCAGAAGCCGTTTTCCGACACCTCGTCCTCAATCCAGTGCCTCCCGCAACCTTGCAAGGACCCCCAGTGCGTAGTGCATATTCTTGAATTAGAGCTGGCGGTATTTCACAACTCATAATTATATCTGACTGATTAGAAACTGTATGGAAGGTTCTAAATATTTTCGATGCGCATGCTGACATTTAGTCATATCAGGTGGCTTCTGACGATTGTCATTCTCCCTAGCCTCGTGCCATCCATCCCGAACATTTCTACAAAGGGAGGATCAAGTAGTTCAGTGCTGCAGATCCATGGACATGGGTTTGCCCAGCTGACTCTACTACACAGTCTTCCCACAAAACTGACCTGGGGCTGGAAGCGATAAAAATCAAACCCATAGCAGACCGTTCATTTTGATTCATCACCTTACTTTTCATTATACCTGATCTAGAACTATAGTCTAGTTTCGGTTAACGTGTATTTCCAAACGTTGAGGGAATAATATCTCAGATTTTACAAATAGGTTGTAACTCCTACAGCTGCAATGGCAAGAATATCCCGAGAGGCTGAGCATGGCTATTGCAACCTGGCTGTCCATGCTTCAGGGTAACTAGTACCCCTGAGGCTAACCAAACTTTGAATATCACCGCGTTGGGTATGATTTTCCTCTCCTCAAGCCTACCTACTCACTCGGCTACATACAAGATAGCCTAATTGGTCTAAACTGTGTCCGTTTTAGATTAGGCTGCTAATCGGAACCTGTGGGTCCATGAGGCCATAGCACTCCCGTTCCTTTACCTCTATACATATACCCCTACCCCTGTCTAGATTTACTTCCTCTATCGATACCAGTTGGAAACACAAAGGAGTTACGTAGACGCAGCCCCCAACGGCCACGCAATTGTCTAATTCCGGAGATATTTCGGAGGCCAGGATATGAGTGGAGTTTGTTCTAGGCATACTCGGCAAACCGGCTTGTGCACCGGTCCGAAGGCGGGTTGGTACAGATGTGTGGTGGAGTTTGGATGGTTAGGGGTACGGTAAAGAATCTAGGTAGGAAAGGAATTGGGGAAAAATAAAACAAAGACACAGCGTGAATCATTACCGTATCAGCATAAGAATAGAATCAATGGTATTCTCCGTGAAACCGGGGATTTTGAATCGACTTATGTATGTATGCGCAGTGAATAGGCGTGGCGGTCTGATCATAGGTCTGGTTGTCTGATCAGCAGTTACAGATTTGAGCATCATGTTTGATCACTGAGAAATAACAAAAGAAAGATTTTTTTCACAACGTCCGGGTCACGTGATTAAAAAAAAAAAGCTTTACTGTACTGTTTAAAACGCCTTTATAGGCGTAAAATAGGTCACTACGAAGTAGGTTCCCGCACTAGTTACCGTGCCAAGATTTCAACTCTTCAGAACCACAAGAGAAAAAAAAGTGTCATTATCACCATAAAAATACTCTACCTAGCCATTGGGCACCAACGTAGCTTAAGTCTTCAGACTTCATACTGACACGCTATCAAGAAGTACCTGCTGTTACAGTTCGATGGACACCTCTATCGTTGAGCGGAAACGCAAGAGGAAGCATGGTGCTGCCGCTGTTGCTGAAGTCGCAGTGAACGGCTCCAAAGGGGGAAAAAAGGACAAGAAGGATAAGAAAGAGAAAAAGGACAAGAAAGAGAAGAAGGACAAGAGGGTGCGAGATGAGGATGTTGAGATGGAGGAGGCAGATGCGCCTGTGACGAAGAAGGTGAAGCCTGCTGAGGATAAGGTAGTAGAGAAGAAGAATAAGAAAGAGAAGAAGGTGAAGGTGGTGGATGGTGTTGCCGCTGCTGAGAAGGAGGATGGTGGGGAGATTAAGGAAAAGGAGAAGGGGAAGAAAGAGAAGAAGGAGAAAAAGAGGGCCGTGACCGTGGAGAAGGAAACTGAAGAAGAAGAAGGTGAAGAGGACGGCGATTGGAAGGACGAGGAGGATGGAGAAGATGAGGGCCAGGAGATGACCACCCCAGAAGACGACAACAGCGAAGAGGGCGAGGCAGACCCCACCTCCACCGATCTCCCTACAACCACCTTAGAACCCACCGACCTCCCCGCCGCCCAGCCCCTCTCCCTCCCCAGCACCGGCGAAGATCCCATCCTCTTCTCGGACCTCTCCCTCTCCCCAAACCTCACCAAAGCCATCCAAGGCATGGGATTCACCAAACTCACCGAAGTCCAGTCCAAAACCATCCCCCCCCTCCTCGCCGGCCGTGACGTCCTCGGCGCAGCAAAAACCGGCTCTGGAAAAACCCTCGCATTCCTCATCCCCGCTATTGAAATGCTTACATCCCTCCGGTTTAAACCCCGCAACGGAACTGGCGCTATCGTGATCACACCCACACGCGAGCTTGCTTTGCAGATTTTCGGAGTCGCGAGGGATCTTATGGCGCATCATAGCCAGACCCTTGGTATCGTGATTGGTGGGGCGAATAGACGGAGCGAAGAGGATAAACTTTGCAAAGGTGTCAATCTCCTAATTGCAACCCCAGGTCGGCTTCTTGACCACCTGCAAAACACCAAGGGCTTCGTATTCAAGAACCTCAAAGCCCTCATCATCGATGAAGCAGACCGTATTCTAGAGATTGGATTCGAGGACGAAATGCGCCAAATCATAAAGATCCTCCCCAACGCGGAGGAGACAAAGCGACAGACTATGCTATTCTCCGCAACGCAGACTACAAAGGTTGAAGACCTCGCTAGGATCTCCCTCCGAAAGGGGCCGCTGTATATTAATGTCCATCATAAAGAGGAAGCTAGCACGGTCGAGGGGTTAACGCAGGGATATGTGGTCTGTGAAAGCGACAAGAGGTTTCTACTTCTCTTTAGCTTCTTGAAGAGATTCCAGGGGAAGAAGATTATTGTGTTTTTCTCGAGCTGTAATTGTGTCAAGTATTATGCCGAGTTGCTCAATTATATTGACTTACCGGTTTTGGATCTACACGGGAAGCAGAAACAGCAGAAGCGGACAAATACCTTTTTCGAGTTCAGCAATGCAAAGTCGGGGACGCTGATTTGTACGGACGTAGCTGCTCGTGGTCTTGATGTAAGCGCACCACCCTACCTTTCAAATAACATAACATATCTAACCCGACCCCACTTCAATAGATCCCCTCAGTCGACTGGATCGTCCAATTCGACCCCCCCGACGACCCCCGCGATTACATCCACCGCGTGGGCCGAACCGCGCGAGGCCCCAATGGGGCCACTGGCCGCTCCCTCCTCTTCCTCCAACCAAATGAACTCGGGTTCCTCTCATACCTGAAACAGTCCCGCATTCCCGTCATTGAATTCGACTTCCCCGCCAAGAAAATCGTAAACATTCAGTCCCAGCTCGAGAAACTCATTAGCTCCAATTACTTTTTGAATAAGTCAGCGAAGGATGGGTATAAGAGCTATCTTCAGGCGTATGCGAGCCATGGGTTGAGAAGTGTGTTTGATGTTAATAAGTTGGATTTGGTGAAGGTAGCGAAGGCATTTGGGTTTAATACGCCGCCGAGGGTGGATGTTACACTGGGGGCAGGGATGAAGGGGGGTAAGAAGACACAAGGGCGGAGGGCGTATGGGCCGAAGAAGCCAGGGTTTAATAAGAGGTAAAAGAGGGTAGTGGTGGTGATTGTTGGATGAGGGGCGAGCTGATGAATAGTGGAAGAAACTAAAAGTTGGGAATTAATGGCGAGGTGGAGTTTTTGTTCAATACAATGTAGGATACGCATGATTGTGTTTTTCCAGTTTCATTGTTTTTTTGATATTATTGCTTTGATTCCTTTATGGAGGGAAATATTTTAAGGAAGATATACCTTGGATGTATAGCATAAAGAAGAAAGCTACATAGTTACCCTCAACCTTCACATATGCAATCATTGATGGCCTACTATTACCTAATTACAACAGAGATCATTAACGGAATCGCAATTAAGTTCGTCCTTCAGTTCGGAACTGCAAACCATTATATCCTCATACCGGCGCCGCGGGCTGAGCATCTTGGCGAGCCCTGTGAGCAAAATATTGTTCCTGCAACCTAAGCAGGACCCAGTAGGCATACCCAGCAGCAAATCCCACAAAGTCGTTCTTGAACATAATAAGAGCCCCAGCTGTAATTGTCATCAGGATCCATCGCTCCTCGGCTATTTCCTCAGAAAGGGGTCCTCTAGGTATTAGGGTACTAGTTTCATCGATATTGAGGCCGCTGTGAGGAAGATCAGGTGCTGTGGTGTTGAGTGTACGGCCAACACTGACTAGCTCGAGTCCTGCGAGGAAGATCTATGTTTTACACGTTGGTTAATTCCCCTTTTCACAGAGAATGTGTGATATCTACCAAAGTTCCCAACAGCCCAGTTGGGAACGACTGTAACCATCTGAGTAGCCCATCGCCCACGAAAAGCCCTACAAGAAGCTTCAAGGTACCAAGGAGCATTATGCTGGATCCTGAACGGGCACCACAACGATATTGCCCTGCAAGCCCACCGGATCCTAGAAGTGGCGTATGGGATCAGACAACTTCAAGAGTACGTGGGTACATATAAGGAGTGAATAATACCATGGCAGACGGGCATGCTTCCATAGGCACACCCTATCAAATTCATCAAGCCAACTGAGATTCCGAGGGATGTGATAGAGGGCGCTGCTCGGAACGGGAGAAGGTGCTGAGAGAGTTGATTTACTGCAATGATGGAGTTTAGGATTGTCAATGGGAGCTGGCCGGCCCCAGCAGTCAAGAAGCCAGTGTATATGGAATGATTTGGCGGAGGAGACAAAGAAGGCTGCTGGAGCCCGAGACTGGGAAATGTCCCAGGGAATCCCCAAGCCAGCCCAAGCACAAATATCATCAACGCAAAGGGAAATCTGGTATTTCGTGAAGTCACAAAAACCAAAGCGGTTGCTAAGATGGCCCAGAATAGCTGTTCCCATGCATAAGGGAAGGCAATCAAGTTCATCCCTGCACCTGCATTGAGAATGAGGGAGAGACCGGCACCAACTTGGATTCCTTTGACTATCGGGATGGGAACAAGTCGGGCAGCTCTATCAAGCAGCCCGGTTATAGACAGTAGGAGGATGACAGCCCCAACAGACAGACCGGCTCCCATGGTTTCTTCTCTGCCCATCTTTGTGCTGAGGGCAACAGATGCTATGGCTTTCATTGGTTGTACCTTGTGATATAAAGGTCAGTGAAATGTAATTGAACTTACTGAAGGGAGGTGTATCTATGGAGGGATGTTATACAGAAGCAGGCTAGTTACACAGGAGCACTCACCGCGATAGGCACTCCAAAGAGCATGCCACTGAAGATATTGAAAACCCCAGTGAACATGAGACTAGAGTTGAAATCTATCGAATTTGCAGTGGCAAGGGCAGTCATGATTGGGAGGAGAGTTCCTAGATCCCCCAGACTTCCAGATATCTCGCCCCATGGGTTCCTCCTCAGCACCTGGAGATTGTATGACATGGATCTGGCGATGCCCTGGAGAGACTGGAAGATTGGGAGAGTCATCGTGGGTCAAGCAGGGCAGCGGAGTCTGTAGAGTGCCGGGTTACTATGTATGTAGAAATACTGGAAAATGATAGGGAGGGCTGCCAGACTATCGGGGAAAGTAGAAGGGTGCATTCCCATAAGGGCAGGTAACAAAGCAAGGCTACGGTACAGCCCAGGGATGCGCCTCCCAAGCAAAATCGATCTGCACCTCAGCCTCGATGATTGTTGCAGTATCATTGACTCTATGCAGTAGTCTTGTTGCACAAGCCTCGTAGTCTATGCAGGTACCGGTGCCATGCAGGTTATAAGATGGTCCGTCCCGGGGGAGTCCGCACCCTCGTACAATGCCGCGGAAACTGGAGA
>Ga0307511_10004004_pt1 | contig 15068 bp, 16 predicted proteins | sample 13_EM_MG_FD_200266 | JGI IMG/M metagenome (GOLD analysis project Ga0307511, IMG submission 200266) | Populus trichocarpa ectomycorrhiza microbial communities from riparian zone in the Pacific Northwest, United States - 13_EM | ecosystem: Host-associated > Plants > Roots > Unclassified | place... | reverse complement strand
TAGCGTGGGAAAACTGACCATGGTCGTGGTTGCGGTTCAAGGGCCCCCTTCCCACGAATTTTGGGTTGAGGTTAACCTTGCCAGGCAAGGTAAACTCACCCAATAACTCTTCCTGCGTGTACTTGCTCTGGAAGTAACTTATGTCTTGCACCAATGGTTCAGAAGTGGAGCGAGAGATGACTCGTAACCAAAGAGGTCTCGTTGACACCTGCTTTGAAGAAGGCCAATATGAATCTGGCATCGCAATGCTCGAACTTCTCCGATCAACAACGTTCAAACCACCATCGTCAGTGTTCGCTGGATGGCCTGCTACCATGCTGACCGTCTCGCTATCAACACAACAGTGATATCATTCGTCAGCTGCTTTATATAGCCCTGTATCCACCTCCGTGTTTATCGGAGGATCCCGTCGATGAGCAAGAACAGGCTCCAGCTTCACCTATCAAACAGTCCCCTTCGAAACAAAGGCAGTTCCTTAAGACAGTATTCACTCCAAGCCTCGCTGCGTCAGAGGCCGCCCAACGGCTTTTATTATCCTTCCTCTCTACAAATTCCCCAGACGCCTTATTTAGAGGCCTGCCTAGGTACACCGCCACGAATATGGATGGCTGTTACCCACAGCTAGAAGGTGGGAATGAAGACTATGATGAAGACTCTGTTATTGCTAGAGAGTCGTTGCGCATCAAGGACAGCAAGTGCTGCTGGGCTATCGTCAGAGAAGGCTTTATACAACATAAAAACCTCACGTCTACGTTCCAGGGGAGGAAAAAACGAGGGAAAGTTACTGCCGTTGCCAGAAACAACGACTCTGACAACGGAAGTCCTTCACCTGTACTCTCTGTAGCGGAACATGCATGGCCAGTGTTACATTGGCTTCTCTCTCTATTTGAGAAAGATGAGCGTAATACAGAGATGAAATCGGGTGGTAGGTCCAGTTTCAAATACCCAACATTGCGCCTAACAACTATGGCAGCGAAATACTCGCCACTGCTTCTGTCTCAAATCCCTTTCCCCAGGGGCGGATCCGGACCCAGACGGGACGTCGATGCACCACTTGATATCGTTTTCTGCTGTATTTCTCAAGACAGCATCTGGCGTCGGACGATGGGCACTCGCCTTTTCACACTGGTAATCCTGCTGTTTTCAGCTACAATCTATCCTCATACGATTAATCCGACAGCTTATTCACCTCATCCATACGTCTGAATTTGATGCCCAAATGCTTATTGCTACGGTTTCTGCACGCCTGCACTCTGCCTCCCCCGAAGCTGTTGTCAGCCTGTCAACCAGTCTGCCGAAGACTACCCCAGTACTCACCTTTCAAGTTACATTAAGCCACAAGTATCTGTCAGGCTTTTCTGTAGGTTCTGTGGTTGTCAGTAATCGACCGAAACCTCGGGCCCGTGCTAGGCGCGATTCATATGTTAATACTGCGTCTGCCCCACCTGGGAAGGGGAACGGAACCGTCTTATCCGCCATGAGATCTACTGTCGCCTCTTACAAGGAAATGCTGCCACTGATCGAATCCAAGAAGCTTACCTCGCTACCCGCCTTCACTATGAAATATACACTCATCATTTCATATGCTCTTCTTCAATCGCAGGCGGCTCTTGACGAAAAAGATCCGAGTTGGAGGGATGCGCAAGCAGATGGCAGCCTAAAACGCCTCATCTCTACTACTTTCCCTGATACTGGCGAGGGTTCGGAGTACAAGAACCCTCTTCTGATTGTCTGTGGCCTCTTTCCCGCAAGTTGAGTATGGACTGACAAGGTGGTTGGATTGAATTTCCAAACTTCTCACTTGAATAATGTAAATTTTGACAAAACGTAACTCAATCATTCGAAGCTAGGAATACAAATACAGCGAATAACAAAATAAGTTCATGGTATAGTACATACTGCACCCCTACACGCAGAGGATTTGAGTTATGACAAAATCAGAGTCGTCTACTTTTACCATAGCCATGTCATTACTGTGCTGTTCTTAGAGCCGTCAAGCTAAGTGATCAAAACTGTATGCTTTACTACTTACCTCTTCTTGGGCGTGGCCTTGGGGAAAGTGAGTGTCATATTGATCACGATGTACAATGCTCGGGATTAGTTGAACTACATTTCCGCACCCCAAATTCAGGCGAGTATTAGGTTGGAACTTGGAAGGTCGACTTTCCACCTGGAGCCGCTGGAGAGGGTAGCATACGATCTTGAAACACTCTACCAGCCTCCACATCCTCGCGTAGAGCATAATTGTGTCCATTACTCTTATAGTTTCTGTATGACAAACGACGGGCTGTTCTTGTCTCAAACATCGACTAACTTTTAGATCAGAATATGAAAGATATCGGGGGGTCATCATGCTTGTAATGGCCAGTCAATTTCAGTGAGGGATGGACATCCCCCTTCTGGACCTCGTATTAATCGAGGTACACGTACCGATATCACGGAAACACAGTAGATTCCTCCATTGAGTTCTCGAATTTCCTCCAATAATAAAAGCTTCAGAGACATGGGAAAACAGTACTGTCAAAGAACTGGCCAAACCACGTAAGAAGGTCGATTGGGGAATACCGACACAGCTCAGAGATCCGTGATGACTCCCTTTTGGTGCTATAAGCCAATCAAGGCTGGCGGAGGCGGGAAAGTGTGAATTCGAGCGCTGCAAACTGTCGAAAGGGGGCTGTGAGGGTTGACAGCGATGCTTTCAGTATCATACTGACTAATTTGATGCAAATATTTCATTCATGGGTTGCGTACATACCGTGTCTCGTCACCTTTGGCGGAATTGAGAAGGCATTACACCATTGATTGCGAACGTTTCAATGCACCTTCAAAACCTGAAGTCCATGTAAGCTATAATATGGGTAAAGAACCGTTGTCTTGATGCAAGTGCAACTTATCTAACTTCTTCAAACATAACGTCTCGTAGAGTTTGGGCAATATCTTGTGGCTAATATGAATCGCCAAGGCTGTGAATGAGTCGATAAACAAAGTTAAAATACCACAAAGATCGCGTTCTCTTGAGGGCTTTGGTCAGCGGAAGTTATAAGTTGGCCTCTTAAACAGGAAATAGTGTTACATTGTCTTGGAAAAAAAATTCTTGAAGATCCCAACCCTGAGGCCTGAGGCCTGAAACCCCATGGACAAAGTCCAATGGCGCTGCTAGAGCTAGATCTAAAAACGTTAGACTGCTTGCCAATGCCACTTGGGCCCGTCGTTCATCTTCGTTTTGGTCGACCTTTCTTTATGAGCGGAGAAAAACCCAAATGGTTCGATCCGCGATGGCAATAGTTGGCACCAACTGTCTAGTATTGTCGTTCAAGTCCGAGTCGTCAGTATCCCCAAGCTACCAGATGAATCTCAATCTTTCAAACACCTCAGTGCTGCCACAATAATGAGTGGTACTGCATCCATCGTGTTGGTACCACAAAAATGACAATTTAGGCGGTTGCAGGGTGAGTCGAAGGCAAACTACGATGGCAGCAGAAAAATGTATGCACAGTGCTGAGCAAGAGGATGCTGTCCAGAACTACAATGAAGATCCTAGACGTAGCCCTGCGCTACCGCACCACCAGCTGTCGAGACCATGTGTCCTGCCATGGACGGGAAGCCAACAAGAGGGCGACGCACCTTCTATATCCACTGTGACTTCAGCACAAAGAAGGATGCCATTAGTTACACTTGTCCTTCATGTCATGATTTCAAAGAGGTATTGCGGCTTGGCTGTATTTGTTTTACTCCACCTATAAACAAAGGTAAACCAAAAACAAGATGAACAACGTCGTCACGACTCACGGGCCCTGGCATCTAGCTGTAAGTCCTTTCTTGCGGGAGGTCCGTGAGTCAAGATGTCGAGGTTTCAACACAACCCCTGCAGTTGCTGAACACCAAATGACACGGTGGTTTAGCCATGTCGATAAACTAGTACATTGTCGATGATCCCAGGCCGGACTGCTTTTATGGGCTAACACCCTTTTAGGCATCCTAAATCGAGGGAGGCAACCCATGAACAAAGCCCTGGCAGGCTGAAGGAATCGATTCAGGTGGAGCGGTATCATACGTAGGGTGTTTGTACCGTCACGATTCTTAGTATATCCTAATTGCCTTCAAATTGACAGGGCCATTTGTCAACCTACTTCTCAAGCCTCAAGGCTTCCCTGAAGTGGACAGGCACTTGGCAGTTACCACCGTAAATGAAATGACAGTTGAGCCCCTGGTCCTATAAATGAACTGTATCTGAAAGCCCATTCACCCTGGCAGAGCAGATATACGTATGATCTGTGAAAGGCCGACAGCGCCGGTCCTCTGAGATAAATAGCGAACGTATACAGATTACAGAACGAATTTCGTCCGCTCAGGGAACAACCTGGCGTGTCGGCCATCTGACAATCGCATCATTTCCGCTGTTCCAGGATGTGCGTGAACATTTCCCGCTCTCAAATATGAGTACTGCTCTCGGGTCCAAAAGTATATTTTGTTCCGCGCCACGATGACATGGAAAACAATCGCGGCACTGGTTGTTGGCATACATATTCTCCAGTGGTGGGAAATCGATATCTACTCCCTCGACTTAGCCGCATCTGATGCTGAGACCCAATTCAAGATCATGATGTGAGTATCACAGCATGCATAAGTCCCAGGAACCGATGCTATGGAATGTTCTACCGTAACGTGCCTTGACTGGTCATTTTCCCCATGTGGGGAGAGCAGGTTGACATGTCGAGCGGATGAGCGGATGGCCTGAAAACGCTCGCTGGATACCGTCCAGACCAGGTCAGAAGACTCCTCTCAACAAGCCAGATAAGGACCAAGATTTCATCAGACTTGAATGTCAACTTGGAGGGGTTTCAACGTACCTGCTTGGTGATATGATGACATCTTTGATGCCGCAAGGGATGACAAGAGGGTGCTATTGGTATCAGATACCTCTGGGAGACCCTGTCTATGTTTGGTTAGGATATGATGCCTATGGGATCCGAATCTGCTGTTACAGACCGCTGCCAAACTGATTCAAGTCAGTTACACAACCTTCTGTAATCAGGTACAGACAACTCCCGATCGGGCAGCCTCACCTAAACTTATACTCTTGTAACCCGCAGAGTTCTGCCAGTTTAGCGTCTATGGGGCGTCGCCGAATATGCCACTATTACAGGGTGTGATTGGGCGGTTCCGGAAATGCATATGAACCCCCCGGGCGGTGCTCAGGAGTACGAGTCGCCCCCTCTGATCCTGAAATGTCTGACCGGCGTGGATATTCCTATGCTCCCGAACCCAGTCGAGGCGGTCAATGGTCGGGGAGCTCTCCACAGCTAGGCTCTCGCTACCCAACGCAGACCAGCCCCACTCCCAGCTCTTATCCCCATACCTACTCAACGATGGGCACCCCGAACGTGACGCCCGTACAGCCGGGCTCCTCCGTCCCATACCACATGAACCATCCATCCAGCCCACCATTACCAGGGCACCACGCTGGAGCTTATCCTTCCCAACCATCAAATCACTACCCTCCACCCGCCAATGCCTATCTCCCGCGGCAAAACTATCCCTCTCCGCCCGACCATCGCATTCAACACGACAATAGCACGTCACAGTACCCCACACAGGCATCACCCTACTCGCCCCAGCACATTACCCCATCCCATTCTTCTGCCTCCTATTTCACCACACCAGCACAATATCCAGCATCTCCTGCTCGCCCATATTCATGCGACCTTTGTGCACTATCCTTCAATCGCCAACATGATCTGAAGCGTCACAGAGAGACGCACTCAGGAGAGAAACCGTTCTCGTGCAATGGAGGCTGTGGGAAAACGTTCACTCGCAAGGACGCTCTGAAACGACACCAGGTATTTGAACGACTGCACACCGCACTATGCATGAAACTTACCGTTTGTCAGCTCGTCAAGCATTGCGGACATGAGGATGGTGCATGACCTATCATTATTCAGTGGAAGGAAGAGAGACTTGATGTGAGTTTTCCTCAAGTTTTGTGCTGTTGACGCGAAGAATAATGTCTAGTGTCCAGATCACCGTTCTGGACTAATATTCACCTGTAGTACGGCCTAGTAATATTGTACTGCTTGTCCACACTGGCTTTCAAAATACATCGTTCTTGGATACATGCTGCAAAACGTGAGTGGCAATATTGATCTAACCAAGGTAGACCAAGTTCCAACATGCTCAAATGCTGCAAAATATAAATAGATCACCAGTATTGTACAATTTACTTGTCTGTGTTCTCGATCGATCTCTCTAAAATCCAAGCATCGCGCGGGATGATCTTTTTGTAGTAGTTCTCGTGGATACCCACTTCCTTGAAGCCGTGACGTTCATAAAACCGCTTCGCATCCTCATTCGAAACCTGTACGTGAAGGTATACACGTGCGATCTTGGGCTTGGTATGAGAGGATGCTGCCTCGATGATCCGTTGGATGGCCTGAGAGCCGATTTGTCGTGAGCGATAAGGCTGGAGACGAGATCAGTTGTGGCGTACGACCAAGTCTGAAGCACCTGCTTACGGCCAGGACACCCATGGTCATCAGATACAAGTCTTTGTTTTCGAGCCGACAGCAGATACTGCCGACGGGGATGTCATTGTAATAGACTTTTCACAGGTAAGGGAGAGATTTATGTGAAACGTGCGATAGACAAACCAAGCTGGCAGAAGTGTTCATACTCAGGTTGCAGGATGTCCTGAAAGTACCTTTCGCTGTATTTGATGGGGAACAGAACAGAATGCAGTTTCCGAACCGTCCCTACGTTCTGGGAGGTCAGCGACGCGAAGGAGACGCGTGCAGAAGGCGTTGCGGCTGCCTGGTTTGCCATTACACGACTGGCGCCCAAATGCACTTGGGGTCGATGGACAAGGGACGTGGGAATATCGACGTATGACACCTGTGCGACACAACGGGATTACCGACATCCAAGTCACCAGCCACTCGATACATTCAACACTTAAGGTCGGTGTCAAAGGCTGTCATCCAGCGATACGACGCCCCCTTGGAGTACATGCTGCAGTGCGGGCTATCTAACGAACTCGGTCTTTTACATCCCCCTTGCAACTGGGTAGACGTAAGCTCGTACGAAAATCATCGAAGACACCGCCCCACGCTTGGACGTAAAAATGAATGGAATATAGTGACTAGATTGCCACTGTCCAAAACGCGGCGGAGGAATTACGTCCTGGCTGGTGGGGCATCCGGGCCTGGGGGACCTTACGAATTAGCGGAGGCTAAGCACTATAATTCGACACACAAAAAAGGAGTCTGGTCTCTGAATTACAGTCCTCCTATTCGTACAACAAATGCAAGGAATACATAGCAGTGACAAGTCGACTAGCATACAGTGGTAAGATGTTGCCAATGAGTCCAATTTGTACATAGATTAGCGACATTGCGTGGGTGATGACGGTGCACGGGAGCGACGTTTATGGGGAGAGCGATGCAGTTGATCGAGGTACACGTCGTGGTAGCTTCGGAAGATGCACGTTCCGTTCTCGTGGTCAGAGAGAGTCGCCCATACGCAATGCCACACCTGATCTTCGCTGAACTTGAATGCGACTCCGGTGTGATTCTGGTCCCAACGGTGCTCTCTCTGCTTGGACTCAAATGCCTTATCCGTCAACGTGATAAGCGCACAGTGGCTAACGGTTCGGTCGACGTTGACTTGCCCATCTGCTCCGTCGAATAGCGACTCTAGAATGGGGTCCATCTCCAGCGCTTTAGGTAGACCACTAGAGCCAAAATCAGTATCGGTGACTTGCAGGCGAGGCTGGACTCTGGAGACATACCGGTGCACAGGATCATAGCCGTCGACTAGGATTTGATAGCATGTGTCGTCTGCGAAGTGGAGCTGCATGCATGGGTGCTTTTGTGACCGACTTATCCTGGTCAGAACCTTCCCGACAATGATACCAGGGTCCATTCCAACGGCTTGTAATGCAAGTGGGATGGGTCGACGCATGCCAGTCATAATAATGCTACAGAACAAAAAGGACGCTGACAGTGACGAGATTCGAACTCGCGAGGGAAACCCATCACGGATTGGGTGCAAGACCTAAACGTGACGCCGTAACCACTTGGCTACACTGCCGTGCTCAATGTGCTCCTGCTGGTGCATGACCAGGACCAACCCAGCGCAGTGACCAGATACACATTGCGGCCTCAAGTGAAAAGCCATCAGCGTCGCAATGCACCAGACGCATTCTCGCCCTCTTGGTCCACGGAACATCCCCCGTTCTCAGTCTCCTCTCCTACCTGAAACCCGCCCATTGCAGATCCGCAAGGCATCCATAGATCAATCGTCGCTGCGGCCCCCATCGCCTGCATCGCAACTTTCCTCATCACCCACTCCCTCCCGCCCACTTCTCCCCGGAGCTTCTTCAACTCCAAGAGCGATTGGATTGCGCCCCAAACTTCAGCTACCTTTATCGGGGGGTGTCGGTAGCATCAGCAGTTACTATCCAGGTCCCGCCTCCATTCCCCCGGGCTTAGATGGTGAAAATCCAGGCGGTGCCACAGTTCGCCCGTCAGATGTCCAGCTTCAGACCCCTCGCCCTCCAGAACAGAACGATGCCACCGATAACAGTATCGAACAACTCGTTTCGGTGTTCGAGAAAGCCTCCGTCGATTCTTACACTTCAGCAGAGGAGTCATCGACTTACGGATCTACCAAATGGTCCGATAGTATTCTCGAGGAGTTGTCTAGGTTGGGAGAAGGACAAGGAGGCGCGGTTCACAAAGTCAGAGACAAGCGGAACGGCTTTATCTTGGCACGAAAGACGATCACCACACGCGAAGCACCTCTAAAGCAGCTCGAACGTGAACTCCAGATCTCCTCCTCGTCCAAGCACATCAACATCATCCAGTTCTATGGAGCGTACATGTCGCCTTCCTCCAGCGAAGTCAAGGTCATGATGGAATTTTGTGCTGGCGGCAGTTTAGAAGCCGTTAGCAAGAGCATCAAAAAACGGGGCGGACGTATCAGTGAAAGGGTCGCTGGTCGTATAGCGGAAGGGGTAATTATCGATCGACACTTCAGCATTGATCTTATTTTCATACCCTACCTAGGTTCTTTCTGGGCTGGCATATCTTCACTCTCTGAGGACAATTCACAGAGACATTAAGCCCTCCAACATACTTCTGACCGGAGAGGGTGTCATTCGCCTTTGTGATTTTGGGGTTTCTGGCGAACTTGTCAAGTCTTTGGCTGGAACATTTACTGGAACGAGTTTCTACATGGCCGTAAGCATGGCATGATTTGTTGGTTGACCAGGCCCCCTGATTAAAACGATCATAGCCCGAACGGATTAGTGGCAAGGAATACAGTATCCGCGCCGATGTGTGGTCAACTGGCATCACCCTCCTAGAGCTCGTTCAGAACCGCTATCCATTCCCTGAAGACTTGACGACCATCGAGTTGCTCGTCTACATCACACAAGGCGATGTAAGCTCGTTATCTCCACATTTTATTTCGACCGCTTATCTGTGTTGTCAGCCTCCACAATTAGTGGACGAACCAGATGGTAAATGGACCGATGAGATGAAAGATTTCATCAAGCAAACGTATGTGGTTTTTCAGCGCGTCTTCCGCAATTCGTTTTTAAGCCTTCCATTAGGTTGATTGTGGATCATAACATCCGCCCAACACCCAAAGAAATGCTGGCGCACGCGTGGATTGTCAGCACGATGAAAAAGGAAGTTCCCATGGCCAGATGGATCAGTGAAGTTTGGGGATGGCATCGAAACCGGTCCAGTTCAAATGATGTGTAAGCTCCATTATTTTTGTAGTCTGGGATCGCCCATTTGATGTTGATCTTGGACAGTTCACGACCAAGTTCTAGTCGAGGTCCCCGCGTTCCGACACCGCAATAGATACCATTTACATAGGTCAATGTTTTGGAGTCGAAAGATTCTGCTGTCATGTACCAATCATCCCTCTGTACTCGTCTGCTCTTTTAGTTTGCTTCCCTTTCACTCACTACACCAATGCATACACCTGCCGTCTCCCGATTCGAAATGAATGATACGACCACCTATACTTGCTATCATATATACACGGGAAAACCTGGTGATAGGTCCAATGAACTCAGGCCATGGGAACTGTGGTGACTTGTGACCCATATTCTTTGCAACCTGCCAGATCCCGCACCTTAGTACAGCTGCAGTACCATTTTGTTTGGCAACGAGACTCGAGTCATCAAAAAGCCTAGTCTGGTGGCCAGACCGTAGAAGGCCTGCCTTTGAGCGTCAAGCACTGATCAGATGCCACGCCCTCATGGTGGAATCGGGCATGTGCATGAAAAGGGAGTCATTCTGCTGGCTTAATACAACTTACAGACGGAACTCTAGAAGGTCGTTATCCTGACATTCAAAGCGATCCCGCGAACCTGTGATCAAGCGGAGCAACGATCATATCAACAGCAAACGAAGATACATACGTAGTGACAATATCTATTCACTTATGGGTTTACGATTCGAAGGTACCATTGCGAGAATTTGCCCAGTGAAGGAAAGGTTTAGCATGCTCCCCTCAATGGCTCGGATTCATACGATAGATATATTGAACTTGAACTGGTAGAAACGGTATTCTTCTCCGTAATGGACACTCCTTCGTCCAAGCCTGGAGTCGGGACCAATGGAGTGCGGGGATGAGATCGAAATCAGGTTGTACTTCACAAGTAAAACCACCGACCCTAACGAGCTTCCCTGATCCGTCACTGATCGAATCACTATTTGGGATGCTTAACCCAGTTGCTATTGAATCGACATCCTCGGCGGATGAGGTTCATTACGCCCCGACCCCCACATTAGAACAACAACGGGACCCACCTATCATCGGACCGTGAACATCTCACACTCCGACCAGAACGGATTCTCGGCGATGCTGCCTCAGTCGGTTCAGATGAGAACATCCACTCCAGACTGCTCACACGCTGTGAGCGCGATCGCCATGCCAGTGAATTGCAGATAGACATACACGTCGTGAGCTTGTCAATCTCTTGCGGCGGTGAGGCATATTGTGTATGTACTTACAATCCCGATTATCAGTCTTGTTCGGTCTATTCTGATTTCCGTTGTGGACGAACGTATCAGGTCCTTTAGAGTTGGACACCAAGTACAGCATCGGTACTACGGGACGCCATACATAAATAAAGCCCTAATTTATTGCGCACACACTGGCTTCAGAGCTTGCACCAAGTCAAGTGCTACTTCGCAGGTTGTTGGACCCACCCACACAGTTAATATTGGCCAGCAAACGTTGCACGTATACCCGTTGTATGGGACATGGATAGATTTCTTCACAGACGTGGCCCGCTACTATGATCAAGGACGAGTGTGGGCAGCCTGTTATGTACAATATTGTGTACGTACGTGAACTTGACGTTTCAACAAGAAAGGAGAAAACATGGCATGGACTGTTGGACGGCCCTGCATTGCTTGAGAAGCATGTTGGGCGGAAATTTTCATAGTTCACGTACATTGAAAACGGTATCTCATCACCCCCGAATTTAAGTTGCTCGGTCCCATCATCGCCTCTGTTTGAGCAAGCTTTGTTTGTTGAGATTGGTTGGCTTCTGACCATGATATCAAGGCGCTAAAGCATCGCTGGACGTAAAAGCCATCGATTTCTGATCGCTTCCAACGTCTGGAGGGCTTGCTATCAAATGGATTATTCTATTCTCTGACTGCTTATTTATTAGTGGTCATGCGTCGCGGCGGGCTTCTGATAAGTTCGCAACACAGACTTCCATGTGTCTGAACACGTGTTGAACACGATCAAACTCATGGACTGGGTCAAACCCATTACCTTGATATTGTACGTATAAAAGAAACGTACCAAGGTGTGATCGAATCCTGTGGGATGTTTGCGACAGAAAGTGACCTGCAAACCATGGTAGACACGATATGCAGATTACACCTCGCACGTGGCGTGGAGGGGGTATCTGGGAACTGATGGATGACTACAAGAACACCGCGGGGAATGGAGATTAGGGTGGAGTGGAGGGCACGATGAGGAAGAAGACAGTGCATGTACGTGAATGGGCACGAGACTGGGCGTCATGCGGGGACCTGGCTGGAAGTCGACCGTATGAGGTGTGAAGCCTTACATACGGTGTTAGGGCTAGCTGCAATTGTGCCATGGTGACTATGCTAACAGCGGCATGCATTTCACAGCACGGAAGCCTATGGAGTGCAGCTGGCTAGCCTATACATGCGGGCTACTATCTGGAGGTGGTCTTGAGCGGCGCGTTCCAGGATCGACCTCATTGTCATCGGACCGACCTGATTGCTGTAAATGGACAAGCGCACCAATCAAAATTAGTGAGCAGGTTTCTTCTTCGAAAGGCGGGAAAAGCTTTTGACCAGGGGATGAGTCCGGTTTTGGAAAGAGATCGTCAAATTTGCACTCAAAAATCGTGGAAAAGCAGTTTAGGGCAGACGTGTTATGTACAGATTGCAAGTCTATCACACAACCTCCGAGACGTACCCGCCCTTTTTTTTTGTTTGTTTGAAAGGACACCTGGCAAGATTACAAGGATGGTTCGGATCCCCTCGTAGGAGGTTTCCTTATGTCCTCTCGTCGCCGTTGTCATGTTTTTCTCCTAGCGTATTTACGAGAAACACGATGATCTCTTTCAAAAGCATGTGTAGAAGTAATTGTTATGGCACGGAAAATGTGCACCATCTCAACACGACCCTTAGATCTGAATTAGTGATCCAGACCTATTTCCGGGTCCGTGACAATGGGTGGTCTTTCCGTGCATTTTCCACCCTTCAACTTTTCCTGCTTTCTCCAGCAACTCTAGTCCTTATAAAACCACAATGAGGGATCAACACTCCGAAGGCCTCCCTCCCGTCACAAACCCCATGGCGGATAGCATCACATAGTCAGTAGTTCGCCTCTCTGTCTTTTCAATCTCTTGACAGTTTTTCCGCAGCCCATCCACCCCTAACGCTTATAATATCCCTTCAACGAATCACTATGGTCAGACTTTCTCTTCGGGAAACGTTCACATCGTCGGGGCTGCATCTCGTGCCGAACCTCAACAACGGAAACGTCCCAAGTATACCAGAAGTAAGACGGGGTGTATGACCTGTCGCGTCAAAAAAGTAAAAGTGCGTATCTTGTCCCTCTGTCATCGAACCGAACCAAACGCCAGTGATTAGTGTGACGAGACAAAACCTATTTGCACGCGCTGCACACACGGACAGCGAGATGTAGGTAGTGGCCATTCCCAGCGCAGCCACTCTGACCGTCTTGGCAGTGTACATGGCCAGAGGGTGTGCCGACGCGAAAGAAACCAATGCCCAAGAAAGAGGGCATAGATGGAAGGCCCTCCACAGCAGAATCGTCGGGCATATCTGAGGCGTCCACTCCTCCCACACGTGACAGCACACCACCACGCCGACAGCAGACCGAATATACCCTTCCCCCCGTGGTTGCGCGCCGCCACAGGCAAGTTGCTTCTCCGATATTTCACCATGGTTGATTAAAATCGGCATTTAGTGAACCCTTCGTCTCAACGATAGGGCCTGACCCTGATACTGCACGGCCTCAGCTGTAAGTCGTCGCTGTTCTCGTAATTTCAGCCCACACGTCTCATGGTATCTCAGCACATCCCATGGCTACCCACCCCTGCACCACCACCCCAGCCAGCCTAGTGTTCTTTCCATGATACCCGAAATGTCGACATACCCATCCAGCCAACCCCGTTTTGACTCGGCCTATACAGGTGCTACCGCGGCGATTCATGCTCCTCCGCCACGTATGGCAGGTCCATCCCATCCATCCCATATGTCAAATCACCCACTTCAGATGCGTCCTGCAACACAGCATCATTTGCCACAACAACATTGGACACATTCTCAAATGCTCCCTGCACTAAACGCGATGGAACCATTTGTAAGTTATCGCATTAGGCAAGTATCTACACGACCTTATTTTGCCCTCAGTTTCACACACCCCAGGAAAGGAACTTGGTGGGACACCCAGCTAATGATCACCACGGTAGATACCAATGATAATCACGTTTTCTGTCTTTGCTTTAACATCTTGGCATTATTGAGATATACCCTTGAGCACTGCCATGACCATCTCACCTAAGAACCTTGTTGCCGCTAATCCGTCGTTCATTTTTGAATAGGCTGCTGACACCTTGCTGAGTGTAACTACGCCACTCCTAGAAATTCAGGTCGCTGGCGAGTGTGACTCAAGGAGCCCGATATTTCACCCTCGGATCTCTTCCGCATGAACCCCAAACGTCCATGACTTCTTAAGTGATGCCACGCTGGCATTCTCCTTATCCCTATCAGTGGTCATGATCGATGTGAGTTCTGTCGATCAAGAATAGCCTCAGTGGCATCTCGGTGATAAAATCGCAGTATATTCGTTGCTCGTTGGTCGAGAAATGGAGTCTCAGGACAATTACCGAGGACCCTCAGCTTCGCTGCCAGGTAGCTCTTATTGGACCCGAGCGTTTTACATGCTGCCTGCTGGAGATCTTCACAACATTAGTAATGACCTTCCGAGTCAGAACTAGGGAGCAGCGACCGCCCGGGGTATACATAGTCGAAGTGAAAACTCAATGCCGTCAACGCTTGACAGACCTACAGGCTCGGAAAGACCGAAAGGATCATCGGGCCATATCTTGAACAAGGCATTGAAACTCTCCGCACATCGCGCTGGTCTTCCAGTGCGGTTTCGTTCTGCTGTACCGCAGTATTCAACGTACCTTCAATCCAGATGACGGAAAATCGCCGGGCCTGGAGCCCTATAGGAAAGAGAGATTGTTTGACGCACGTGCCTGACTGTCTTCCGTGTACGCTCAGGGAACACTGTGTATCAGAAGACTGCACAGGTTTGTTCCGATTCCTCCGAGACCCTTGGTTGACGGGACCCTCCTCTGCTTCGTGATGTTCTCATTTTCCCTCAGTTGATCAAATAATTCAGTCGTGCTGCGACACGGTTTTTGCCTTACGTCTCGAGTGTGTCCAGCGGATGGCAATAGAGTCGTCGAAATTGCTCGTCTTACATCTCCGGCCAATTGCTTTAATTTGATATGTTAGACGCGT